>Ga0114963_10000068_pt1 | contig 60194 bp, 93 predicted proteins | sample C_131016_EF_Meta_FD_87019 | JGI IMG/M metagenome (GOLD analysis project Ga0114963, IMG submission 87019) | Freshwater microbial communities from Lake Croche, Canada to study carbon cycling - C_131016_EF_MetaG | ecosystem: Environmental > Aquatic > Freshwater > Lake | place: Lake Croche, Canada... | reverse complement strand
TGATTGTGCGGGAATGTGCTAGATGTGTCACTCAACCTACTATCCAAGCAGCAGGACAGACTGATATCGCTATCCAAGCATTACAAGATGTTTTGGCGAATGATATGAAGGCATACTTTGGAGTTGAATGATGAATCTAGGATCACCATTTGACGCACTGCATGGGGCTATAGCTTCAGCCGTGCATCATGACATACCTGAGATTACCTATCAAGATCGCGACTGGGAGGCCTACAAGGGCATGACAGGTCCCGAACAGGTAGCTGCTGTGAAGAACCATACAGTGCCCATGATCACCAAGACCCGCAGGGTATACACAGATGAGGTTGAAGTTGTGATGTTCCCACAGACCTGGGGACCACAGACCTGGGGCAGCACTGCGCTTGGTCACGGTGGCATTGGTGGTCAGGCCATGACACCTGCTTATACAGTTGTAGTCAGCTATGAAAACCACATGTGCGTGTATTTTGGACATGGGCGCTTGGCCTACAGGTTGGATTACAACCAGATGAGCGCAGAGGGTCGAGAGCGGTGGCGTGAGGATCTACAGGCACATAATCTAGAAGACATCCGTGGATCGGGGAAGTATCGGTGATGGAACACAAGTGGTACATGATAATGGTAGCAGTGACCATGGTGGCCATGATGGCCGGCCTTGCAGTGAGCGAATATGGCAGGAGCAACTGCCAGCTTGAGCTGGGTAAGTCTGGGCGCAGTGCCGAAGACATCCGGCAGATCTGTAGATGACGCAAACAGACCGAGATCGAGTCTTTGAGCAGCTGCTGCGAGGTGAGACCACCTTGGAGATCTTGGAAGCCGTGGCTTGGACACGCACATGGTTGAAGACTCTGCACACTCGCCAGCTATTGGCCATGCGCTATACCGTGTTCTATGAAGTGCCCAACGGCTTGACAGGAGACGATATTCGTGCTATGGTACTTGACGAGCTAGACACTCGCGAGCATGTGCCAAACAAGATCGAAGCCAAGCTCAAGCGTCAGCAGCGTGCCAAGCAGAGCAAGAGCAACCGCAGGAGCCAATCATGATCAAGCACAGCAATGTCCAAGGCGACCAAGATATGCCCAGCGATGACTGGTATTGGTTGCCAGAAAACTATTGGGGATCTTGATGATCTTGGACCTCACAGAAGTTGAAGAAACCTTCAGGCTGTTGGAGCAGTGGGAAGATCGCTATCGCTACATCATTGATCTGGGCAAGAACCTGGGTCAGCTTGAACCACACCTGCGCACGGATGAGAATCGCGTGCTAGGCTGCGCCAGCCAGGTGTGGATGGTCAGTGAGCTGGATGATAAGACTAGCAGACTGAGATTCAGAGGTGACAGCGATGCTCACATTGTTAGAGGTTTGATAGCACTAGTGCTGGCCTACTATGACGATCATGCGCCCACGGACATCTTGACCAGAGACGTGAGCGAATTATTCACTAGGTTAGATCTGCAGAGCCACATCAGCAGCCAACGGGCTAACGGAGTGCGCAGCATGGTCAACCGCATCATGACCATAGCGCATGAACAAGCAACACAGGGAGCTACGGCATGATCCGGCACATACGCACACGTATCTGGGACCCACTGATGGATCCTGACAAGAATCCCTTGATGGCATTACCGGCGCTGGTTCGTTACCAGATCATGACCGTGTTGGCCATGATGTGGAGCTTCATCTTCTGTGCCATGGTGGGCTGGATGCTGCTGTTTCCTTATTGGATTCTCGGGCATATTGCTCTGTTGACACTAGGAACATTTGTGACTCGTTGGACCTTTGATTCAGTTAACAAGCCAAATCATCGTGACATGTATCGCAGCAAAGATGGCAGACATGCTCATCACGATGATCTCTGGGGTGGATGATGGCAAACCGAATGGAAGAACGATGGCATGATGCTTTAGATCGTGTTGAGAAACTAGAAGCGATTCTTCGTGATATACAGTTATATACTATGGATCCTTGGGCACAAAAACAAGCAATCCAAGCACTAGAAGGAAAAGCAGAACTACAGTGGACTGAGAACTATGGTCAAGGTTCTGAACCGTGGTTAAAGGATGAAGAGAAATGAATGATTCTATCAGCGTACAGACAAGACCGGAGTGGTAACATGATAAATAGAATCAAAACAAAATTATGGTACCCCGTGATGGATGCCAATCACAATCCACTGGCGGCATTGCCAGTGATGCCACGATATCAATTGATGGTAGTATTAGCTTCCATGTGGAGCTTTATATTCTGTGCCATGGTGGGCTGGATGCTGCTGTTCCCTTATTGGGTCGTGGGACATATCTTACTGCTTAGCCTTGGGGCATTCATCACCAACTATACCTTCAAGATGAATCGTGTCCTCACACATCGTGATCTCTATCGCAGCTCAGACAAGACACATGCTCTGCATGATGACATCTGGGGAGGCTGAAGCATGATAGAGTTTAGCACACACCACTACGCTGAAGACACTGTGAAACTGCTGCCTGGCGATCAGGGATTTGATTTTCGTGAGGGCATGGCTCGCTACGAGCGTGCTGTCATGGTGATACATCCTGATTGTCCAGACAGCGTCAGAGACACGATACTAGAAGCCAGCAATCGAGGCTGGCTCAAGCCTGTGGCGTACATGAAGCAAGAAGAGTGGGCCTGGGCACGCATGGCAGGAGATTGACGTCGGTGGCAGATGTATCTCGCAGGATATATGCGGTGGTTGGTCCAGGTCGCACTGGCAGTCTCATGCTGTGCGAGATGATAAGCTCATCCGGCAGCCCCGACGGCAGCCACGGTGGACTGTGTGATGCTGTGTTCACCAAGGATGATCCTGATAGCATAGCTTACCTCGCGCAGCACACCGATCACGACATCGTGATACACAGCCATGATGCCTTCTTTGATCCCAGGGCATATGGTCTGGATCCCTCTATGATCACTTTGGTAGTCAGCCGCAGGAGAAGCTTGTTTCACATCATAATGAGCAATATTGTGGCTAGGATAACCGGAGAATATCACGATTACACCAACAAGCAACCACAACCCTGTCAGGTAGATGCCAGTGAATTCGTGCACATCTATGAGATCTTGGCATTGTGGTACCAAGACTTGGATACCAGCTTGGCTTATCATAGAGTCGTGAACATCTACTATGAGCAGTTGATCAGCTCAGGACCCGCATGGTTGTGTGAGCAGCTAGGCGTGACCTATCACCCAGACCTGCAGTGCCAGCCCTGCCAGCGCAGCCCCAATGACTACAGGCTATGGATCTCTAACTGGCAGCAGCTGGAATGGATCTATGGTCATTACGAGCAGTGGCATCTCTCAGCTGCTGACACTGATGATTGGTTGAGCCTGGACCATGCTAGGGCCAGTTCCATCCTGCACCATCAGGGCATCATGATTGATCATCAGACCATTGACATTTTGCGAGATCAGCATATGCTGAAGCAGAGATTGGAAACCCGCACATGAAAAAGATTTTTTTAATTTTGGCCGCGCTTTTGGCCATGCCAGCTGCAGCAGCAGATGCTCCGGCTACCATAACCTGCTACTTCCAAACAGGTGAGAACTTCACGGTGGTAGGTCAGGCTGGTACCACCATGATTGCCTGGGGCAGTAACGGCTTCCGAGCAGCAACCAGCGCATTTGAGGATCCTTGGCTCACGGTGGTTGAGCGCACAGACAACGGCAACCTGTTCAAGATGGCTTTCAACGTGCGCACCAAGAGCGCGTTTGGCGAGACCACGTTCGCAGATGGCCACAAGAGCGGCGGGCCTCTGTGGTGCGTGTGGAAGTGATGGAGGGGTTGGTGTGGAGCTATGATGCCTGGGTGTGGTGGGCTGACACGCTGTTCTGGGATGTGAGCCTGCCGCTGATCCTAGCATTGGGCCTGCTAGAGCTTTGGTTGACCAAGCAGAGATTGGCACGCTACAGTGCAGCTCTCAAGAGCATAGCTGATGGAGATTTTGAAGTGGACTACAACAACGTGCGAGCGCAGCGTGACAGGCAGGTCAAGACAGCCAGGGAGACGCTATATGGCCATTGGTAAGATTGTGCTGCCTGTGCTGACCACTGTGGGCGGGTTGTTTGGCCTGCATCTGTGGTTGACCATGGAAGATGGTACTGATCGTGCTGCCACTGCTCTGCTAGCAGGTTTCCTGCTGGCCAGGGGCATCAGCCAACTGATTTACACATGGAACACGCGACATGACACAGATAATACTGGTAGGTGATAGATCTGAGCGCAGAGCTCAGCTCACTGAGATGCTGATCGAAGGCATCGTGGAAGTGACCTTTACCAAGCTAAGCGGTGAGACACGCACCATGCCCTGCACTCTGAGGCCCGGTATCGTGCCTCCGGCCAAGGCAGAAGATCCTGCCAGCCAAAAGGCTGTGCGTGAGATCAACGAAACCGTGATGGTTGCTTGGTGCACTGACAAGCAAGAGTGGCGCAGCTTCCGGCTAGACAACATCATCAGCGTCAGCGTATAATGATCAATGAATGATATCTGGATAGTCAGCGACACACACTTTGGGCACAAGAACATCTTGGGCTTCACGCACACTGATGGCACCCTCATCAGAGGCAATCGATTCAGCTCAGTGGAAGACATGGACGAGCACATGATAGAGCGCTGGAACAGCGTGGTACGCCCTGGTGACAAGGTGTACCATCTGGGCGATGTATACATGGGAGATGGCCATAATGCGCTGAAAAGGCTCAATGGTCACAAGCGCTTAATCCTTGGCAATCACGACAATGTCAAGAGCCCGTACCTCTACAACAGCTTCGCCAAGATACTGATGTGGCGCCAGTTCCCAGAGTTGAACTGCGTGCTCAGCCACGTGCCTCTGCACGAGAGCAGCATGTTCAAGGTTGAGTATAACCTGCATGGTCACATACACCAGCATGACAGTCCAACACCAAGGCATGTCAACTGCAGCGTGGAAGTGCAGGACTATACGCCCAAACACATCGAAGAGCTGATACCTCGATGATGGAACCCATCCGCAACATCTGGGAATGGATCAAGCAGGACTGGCGCAGCCATCCTTGGCGATTCATCATGGAGGTGATATGCTGGATTGACAGCTTGGTCTGTGCTGTCATCGTCAACAGCACGGTGCCAGAAGTGCCTTGGTTGATCATGTATCCGCTCTGGGTGGGCGGCACCCTGGTCTATGCTTGGTGCGCCTACAGCCGAGGCAGCTTTGGCATGCTAGCCACAGGACTCATGATAGCCAGCATGGATGCAATGGGATGGATCAAGGTTTTATTTGGTTGACAATCCCGCTGTTCATGCTAAGTTATGGTAACCAATCAGGAGATGCACATGGGAATCAAGGATTATGCCAAAGAGACTGGACAGGGCGCGGGCATGGCCCTGCAGCTGGTTATCTGGTCAGGTATCGTGGTGATCGGACTTGGTGCGATCAGCTATGTGGGCTATAGCATGTTTGCTCCAGCCACGGAGCAGGTGCGATATGATACTTTCAAACACAGCCAGAGCTACAACGAAGGCATGCTCAGGGATCTCTACGATCTCCAGCGTGAATACATCAAGGCCAACGATGATCAGAAGACCGCGCTGCGGGCGCTGATTCAGCATCGCTTCGATAGCTATGACCGCAAGCGCTTGCCAGCTGACCTGCAGGCATTCTATTCAACACTGAACTGAGGAGCATACTGATGAAACAGATTCTCGTGATTGGCGCAGCAGTAGCCGCCTTGGCCCTGGCTGGCTGTGAACCCGACAGCACTCGCATTGAGCGCCAGAAGCAGGAACAGCTGATCATGCAGGGTGTTGCCACAGTTGGCATGCCAGCTATCGTGAATTTCGCTGAGAAAAAGATGATGAAGGACATCCTCGAGCTGCGCGACAAGATGAGGCCGACCTACACCTATCTCACTGGTGAGCAGTCTGGTACGGTGGGCGAGAAGATCTGCGACAGCCTTGGCTATGGCCTGCCAGCTGCCACGCAGTTCACCAACCCGCAGAAACTAGCCTATGACGGTCATAGCAACGTGGCGCTGCCCCAGGCTGATCCCAACGGTTTGTACAGCCCAGCTGCTGCAGAAGGCACTTGGATCATGTGCCGTGTACCGGGCACTGACAGCATCGCTCCGCAATACATCGAAGGTCGCATCATCACGCTGACCTTCCCCAAGGAAGCACGCAAGTGAAGATACAGGTCATATCAGACCTACACATGGAGCACAGGGATCCCCCTGTGCTGGCCAACATGGGCAGCGACGTGCTGATACTGGGTGGTGACATCTGCGTGGCACAGCATATCTATCGTCATCCGAGGAGCGATCTGCCAAACAACGCTGAGAATGGTCACAAGGTCCAGCGCTACCGTGACTTCTTTGCTCACGTGAACGATCACTGGGCACATGTGATCTACGTGGCTGGCAATCATGAGCACTACAGCGGGCGCTGGGATCGCACCATGCCCACCCTGCGCGAAGAACTGGCCCACTATCCCAACATCCGTGTGTGTGACCAGGACAGGGTGGTGATTGATGATACCGTGTTCCTGGGCATGAGCCTGTGGACAGACTTCAACGGTGGTGATCGCCTGGACATGTTGGCCATGACTGATCTCATGAACGACTATCATCACATCACCGAGCGGCAGAACCGCGATGGTGTTGATGTATACCACAAACTGCGTCCCCAAACCACCTATGCCAAGCATCAGAGCGATATGGAATGGCTGCGGGTGCAGCTGGGCTTGGACAAGCGGCCAACCGTGGTCGTGGGGCATCACTGCCCCAGCCATTCTAGCATACACTATACCTATCAGCAGCCGCGCCACAGGACCTTGAATGGTGCGTTCACCAGCAACTTGGATGAGTTCATCTTGGACCATCCGCAGATCGTGTTGTGGACGCACGGTCACACGCATCATGTCTTTGACTACCAGATAGGTGATACCAGAGTGGTGTGCAATCCTCTGGGTTATCCGGGTGAGCAGAGCGGGTTTGACCCCAGCAAGGTGCTAGAGATCTAGCATCACTATTGCGCAGCTCCATTTGGGCATCTGGCTAGTAACAGCGCTAGAGGTGGATATCGTACATGCTGCGTGCTTGACATGCTGCTGCTGTGTGCTATCATTAGCTGAGGCGCTGGCTAGAGGAGACAGCAGGTGCGTATCAAGATCAAAGGTCGGCACCGCCGTGTAGATCTGAGGATCATCCGCCGAGCACTGCAGTGGTATGCTCGAGATCTCATACCAAGGTTGACCACTAAGGTACAGCTAGAGCTGAACATAGTGGAAAATCTGATCCGTGATCAAGAGATGGATGCTGCTGTGACATGGCTGGAAGATCCCGTGCGTCCTCGCAAGTTCGTGATGGAGATTGACTCTCGGCTCAGCTTCAATCGCACGCTGGAGATGTTGGCCCATGAGATGGTTCATGTCAAGCAGTTTGCCACGGGAGAGCTGGTAGACAATCCCAGCGGCAAGACCGTAAAGTGGCTGGGCAAGCGCATGACCATGCACGATGATGATGGTTATTGGACGCTACCCTGGGAGATAGAAGCCTATGGAAGACAACCTGGACTATACGCACGCTTTAGGCGAGAAACTGGGATATGACATGCACCGAGTAAAGCTCACTGTGAACGACCTCAGAGAACTGATCCATTGGATCGACAGCGCGGATGTGGAAAACACAGCAGTGGTAGAGATCATGGTAAGTAGCAGCAGCGGTATCGGTCAGAGCATTGAAGCCAAGATCGAGACTGAGAAGGGACAAGGGATCTGGAAGGATCTCACCGATTACGAGTCATGGTAAGCAATGAGCGTCTGGATACTGAGCCAACACAGAGACAGCTACGAGAACACGCGGCTGTTAGAGACCTTCGCAGCTAACAGCATAGCTGCACAGCTGACGCACCCTGACGACTTTGACATAATAGTTAACAGAAGCAAGAACAAGAGCATACGCTACCAAGGCACCAGCATAACCATGCCCAAGCTGGTGCTCACACGCACAGGCGCAGGCACCAACTACTTCAGCAGCGCTGTGATGCGTCAGCTGGAGAAATTCTCTGTGCCCAACATCAACAGCAGCACCAGCATCAACAACGTCAAGGACAAGCTGCTGGCACACCAGATACTGGCACAGGCCAACATACCCACGCCCAAGACCATGCTGGTCAAGTTCCCAGTCAGCAGCAAGGTGGTGGCACAGGAGATCGGTTTCCCTTGCGTGGTCAAGGTAGTGCAGGGTTCGCATGGCAAGGGCGTGCATCTCTGCCAGACACAGCAGCTGTTTGAAGACCTCATGGACTTGGTTGAAAATCTCAGCGTGAAGAAGACCATGATCGTGCAGGAGTTCATCGATGCCAAGCCTGGCAGCGATCTGCGAGTGTGGGTCATAGGTGGCAAGGTCATAGGAGCCATGAAACGCACAGGTCCAGAGGGAGATTTCAGGGCCAACATCACTGGCGGCGGCACTGGCGAAAGCTATCCAGTGACCGAAGAGATGGACCTGCTGTGCCGCGAGACAGCCAAGGCCCTGGGCCTGGACATAGCTGGCATAGATCTGCTGTTTGACCATGAGGGTTTTAGGGTCTGCGAAGCCAATTCTGCGCCAGGTTTCGAGGGCTTTGAGAAATACGTTGACATAAACGTAGCCGGTGCTATAGTAGACTACGTGAAGTTCAAGCTCAACACCTAGGAGCAAGCAATGCCTAAAGTAGTGGTCAACAGCTGTTATGGCGGATTTGGTATCAGCGAAGCTGGCATGCTGCGCTATGCTGAACTCAAGGGTATCACTCTCTATCCCGAGACCAATCAATTCAAGATGATTACCTATTACACAGTACCTCCTGATCAGAGAGTGGAACCTCTGAGCACTGAGCAATGGTACGCAGCTACCGAAGAACAACGCACGGCTAGCAACGATGCCTACAGCAGCCAAACCATCCACTGCAGCGACATCCCTCGTGATGATCCAGCACTGGTGCAGGTGGTGGAAGAGCTGGGTGCTGCTGCAGCTGATGGATACTCAGAGCTGAGGATCGCTGACGTGCCAGATGGCGTGCAGTGGTTCATCGAGGAATATGATGGCAAGGAATGGGTAGCGGAGAAGCATCGCACATGGTAAAGCAAACCGCACTGATGTTGGTCCTGGTCCTGGCAGGCTGCCAGAGCCTGCCCGCGAACCATGAGCTGCCACAGCATCCCAGGCAGATCGAGCATGCACCACTGGTGGTGCCTCACAGGGATTGGATCGCCGACCATTGCTATCCGATCAGGACTCAGCTAGCAGATGGTCGCTGGGTAATGCGGAAACACTGTGAGATCATGGTTGGCCATTAGCCATTCTGGGTGACACATGCGCAAGATACTGTCATATCTCTTTGCTGCTCTGTGCTGTGCTGGCACTGCGCTGGCAGAAGACACGCAGGCAGTCAAACCCACTGAGAACTTTAGGGTCATCTACTACGAGTTCCCAGAACACTTTACCACCAACCTGCGCGACAGCAATAGGCTTGTGCAGGCAACCATAGCCATAGATAGCCAATATGAAGGCGTGGTGATCTATCGCGTGATCAAGCACAGGCTGGCAATAGCCAACCAAATAGTGATGCTGCTCAGCAACCTCAGCGAAGCTGATGTGCGTAGCCCAGCTGCCAAAGCTCGGCTGCAGGACAGCATCAGAGACGCAGTGAATGCTGTGTTGGACAGCAAGTATCATTTTGGCGGCATAGACCATGTGTTAATAACCAGCATGGTAGTGCAGTAATTAGCTAGACAGGTTAGATGATGCGTGCTATAGTCATGCATGGATTGGAGACCACACATGTTCACGCTCACCATAGCAGACGACACAGCAGATGCGCTGTTCCGGGACATCCTGGTACAGGACTATCGTGGATTGGTTAGTAACATAGCTGAGCTGGAAGATCGACCAGCTCTGGCATCACATGAGCAGAGCGATCTAGACGACAACCGCCGCTATGTTGCTGCCATGGAAATCATCATGGAATATTACTTCACTGAGACAGAGCTGCGCGAGGCTATTGGGGCATGATCTACACAGTAACCAACAGCTACTTTGCCACTGGCGAGGGTATCACATACATGCTGATGTTCACCCGCGGCTACGGTCGAGCTGATGATGGCAGAGACAACGCCACGGAAAGTTTCGAGAAACAGTTTGGCGCTTACTTCAGCCGAGGAGCTGAGATCACCGAGGGTCTGAATTTTGACTTCCCTGGTGCCAAGCTGCTGATCAGTGACGAACTCAAGGCCAAGCTGGAGCTTTGGAACCAGACCGCGGGCGGTTTAGAATATCACGCGAGCATACATGTCAATTTCAGTTGAAGAGCGAGCCAGAGACTACATCAGCTGGCGGGGCTTGGCAGTGCCTGATGACATTATGCATTGCGATCTCACCGCGCTGGGATTTGACATCACTGATTGGGCCATACTGCTGGGGGAGATACAGTGCGATCAGCGCTGCCTCATAAGCTGGGATCAGCTGTCTGTGCCTCCCAGCTGCTTGGCAGAAGCAGAAGCTGCGCTGGATAGAACAGTGATCTATGATAATTTCTGGCTCATGAAGCAGGCTATAGATCAGGCATGGCCTGTGTCTCAGCGGGTTGAGCTGGCAGCCAGAGGGGGATACCACAATTGGCCACGATAGATCTGATCCTACCATTGACCACCTTTGTCAGCTACATGGGAGGTAACAGTGGACAATTCGTGGTTGAGCTGCTGCGTTGCCATCCCCATTTCGCAGCACTAGATCAATCCACGTTTACTGCAAATGGTGGTTACGTTAGACCTGTTTGGATGCCGTGGACAGAGGAACAGTATGCGCAGCGCTTGGACAATCATGCCATCACGGATCCTGACATCGGACCATTTGTTTGGACTCGCACAGACACAACCAAGGCTTGGTTGCGGGCCAAGACAGAAGAATGGTTCATGAGCGTGTGGACCCAGCATGGTAGAAACAACATTGATCTCGCTGCTGCTATCAGCAGTGGCAATGGCATGGCCATACCAACACACTTGCCACCCAATTTCCTGGATTGGATCATGCCTGAGTCTCGCAAGATCTTTGTCATTGACAGCAACACCTATTTCAGCGTGAGAGCTGATCAAGCCAAGAATGCTGGTAAACACCCCAGGGATCACCAGGATCTCCTGCGTTATCTCATGGGGCGTGTGTGTTCCAATAGGGCATTTAACAGCGGCACACAGCCGGGGCAGAACAGCATGTTGGTGGTCAGGAGCGAGCTCATCTGCGATGATAGGCTCACGCATGAGGCAGCGTTGACAGCCATAATGGCGCTGCATGGGTTGGAGATGGACCAGCCTATCAAAGATCGTGCCTGGCAACTGGTGACACGGTATCAGGCCGCACAGCGCAGATTGGGTTTCATAGCCAATTGACTTTATAGCATACCGTGTTATATTCATGCTCAGGAGAGCGATATGAAAGTCAAGATCGGTGGATACCCTGCGTGGATTGGACCATACCAGATCGCTGAGAAGATCATCTGGTGGGCTGACAAGTATGACGACAATGATGTGTGGGCAGATAGGCAGCACAGGCTGGGCACATGGTTAGCCCAAGACCGCCAAGGCAATGACAGCTGGCTGGCCAAGACATGTGCATGGATACACAAGCACTGGCAAAATGGTGGCGAACGGCGCGTGAGCGTGCGCATCGATCCCACTGATGTGTACAGCGCAGATCACACTCTGGCCCAGATCATCGCGCCCACGCTGCGCATGCTCAAGGCCAAGAAGAACGGCAGTCCAAACATAGACAACGATGACCTGCCCGAGCACCTGCGCATGGATGCGTATGAGCTGCGGGTGTTCAACGACGGCCACTGGGACCATAGTCTCAATGCCACTGAGCCTGACAAGGCCGCTGCCAACAAGAAGTTCCACGCTGGCTGGGACTGGGTCCTGGACGAGATGATCTGGGCTTTCACTCAGCATGAGCGGGGCAACTGGGACGATCAGTTCCACAGCGGTGAGCATGACATGCTGTGGCAGAAAGTTGACGTGCATGGCACGCCCATCGGGGAACCAGTGGCACGCACCAGCGACGCTCCCAGTGATGACCAGAGACGAGACCACCTCTGGCAGATGCTGCGCGGGCCCAAGGACACGCATGCCTATGACAGCGATGGGGCCAAGGCATGGAGCGCACGCATGGCCAACGGTCGACGGCTGTTTGCCAAGTATTATGAAGCACTGTGGTGGTGATTATGAGTGGATTGGATTTCATTGAATATTGCGAGTTCCGTTGCCGCAAAGGCACGCCAAAGAACAAACTAGAAGAACATCCGCGGCATGTGCTGTATTTTGCACGTAATCATCAGGAGGATCATCGCGGTGGTCCCACGGCCATTGGATTTCTCAAGATAGGTCGTGCCATGTATGCCAACAATCTGCAGAGAGGCAGAAACCAAGGCGGAGGCGACTTTAGGCTGTACGCAGAAATATTGCTGGTATCAGAAGAACAGACGAGACAAATGGAAAAAGTGGCAGCACTGGTCTGCATGAATCGGCACCATCACAGCAGCATAGGCCAGAATGAGCTCTATAACATATTTGATGAGGAACTGCGAGATACCATAGATAGGATCTGTGATGGTGCAGCCAAGATACACGGCATAAGCTCTTTGGAGATCAACACTTGGTTTGATTGTGCAGAAATTGAACTACCTCTGGTCAAGATCACGCCATATGAGCAACTGTTCACGGTATAAAACCACTTGACATTGTGGCGCAACCTGCTAATGTGTTGTGATGAAGTTCACATGTAAACCAATCAATGCCAGGAATCGGCTGTCCAGCATCATGACGCACCAAATCGTGTGCGATCTGCCTGGCTTCTTTGTAGCTCGCGAATGGTGCTGGGCAACCTGGGGTCCAGGCTGCGAATCAGAGCATTGGTTCAACTGCCACTGGTATCTGCACCACAGATATCCTTGGTGCTGGGATGCCAGCAAGTTCCAAGGTGCTGCCATAGACAACGGCAAGATCTACACCAGCACTGAAGCGCAGATGATGGAATTTGTGCTGAGGTGGTCATGAGCATCAAGGTCGTTAGCTATGATCCGAGCAAGGTTGACCATGACATGACGGAGATCGTGGCATGGCTGGTGGAGAACGTAGGCTATGGTGTGTTGAAGGAAACGGATGCTTGGCGGCTAGACATCAAGTGGAGCGCATGGATCAATCAATCAAATCTTCGCTACATGATAGAATTCAAACAGCCAGAGGATGCCATACTGTTCAAGCTGAGGTGGTCATGACTAGGCTACAGTGGTATTACTATGAACCGGATGGTAGAGGTCGTGCTTATCAATTTTGGAAGAACTTTATGGCTCATATCCACACATATACGAAAACTCCAGATGGAGTATGGAATATGGCTTATGATATGTTAGCAGAGTACAATGCTACCATAGTTCACAAGGATTACATCGAGTTTGAAACCGAAGAGGATAAAACATTTTTCTTGTTGAGGTGGTCATGACGTGGCAGGAATGGCAATACAACGGTGTGGCTCCCATGCGAGAAATCCTTGATTGGTGCCATCAGCATCTGGATGGCACCCATTGGCAATACAAAGGCTGGGAGACCTTGATCTTCCATGACGAAAGCTCATACACCTTTTTCAAGCTGAGGTGGCTATGACCGAGATTGATATAGAAAAGGAACTGTCAGAGGCATTGCGCCGCGAGATCGACAAGGAGATATTGGTTGAAGTGCGATGCGCAGATCTAGTAGGCAGGGGATGGACCATGGTAACCATTGATGCCACCATGGAAGACACAGGCGCATGGATGCAGGCTAACATCCGTGGCGATTGGAGAGCTTTTCATGACCTATGGCTGTTTGAAGATGCCAACGATGCTGTGCTGTTCAAGCTGAGGTGGATGTGACTGATGCGGTTTATCATGAGCGCGACATGCCCAGCATACAAGCTGTGTTGGACTGGTTTGCTGCGCAGGGCCATCCCGAAGCCTATCGACTGCGAGGTCATCTCATGGTATGGGCAGGACAACACTGGCGCATACGCAAGAGCTATGACATGAGCGTAATCAATCTAATCTACGCTGTGGAGATAGATGATTCGCGCCTGCGGGATCTGTTCAGAGAGGCATGGGGTTGATGGCCAATATCCTTGGGCGCAAGACAGTGATGGAAGACCTAGAGCGTCAGGCTACTGCTTACCTGCGCGAGCTAGCAGCTGAATATGATGTCTACTGTAATGAGATCAGGGATCCGGTGAGATTCCTGTTCCGAGAATGGTACTATGACCACGAGAAGATGGAAGCCAAGACTGTGACAGAGATCACTCACCTGCTGGACAGCGAGATTGGTGAGTTCATGCTGGCACGTTGCGCAGATCCGCGACTTAGCTTACACTATAACGTAACAACTGATACCATCATGGCTCGCGTGCATGGTACCATTGATAGGACTGACAGCGTAGAGTGGAGGCTGAGATGCGCGGACGATTGATAGCATTTTGGAATACTATCAAACACAGTCTGATTGCGCTGCGCGATGACGTTGCGCTGGGTGCACGACTGGCAGCACAGCAATGGCGAGATCTGCTGTGGGTGACTGGCTCCCGCAGCATAGCACTGCTGGTGATGCTGGCCAGTCTAGCGTGGCGAGCTGTGGCACGTGCAGTGCGTGGTACTCTGCAGGTATTTGATCGAGCCTGGGATGCTTGGTGGGATTGGAACCGTCAGACATCGCGTTGGTTGACCACACGCCTGAGGTTCAAATGGTACTGGCGTTGGCCCATGGGTTTGATCAGCACCGGCATGACCTTTGCCATGCTGCTGGGATTGACCTTGGCACCAACCATGCCCGTGGTAGAAGAAACAGAGCAGATCTGGAACCTCAAGCAGCAGTTCAGCATCACTTTCATTGACCGCCGCGGTGAAGTGCTGGGCTATCGCGGGGGTGCCATGGACACCAGCTATGACATCAGCGACTATCCGCCCTACTTGGTCAAGGCAGTTATGGCCACCGAAGACCATCGCTTCTACGATCACCACGGCATCGATCCCATAGGCCTAGCAGGTGCAGTTTGGTGGAACATCACGCACAAGGGACAGCGCGAAAAAGGCGGCAGCACCATCACGCAGCAGGTGGTTAAAAACATCTGGCTCACGCCTGAGCACAGCTTGACACGCAAGATCACCGAAGCTTGGTTGGCCATATGGATGGAGAACCACCTGGGCAAGGACGAGATCCTGCGGCTTTATTTTGAGCGTGCCTACATGGGCGCAGGCAACTATGGTCTAGCAGCTGCAGCTCGCTACTACTATGCCAAACCAATCACCGAAGTCACAGTTTCAGAAGCTGCTATGTTGGCCGGTCTGTTCAAGGCACCTGTGAGCTACAGTCCCAGCAGCAACTTTGATGCGGCAGTGAAGAGAGCTGCTATCGTGCTGCGAGGCATGCGAGATCAGGGCCTCATAGATGAGCCAACTTATCAGTGGAGCCTCTCTCATCCTGCGCGTGTGACCAGGGTTGATCCCAAGCCCAATGACTGGATACTGGACTATGCCTACACGGAAGCTGTGCGGTTGATACGTGAAGAACGCCTCACCAAGCATCGCAGCTTTATCATGCGCACCACCATAGACACAGATCTGCAGCGTGAAGCTGTGAAGCTGCTGCAGGACAAGATCGCACAGCAGGGCGACAGGTACAACGCCGATCAAGCTGCGCTGGTCAGCCTGGGTGTGGACGGCAGCGTGAGGGTCATGGTCGGTGGCGTGGATTATGCAGACAATCAATTCAACAGAGCAGTGGCGGCCAAACGACAGCCTGGTTCAGCGTTCAAGCCATTCGTGTATCTCACGGCTCTGCTAGGAGGATGGACGCCCGACACTCGAGTGGTTGACAGCCCAGTAACCATAAACGTGTTTGGCAAGCCATGGACGCCCGAGAACTATGGCGGCAAGTATCTTGGTGAGATCAGCCTGCGCACGGCTATGATGCACAGCCTCAACACCGTGGCAGTGAAGATCAGCCAGCAGTTTGGCCGCGAGAAGATCGCTGCTGTGGCACGCAACGCTGGCATAGAATCCGAGATCAAGACCGTGGCCAGCATGCCCTTGGGCACCAACGAAGTCACGCTGTTGGAACTGACCAATGCCTATACCACTTTCGCCAGCGGTGGGCAGAGGCAGCCCAGCTGGGTGATCAGCACCATTGATGTCAACGGCCAAACCGTGTGGCAGCACGATGCTATGGAAAACCACAGCATGATCTTCCCCAGAGACAAGATTGAAAGCTTGGTCAGCATGATGCGCAGCGTGGTCGAAGGTGGCACTGCTACTCGGGCCAAGCTGAGCATACCAGTGGCTGGCAAGACTGGTACCACCTCGGACTACAATGATGCGTGGTTCATTGGCTACACTGGCAACTTGGTCACGGGCGTGTGGTATGGCAACGATGACAACGACAAGATGGAGCGCATGACTGGGGGCACGCTACCCGCAGAGACTTGGCACGACTACATGGTCAAGGCAGAAGCCAAGGAGACACCCCGAGGCTTGCCGGGCATTGCCTACAACGCACCAGTGGTGGCTACCACACAGCCAGTGGGACAGCCACAGGTGATAGCACCCGTGGCTAAGAAACCGCACAAGGCCAAAACCAAGGCCGAGGAAGAAGCACCTAGTCCTATAGCTGATGCCAAGCCCTGCGTGTTCTTCTGCGGTAATCCTGCGCAATGATGATCGGGGGAATGATAACCAATTGGCGCTATAACGCAGGCGAGCCTGTGTACATGGCTGCTATTGACTCATGGACAGAAAGGCTGCGTCCATCTTGGCAGTGCCAGGTCTGGGGTACCGAGCGCTCGCGGGATGTACAAACCTGGATCAACGATAACCTCTCAGGCGACTGTGAGACCATCATGCGGTTCAACAGCGGCAATCCATTCCTCAGCGTGACCATACATGAGCAAGCTGATGCCACAGCATTCCAGCTGAGGTGGCTGTGATCACTGTGTATGTGAGACCAACCTATCGAGCAATGACCGCAGATATGCGAGACTGGCTCCGTGACAACATCGGGCCGGAAGGCAACAAATACTATTGGGATACTCCTATGCTTGGCATAGCTGGATCTGATAGCGATTTTCCTATACCAACCAGGCATTTTGCCGTGACATTTGACTATGATGACGATGCTGTGCTGTTTAAGCTGAGGTGGCTATGACACAAGAACAACAGATGAGCTGCGCATTGTTGATGCTGGCCTGGGTATGGATCATGTATAGATCACGCAGGCGCATCTATGATTTTCTCAGAGTGTTGTTCTTTGCCAAGGCCAGAGCCGCAGTGCCGTTTTCCATGGTTCAGCTTGATGATGACCAAGACCAATTGGATCCTCTGTTGGTGCGATGGCTCACAGAGAATTGCCGAGGCGCTTGGCGGTTCAATGGCAATTTGAGTCTGGATGACAGATTGGACATGGACTTTTGGATTGAGTTCACAGACATTGAGGACAGCGTGTTGTTCAAGCTGACATGGTCATGAAAAGCATCATACACGTAAACCAACATGTGATCAGGCGCAATGCCAAGAATGGCACAGTGGAACCAGTGTTCACAGTCAAGCAGGGCCGCAAGAACACCTATGCGCACAGCGTGGAGATACTGGGTCCAAGCAAGCTGGTGTACAGCCCAGACAAGCCGCTGAACTGTGGGGCCAAGGTATGGATCGAAACTACCTCAGAAGTAGTGCTTGACACGCAGGGCACTGATGCTACACTAACAGAAACCTAGGAGGCTCACATGGCATGGTACATTTCAAATCTTGAGAAGAAGAATGTCACTGAAACTGAAACTTGGACCAAGGACGGTGAGACTCTGACTCATGAGACTGGTTGGCGCTGGGCCAAGTGGCGCACTGAGACTGAGCCTGATCTCACAAACTATGATGAAGATGAAGGCTGCGATCCCTGCGACATGTTTGATGCTGAGATGGACAGCACGGATGATGGCTGCTGGGAAGAGTGGACCTATCCTGACAGCTGGACTGATGAAGACATTGCTGAATTTGAAGAAAAGTGGGATGAGGAATGGCACGAAGCTCCCTTGAACATGGGCTTTGAGCAAGATGACACCATCCTCTGGGTGCGCGGCCCTCTGGAGATCGCAGAGATCGATGATACAGCATCTGAGGACAGTGATGACGAAGTCTGGGAAGGCAGTTACGAAGAGCCAGAGCTGAGTTCCGAGGAAGAAGCGCGATTGGACACTGTAGTTGCCACATTGCGTGCCAAGGATACCACTCCCCACGATGAACTTGATAACGAGGACCAAGACCATTGATCTACATCGGTATAGCCATACGCAATCCCTTCAAACGAGTGGGATTCCGCAACTACTGGAGCCGCTGGTGGCGTGTACCCTGTGTCAGGTACAAGAACTTTGAGCTAGAGCTGCTGCGCACAGAGAATCTGCTGCATCTCAGCTTGGACATCAATCCTTGGACCGACCACGGCGGTTCCAGCCTCATGCTTGGTATGCTGCATCACGAGATACACTTCAACTTCCATGACACACGCCACTGGGATGGCATCAGAGGCTCTCGGAAGTGAACAAACAGGGATTAGCCGGATGAGCACGACTGATTACAATTGGCCCTACGTGGTTTTCATCGGTGGTGATCTGGCAGATGCTCCTCCTGCGTTCAAGCACTTCTACAAGAGCGTGGGCAGGGCCGCAGACGAAAAGCTGAGATTGGTCAATGAGGTCTTGGTTTACGAGCCCTATGACGCACGGCTGGAATGCGATCATCATGGTGTGTGGCGCATGGAGTTCGGCTCAGAGGAGGACTGGATACAGTTCAATCTGCGATGGGCCTAAAACTCATAAACCGTATACCTGCCATAGATCGCGATCCCAGTCGCATTGGTGAGTTCTACATAGAATACACCGTGAACGAACCCTGGGACCGGCAGGACGAAGCAGAGATGGGCGATTGGTTGGCCAACAACTGCACCAAGAACTATATCTACACGCACGAAGTCTCTAGGATACTAGGCGGTGGCTGCCATCCCATCAAGAGCCGTTGGATGCGTGTGGTCAAGCAGCGTGCTATTAACCGAGGCGATGACATGCGTGATGGTACCATGAACAGCTGGGCCATACGCTTGAGCAAAGAAGATGATGTGCTGTTTAGATTGACTTGGCTATCCGACCTCTGATCCAATAAATAGGATCATGAACATAGATTCCGCAAGACTATTCGTGAGCCTCCTCGAGCACATCATTGCTGAGGACAGCACCAGCATCAACCAGCTGCAGGGCGTGCCAGGCGCAGTGCCCTTGCTCAAGAAGCTGCATCAGCAGCATCTCATTCCCCATGATCAGAGTTACGAGCCTATCAAGAAGGTGCCTTGGAGCGATCTCAAGGACAACAAATACACACTTTTGCTGGCTGGACCCAAGGGCGCCGGTGTGCTACAGAGCCAGGCAGGCGATTACAACATCTATGCTTGGAACACAGACAGCGACAGCATGGATTCGAAAACAGAAAGCAGCGGCGGTCGCAGCATAGATTGGTTCCAGGAACGCATAGGTAAGATCAACAGGCTGTGGTTGGGCCGGGATCGTGGCACAGTGGCTGCCAAGCGCAAGGAGCGCTTTGCACTCAAACCACCGGGTCCGGGCAACTATCTGGGACATGGTGAATTCAGCAGGCAGATGCTCAAGCGCTTCAAGCCGCTGTGGTTGCGCAGCTTGGTAGGCGCACAGAACGACGTCAAGGGCTGGGTCAACACGCAGATCAAGAACCATGCGTTTGACAAGGCCAAGACCAAGATTGACCATCTCAAGGCCCTAGAACTCGCAGTGGATAATGTAGAAGCAGGCGGTGATCTGGGCGACATCAGCATGGTAGCACAGGCCATCATGCACGCAGTGAACCAGACCACTCACATGTACTATCCAGAAGAGACTGGCGGATTTGAGATCAACCGCTATGGTTCCAGGGGCGAGAAACCCGCTCTGGCCAATCGCGAGGTGGTTAGCAAGCTGTTCGATGATATCAACAATGGTGACACGCAGAAACTGGGCACGCTGCTCAGCTTCTTCCGCAAGAACTTGGTGACAGGCTGATGAGCAAGATCATGGCACGGCTGCTGGAAGCAGACATCACGGACAGGATCACACGCGATCCACAGCGCAGCAAGATGCTGAACATAGCTTGGAAGCATGACAAGAGCCTGCCGCATGATATAGTAGCAAGGCTGGGACCAAAACCAGATGAGCGTGCGCTGGCCAAGGCCTGGAGCGACATGTTGGAGCGGGTGCTGGAGCGCACCAACTATGGTGATCTCAGCCGTGACATGAAATACGCGGATTGGCTGACCAAGCTCTACACCAGTGGAGCAGCAGACTGGGAAGACATTAGCGGTGAAGGTGGTGACGCTCTGGGGGCATGGCATGCGCTGAGCACTCGCAGCCTGCTCAAGCCACAGGACCAGGACCTCAACAAGTTCAAGACGCTGGGCAACCTCTACAACAGGATCAGGCGACAGGGTCACTACAATGACGAGCTCACTCGCATCAAGAATGCCAATGAGATAGCCAAGATGAAGAAGGACGCCCGGGACGTGGTCCTGGTGGATGATGGCAAGTACTGGGCAGCCATACCCATGAACTACGGTGCCTGTTACGTGTTCAACAACAGCGGACACATCTCAAACTTCTGCACAGGCGGCAGCAGCGGTGCCAACTGGTTCAAGAACTATGCTCCAGATGGTCCCATCGTCACGGTGGTTGACAAGGCCAACATCAATGATGAGAACGGCAAGTGGCAGTTTCACGCACCAACCAGCCAGCTGGTCAACAGCGTGCAGGATCGTCGCTACGACAGAGATTGGAACGATGAGCAGTTTGCCACGCGCTTCCCTGGGCTCATGCGCAAGATACTCAAGAGCATGCTGGCTCACAAGGCAGAGATAGAAGCGATGAGCAAGGAAACTCTGGGAAAACCCTACAATGTCAACCAAGCTCTTGAACAGATCAGGAACAAGTTCCCCAAGAGCTATGCCAGCAGGGCCAAGGACGAACCAGAGGGTGACGAACCGGAGGCGCAGCTGGAGATCATACCTGACAGCCATCTCACAGTGCGCGAGGATCTGCGCCCGCTCCTGGCACAGAACTTCACAAACAGGCTCAAGGCCAACGTCACGCAGGAGCGAGCCATAGTGGTTTACGTGGGCTCTCGTTATCCTGAGAACCGCAACCTTGTCATGGCACACGATGTTGACGAAGCCATAGATCGACTGCGCAGCGAGCGCAACATACCTGCGGGCAGCATCACTTACATAGCCAAGAACAGCGCTGAGGGCTAGACAGGCACTGATGCATGATCACATAGTTGATCATGCAACGTGTGACCGTTACCAAGCTGCGCATCGGCGACTGTGAAGATCCAGAACTTTACCTAGCCGAACCTGCCCACAAGTTCCTCAATCACAGCGATCAGGGCGCTTGGCTCAGAGCTCAAGGCCTGACCTGTGGATATACCATAGGACATGAGCCGCATTATCTTGGATACGTGGTCACGCTGTACACAGAAATGACCCCCGAGCAATGGACGGAGTACCGGCTGAGATGGCATTAGATCGCCAAATTGCTGTAAATAAGTCTGTAGTTACGGAGGTTTATGTTGGACCAAACACAGCACCGCTATCAGCTATTTCGCAGGATGGTCAGCGTGAGTGACAAGTATCCCTTGGCCATGGCTGCCTGGGCCATAGATCTGCAGCATGATGGCAGCTTCCGACGCTGGCACCGGATACCAGGCATGGTTGGCATGAGCATGGCTGGATTCAGTGAGCAAGAACATCAGGGCATGATTGCTCGGGCCGCGCTTGCTGGAGTGGAGCATGTGACTCGCAAGCGCAGATTCGAAGACTTCCTACACAACAGCTACATACCGGGCGTGATGAACCTACCAGATGATGCCGAGGATCTCACCTACTGGGAGAACGAAGTCATAGTCATAGGCGGTGTGGAAAGCATAACCCAGATGCTGCAGTGGGCCAAGCGCCAGAAACCGCGCAAGCACGTGACCTATGTGCGAGACCTAAAGCTACGCGAGATCAAGCAGTATGTATCACACACCAACCATCGCATAGTGGCCAACACCAGCGAACCTGGCAGCTATTTCGTGAGCAGCGATGATCACCTTGCGCTATTCCCTTTGTGGTTGCAAGGTTAGATCACTCAGCGTATAGTGTGAGATGAGCACAGCAACCATAGTCATAGCCGCCACGGGCGCACCAGAGCTGGAGCAGGCCATACGGTCAGCCATAAACCAGACGCATCCTGATACCTCAGTGTGGGTAGTCATAGACGGCCCGCAGTTTGAAGATGCCTGCCAAGCAGTGCTAAGCAGGTTCATAGATGGGCGAATCAAGGTCATGCAGCTGCCAGAAAACACAGGCGGCGGCGGATTCTACGGGCATCGCATCTATGCTGCCGTGGGACACTTGGTAAACACAGACTATGTGCTGCTGCTGGACCAAGACAACTTCATGGATCCCAGCCACGTTGATAGCTTGATTGCTGTGATAGAACGCAAGGGTTGGCAGTGGGCACACAGCCTGCGCAAGATCGTGGACAAGGATGGTAGTTATCTCTGCTTGGATGACTGCGAGAGCCTGGGACGCTGGCCTGTGTATGTGAGCGATCAGCATCACTTGGTTGACACCAGCTGCTACTGCATCAAGCGTGAGGTGTTTGCCCAGGTGTGTGCTGCTTGGCACTGGGGCTGGGGCGGTGACCGACGCTTCCTGGGTGCCATCAGCCAACACTTTACCAGCTGGGGAACCAGCGGCCTCTACACGCTAAACTACCGCTTGGACGGCAATGCCAACAGCGTGAACAGAGAGTTTTTTGACAACGGCAACGCTGTGACCTATGGCAAGCACAACGGCAACTATCCATGGAGATCTGCAGGACAATGATCTCTGTGGGTCCCTGTAGCTGGGATGAGATCAAACACATCTGGGAGACGGAACTGTGGCCTGACAGGCGCAGCCAGCTGCGCACGCACAGCGCCATGCGGTATCTGGGCGGCTACGACAGCGACATACACACCAGCCCTGTGGACTTTGTCTGCTTGAGAAACAGTGACACAGTTGGGGTGATCAGCGGCTTCATCACCAAACCCGGTCTCTATCGCTGCCGAGGCATCTGGGTGCACCCCGAACACAGAGGTCAGGGATTGAGCAGGCTGCTGTTTGATGCAGCAGAACAGAATGCGGTGGCTCGAGGCTGCGATCGCATTTGGAGCTTCCCACGGCATGATGCGCTGGGCAGCTATCTAGCACACGGTTTCCGGCAGACCAGCGGTTGGCGCTGGCAGGGCGAATGGGGTCCAAACTGCTATGTGATCAAACATCTACAGGGAGGACAGAGATAAATCGCTTGTAGACGTGTAAAACCGGTTGCGAAAGCTGTGATCGGTGCTACATTAGCACAGTTGGTATTGGATAGTAGTGGGCCTTTAGCTCAGCGGTTAGAGCCGGCCGCTCATAACGGTCTGGTCCCCAGTTCGAATCTGGGAGGGCCCACCACTATCCAATACCACAACAAAAGATGGGAGAATCTTCATGGATCCGTGGACAGCAGCACAATCACAATCACCTACGCATGCCGATTATGATCTAGGACTGCGAGCCTATCTGTTACAGGTATTCAATTACATGACAATAGCGCTGGCAATCAGCGGACTCACTGCATTCATGTTAGGCAACAGCCCAGAACTGATGGTGTCATTCTTTGGTGGACCGCAAAAATGGTTCTTTATGTTGGCTCCAGTTGGTATGGCAATCTTCCTGGGATTCATGATCAACAGCCTTTCTCCGAGCACTGCCAGGACGTTGTTATATGTATATGCTGGTTTGATGGGCATAAGCCTCAGTCCTATATTCTTGATATTCAAGCTGGGTAGCATCGCACAGGTGTTCTTCATCAGCGCTGCTACTTTTGGTAGCACTGCGCTATGGGGATACACCACACGCCGTGATCTCAGCAACATGGGATCGTTCCTGATGATGGGCCTGTTTGGTCTGATCATCGCGGGCTTGGTAAACCTATTCCTACAGAGCAGTGCTCTGCAGATGGCCTGCAGTGCCATCGGTGTGCTTATCTTCGTGGGATTCACTGCATACGACATGCAGCAGATCAAGGAAACCTACTATGCTGTTGAAGGTGATGATCGAGATAAAGCTGGAATCATGGGGGCACTGAACCTCTACATGGACTTTATCAACATCTTCATTAATCTGCTGCAACTGATGGGTGATCGCAAGTGACCAGCAAGAGCTACAAGAAGGAGCTTGCTTCTAAAATTCAGCAGGTTTGATTATGAAGGTATTGGGGGTGGGTGTTGGTACACAGGGAGGTTTTATAAACCTTCTAGCGGCAGATTACCGTTCTCGAGGGGGTTCGAATCCCTCCACCCCTACCACGCTCTGTTCCCTCCGGGAGGGAAGCTGACTCTAAATCAGCAGAGATGGGTTCGACTCCCATACAGGGCACCATTTTGCGAGACTAGGCATGCGAGACCAAAGGAACAATGCCATGAGAGACGTAAAGGTAAACCGAGACGACCTATTGGACATCGTCAGGGCTAACAAGGAAAAGCACATCGCGGACTACAAGGAAAGCGTGATTGATTTCACCAAGGGCGTGCTCAAGATAGCCCAGGAAAACCTGCGCTTGGCCCAGACCGGAGATGTGGCTGAGATTGCCAAGATCCGATCCACGCCGCAGGTGCCAGTGAGTTTTGCTGACAGCTATACCAGGGCCATCCGCATGCTGGAGCTCAGCGTGGAAGAAACCATCGAAGTAGATGCCACCACCTTTAACCAGCTGGTGCTGGACGAATGGCAATGGAAGCAGCAGTTCGCTGCTATGAGCAGCACATACAAGAGCATATAATAAGTACACAGGGCTAGGCACTGTCCTAGCCCATCTAACCACAACAAGGAGTATGACAATGGCTTAGGTTGAACTAGCATGTAAAGAAGCAGTATTTCACTTTAATAAACATCATTTAACAGATCCCACTATCCCCATGTGGATAGTGATGGCCAAGGGCCAGACTTACTATGTTGAGCATGTAGAAGCCAACATTGCTTGGTCAACCAAAGAAACTCCAGACAACGTTCGCACCAAGGGTGCCATCAAGTTCCGAGAATGCCTCGTGAACATCGGCGAGGATAATGTTGCCACGATCACCCATCTCACCAGAGCCGATGAGATACGCCTCCGCAATCAAGAGCGCGGTGTTACCAGGCTGCAGCTCTATTATCAAACCCAATGGAAGGAACTGTTGGACAGTTTGGGCATCAAGCATGGGCCTATCAAGCGGTTCTCGGGCGGTTGTGGTAGCGCATACTGGGTAACTGATATCCTGCGTGAGACAGACATGACCATGATCAAGCTCAGCGTGGACAAGCCAAACATGTATCGCATCATCAGTCCAAACGAAAGCCTCTACAAGATGTATGATGATCCGCATTATGCTGCCACACATGACCCGGATTCGGACGACGATCTCTTGGACGAAGATGAGTGAAAATATCAGCAATATCAGCCAAAAGATACTGCTTGACTCCTAGCAGATAACCGCTATAGTGTAAGCATCTGAGGAGTTTCCATGCGCGGCAAGATAGCGATCTTCATAGCTCATCCCTACTGTAGCACGGACAGTGCCAACGGTATCATAGGTGCGTTAGAACCACACTACAGGTTCAAGCTGTTTGGCAAGCACAGCCTCGAAGATGATTTCTTCGATGACGTGGACATCGTGGCCGTGGGTGGTGGTATAGGGGACGCCCAGAACTACAAGCGGCTGCTGGGCATGCACAAGAAGCGTCTGCATCAGTTCATTACAGACGGTGGGCGCTACATGGGAATCTGCATGGGCGCATACTGGGCAGCCCATCATTACTTGGACCTCTTGGATGGTGTCAAGGCCACGCAGTACATCACTCGCCCAGAAACCTGCACTCGCAGACCTCATGCCAAAGCCATGCCCGTGACTTGGAATGGTGAGGCTGAGCGCATGTATTTCTATGATGGCTGTGCCCTGCATGGTGATGGCGATTTTGATGCTGTTAGCACCTACAGCAACGGAGATGCCATGGCTGGTTATCAAGGCCGCGTTGGCTTGATCGGTTGCCATCCAGAGAGCACAGCTCATTGGTATACCAAACCCACATACATGAAACCATACTGGCACAGGAACCGGCATCACAAGCTGCTGCAGAACTTCGTGGACCAACTCATGGAACGTTGAGCATGTGTCATAAATATCCGCATGAGCACGATCAGAGAACACCTAGACCTACTGGAATTCAACAACCTCAGCGAGGATGATCAGCGCGAGCTAGCGCACATGGTCCTAAACAACATGCACCAAGATCTCGAGGAATGGGCGCAGCTGCGAGAGCTTGACATGGGCAAGATCAAGAAGTGGATCCGCACAGGAGCACTGGCAGCAGCACTAGCAGGTGCTGGGATCACCGCAGCTCATGCCGGCAACTTCAACGACCAAGCCCAAGGACAGAGCCGACAGCAGCAGACCATGCAACACAGCCAGGACCAGTGGCGCATGGACCAAGAGATGCGCAAGCGCCAACAGCAGCAACAGCCGCAGGCACAGCAGAGGCAACAGGAACAGCCCCACTACCAACAGCGCGAACAACCTCGCGGTGACTGGGGACGTGGTGGCGGCAACTTCAACAGCCAACCCAGAGAGCAGCCCCGAGGTGACTGGAGCAGGGGCGGAGGCAATTTCAACGATCGTGACCAACGTGCCTATCAGCAGTGGCACGAGGAACCACGCCGTGCCAGAGAGTTTGCTATGCAGCGGGGTGGCTGGGAACCACACCCCAGATGGCACCAAAGCAATCCTTGGTTCGTGATTGGCGTAGAACCTCCCCGAGAAGTGCTAAACTTTGTGATGCAGGGGCAGAACATCATGTTCATACCCCATCCTCGACAGATCGATCTCATGCGTGCCCGCGAGATGGGTGGCATGATCGAAACACTGGAAGTACCGTACTGGCCAGATCCAATACGTGCGTTTGTCTATGAGATGGATGGTGTGGTCTACATCACAGCGTTGCCTGGACAGCTGCCTTAACGGTTGACAGTCTGCGTTTTTTTGATATGCTAGTGTCATGCAGAAAAAGATCATGAAGCTCAAAGATTACGACGATGGCAGCAGCAGCTGGCGCATAGCCTGTGACTGCCAGGATCCCAACCACGATTGCCAGCTTTGGTTTGAACCAACGTTTGAAGGCGAACCACAGATCAAGGATATCAGCCTGGTGCTAAGCCTGGAAGTTGGCATCTACAAGAACTATAATCTCTGGGAAAATCTCTGGAAGCGCATCACCATAGCTGCCAAGGTGCTGTTCACAGGTTACTACACTGCCACAGGCGAGGTAATCCTAGATGAAGACGGCATCAAGTCCATGCAGCTTGCGCTAGAGCAAGGTCTGGCTCACGCAAAGACACATTGACCTTTGAGCACTGTGTGAGTATATTGCAGTGTAAATCAGACACTACTCACACAGGAGCAAAACAGTGAAAACAGTCGGTGATAAATTGACCGCATTTGCGGTTACAGGCGTGAATCCGGGCAAGGACGATTTCTTTCCAATCACGGAAAACAGCTTTGAAGGCAAGTGGAAAGTGATCGTTTACTATCCCAAGGACTTTACCTTTGTGTGCCCCACGGAGATCGTAGCCTATGACAAGCTGTTCCAAGACTTTGCTGACCGCGACGCGGTGTTGCTGACTGGTAGCACAGACAACGAGTTCTGCAAGCTGGCATGGCAACGCAGCCATGAGGACCTCAGCAAGATCAAGCACATCCAATTTGCGGATACTGCGCGACATGGTCCAGGTCAGGAGCGTGGCAGCGTGAGCTTGATTGAACAGTTGGGCATTTTCTATGCACCAGCAGGTGCTGCTCTGCGTGCCACCTTCATCGTGGATCCCAACAACGTGATCCAGCACGTGACAGTGAACAACCTAGATGTTGGTCGCAACCCGGAAGAAACGCTGCGTGTGCTGGATGCGCTGCAGACTGGTGAGCTCTGTGCCTGCAACCGCACCATTGGCGGAGACACGCTGTGAGCTGGGTGGAAACAGTTAAGGCTCACATACCAGACTGGGCCAAGGACACCAAGCTGAACCTGGATGCTGTGATCAATCGCAGCACCTTGGATCCCATTGAAGCACAGGGCTGCGCACTCGCAGCCGCTGTGACCACTGCTAACCAACGCTTGATCAAGGCCATACAGTTTGACGACGAGACAGAGATGACGGCTGCCAAGACAGCTGCGGCCATCATGGCACAGACCAACGTGTGGTATCCCTACGTGGAGATGGCAGACGATGTCAATCTCAAGGGATTGCCAGCTCAGCTGCGCATGAATGCCATCGCATCACACGGCGGCACCACCAAGGCCAGATTTGAAGCCTACAGCTTGGCGGCCAGCATCGTGGGCAAGTGCCACTTCTGTGTGAGAGCACATTACGATACTCTGCGCAAGGAAGGCTACACTGTGGAGCAGCTGCGAGACATCGGCCGCATCGCAGCTGTGATCAATTCAGTCAGCAAGCTAGGTTAAAAAAAAGGAAAACAAAATGGAATTCAAAGACCTAATCAACACCCGTCGTAGCCTGCGCGATTTTGACAACAGCGTGGAGATCAACGACACAGATCTCAACTACATCATCGACGCTGCTCGCAAGACACCTACCAGCTTCAACATACAGAACTGGCGCTTCGTGGCCATCCGCGATCGTGGCATCAAGGAAAAGATCAAGCGTGCTGCCTGGGATCAGGCGCAGGTAGGCATCAACTCTGTGCTGATCGCTGTGTGTGCTGATCTCACAGCATGGAACGACGATCCACAGCGTTACTGGGCAGCCAACGGCGAAGAAACTGCCAAGCACATGGCTGGTATGACACAGGGATTCTACAAGGATCGTCCTGAGGTACAGCGCGACGAAGCCATGCGCAGCATTGGCATGAGTGCCACGGCCATCATGCTGGCAGCCACTGATCTTGGTTACCAGTGCAGCCCGATGATTGGTTTTGATCCAGTGGCCACGTCTGCTGCCATCAATGCTCCCGCGAACGTGGTTGTTGGTATGCTGATCGCCGTCGGCAAGAGTGCCAGCCAACCCTATCCCAAGACTGAACTGCCTCGCGAGAGCGTGCTGATCTATGACTTCTTCCCTGCCTAATAGGCGCGACAGGGACTATACCAGAAGCTATAGCAGGTGGCATGGGGATGTAAAACCTCAGCCACAGGAACTGCCATACGTGATTGCTTTCAAACCTGGGCCAGATCAGGCAGAACCAGGTGTGCCACATCGATATGTCACATGGTGTGAACAGAACTGCACAGAACCCTGGGCATGGTGGTTTGATGCGTTTACCAGTTACATGGGTTTTGCCAGCCACTCGGAACTGGTGCAGTTCAAGATCATGTTTGCCTAGTCAATCACTTGACCCAGAGTATTTCCACGGGTTGCTTCTTGTGTTTCCCAAACCTCACGCTATGATCTGCGTGGTGTATCCTGCGATTCAGCTCTGGGTTCTTGAATCCCACTCCCATTAACAGTGCAGGACTGGTTCGTGTGCACAACAGTTCTCGCATGGCTTCCTTGTCATTGACACATTGACAGAACCCGGTGGCATAACCCAAGAGGTTAGAAACCAGATTCACATACCCTGCGCTGATGCCTATGGCAATGCGCCTGTCTCGCTCCAAACTATGACGCACATCTTCATCCCAGATGCCTTGGCTCTTGTTGTATGTTTCTTTGTTGCGCGGAGGACCGTGCTCACCGTTGTTGATTTCCTCAAAAGTCTTGGCCTCGTACACGATCAAGAGATTGGCCAACGTCTGCGGATTGGTGTATGACTTGCCATTGGGGGGATAGGCACCGGTGTTACGACTCTCGGGGTCCTTGACAGCACCCTCGGTGAGCCTATACACCTGTTCGATCCTGTCGCGATTGGTAATGAACTGCACCCTATAGTAGCTGATGTTCTGCTTGCTTGGACACTGCGTGGCTGCTTCGGCTATGATGTCCAGATCTTCCTGTGGAATGGTCTTGGACAGGTCCCAGTTGCGCTGGCACTTCTGGCTCCGGTGAATGGCTTTCTTGATCGAATCGTGTGATAGATCCAATTCCATCATGGTGACTCTCGCCGTTAGGTGCAGGATATTTATTTTGCTAGATCTGGCACAGCAGTCATGCCTATAAATATCTCATGCGCATACAAACCCTATTAGAATATGACAGAGCCAGAGCCATACAGGCCTTGGGCCCCAACCTATGGAAGGCCATGCTCAAGGACCAGCAAGGGCTGACCATGCTGGATCTGGATGAGCTAGAAGCATACGGTGAGAAATATGCAGACTCTCCACGCGGTAAGATCGTCAAGCAGGTGTTTGCCGATCCCGAGCGCCAAGGCATCTATGCAGACAATGCTATGACTGCTATCGAGGACGCTGATCCCAGCACCAACAAGAAATACACGCAGTGGATGGCCCGCCAGTTCATCAATGGCAGCGAATCCAAGCTTGAAGACGTGACATCAACCTTGGCAGACTACGTTGACAAGTTCAACAGGCTGAACCTCAAGCGCAAGCTTCCACCAGGTGAGAACGACATCAACCGTTACAGGACCGCTGGTGCGCTGTATACTGCGATGGATCGCTATGATGATCCAGTTGATGACAGTGATCAAGGCAAGGCTGACAAGGTATATGAGGACGGCGACGTCAAGGTCGTGATACCCCGGGACCAAGCAGCTGCCTGCGCTTATGGTCGCCAAACACGCTGGTGTACCGCTGCAACCAAGGGTCAGAACTACTTTGACCACTACAACAAGGACGGTCCGCTGTACATCCTGCTGCCCAAGAATCCTAGGACTCAGGGCGAGAAGTATCAGCTGCACTTCCAATCGGGCAGCTACATGGACAAGGATGATGATGCGGTGGATGTGGGAGAACTCCTGGGCGATAGGTTCCCTGAACTGGGCCAGTGGTTCCTCAACAATCCTGACACAGCTGACGACCTCCGGGATGAAGTGGCATTTGCCAGCGACCAGACGCTGCAGAAGATCAGCGACGACATCTGGGAGATAGTGCGAGACGTGGTCATGGATGACTACAGCCAGTGGGAAAGCAGCGACGACGGTTTCTATGATTGGCTGCGCGAAGAAGGCTATGTGGACGAAGACGGCGACATAGACTGGGACCGGGCACCTCCCTATGAGAAATACAATCCAGAGGCTTGGCGCTGGGTGATTGATACTGAAGAATTCACGCATCTCACTCCCAATCAGCTGCGGCGTGCAGCCGTGGATGCCTATTACAGCGGAGATCGCGATGATCGCAGCATCTACAATCTCGAGGCAGCCATAAGTTGGAACCTGCGTGAGAAGATGAAGCGCGATGAGATCTCGGGCGAAGGCGTGGCCAACTGGATAGACAAGAACATCGTGATCAAGCGCACACCAGAAGGTCCCAAGGTGGAAAAAGTGGTGCGAAGGGCACGCCCATGATGTTGCGATGGTTTGACAGCTTCATGACAGAGCTGAACTATCTTATATCTTGTGTGAGGCGCTCAGCCTAGCATAAACTATGTGATAGGAGAACTATCAAATGCTCGCAGCATTATTCAAAGACTTAGACCGCGGTCTTCTCGTTAAGCTGGTCATCGTACAATCACTGTTAATCACAATCAGCAACTATCTGGTTCACTTCAAGTTTGCCATAGCGGGATTCCCTCTGGCCTACAGCATATGGTGCACACCCTTGTTCATGGTGATCACTGATCTCATGACACGCCTGAGCGGCAAACAGCTGGCACGTGCAGTTCTGGTAGCCACACTGATCCCAGGCATGATAGGCACTGCGATTGGTGCTTGGCTCTATGGCAGCGACCTCATAGGTGGTGTGCGCCTCACAGTGGCCAGTGGTATCTGCTACCTGCTGCCCATGATGCTGGATGTCAGCATCTTTGCTTGGCTGCGCTCGCGCATCTCAGCTTGGTACGTGGCACCAGGCATCAGTGGTATCATAACCACCATACTGATGACTTATCTGTTCTGGGGTGCTGCTTTCGCAGGTGACGGCGGCCAGTTCAGTGAAATCTGGTACATCGTGGCTACCAACCAGATATTGGTCAAGAACGCGCTTAACCTGCTGTTCCTCATACCGCTCTACGGTGTCCTGCTTGCCTATCTCACACGCAGGATACAAGAGCAACATGCCTGAGTACAACAAGTTGTGGGACAAGTATAGCAAGAACTGGGATCTGCTCAAAGCGCCCCTTAGGCCCACGGACGCAGTGATCGACCTCTTGATAAGAGAGGTCGGTCAGGGCCACATACTGCAGCTGGGCTGCACTCCAGAGATATATGCAGCCTTTGACCACATAACTGCTGTGGACAAGGATCCTAACATGCGTGCCAACGTGTGGCCGGGCGACACTGACACCAAGCGAGTGATCGCAGGCGATTGGATGGAGATGACATGGGCCAGCGATACCTTCCATGGTATACTCAGCGATTGCGGAGTGGTCATGCTGAGCACGCTGGAGCGACAGCGTGAGTTCCTCGCTCGCTGCTATGATTGGCTGGCACCAGGCGGCACATATGCACAGCGCTACTTCGAACGCCCAACTGAGAACATCACGCTGGCAGAGCTTCGGTCAGACATTGGTGGTCCTGCACGGTTCAACTTCCATTCGTTCAAGTGGAAGATGGGCATGTACCTCGCAGGGCAGCACGGTGCTACCACAGCCAGCGCCAACATACTCAAGCTGTTCCTAGAGCTGTGCGATGATCGTGATGCAGTATGTGAGCGCACGGGTTGGAGCAGGACTGCGGTAGATACCATAGATTTCTACGAGACTAGCGGTCAGATAGTCACATTCGCTGATCGCGCAGAATATCTCAGCACCATACCTGCTGATGCCGTGGATGTGGAGTTCCTCTACACTACTGACTATGATTTCGCTGAACGTTGTCCAATCATGCGCTGGAGAAAACCCCTATGAATCTTGAAGGCGTGGTATGGCCGAGGATGTACACTGGTCCTAATCTGGTGCTGATGTCTCTGTTGGCAGAGCTTGATCGCACCATGTGGCTGGACCCTGCGGTGATAGAAGCTGAACAGTTTGGCCAGCTGCGCCTGATAATCGCACATCACATGGCACACAGTCCACAGTTTGCCGCACGCATGGCTGCTGCTGGACTCACAGCTGGCGACATCACTGATCCTGCGAGCTTGCGCAAGCTGCCACCGCTCACACGCTTGGACATACAGCGTGCAGGTGACGGTTTCTACAGCAAATACATACCAAAGAGCCACGGTCAACCAGGCGAGACGCGCACCAGCGGCAGCACAGGTGAACCTGTGAGGATACGCAAGACGCAGATAGATGCGCTGTACTGGACCGCACATGCCATCAGAGACCATCTCTGGGCACGGCGCGACTTCCGACACAAGCTGCTGAGCATACGTGCTGACATATTCAAGTATGGCGAAAATCCTAACTGGGGGCAGCCCATAGCCGATATCTGGCAGACTGGAGCTGCCATAGGCATGCCAGCCACCTATGACATGCGCGAACAGATGCGCATCATCAAGGAATTCCAGCCAGGCATACTATTGATATATCCCAACAACCTCAGCATCATCCTGGACGAGATGGTGGCAGACGGCGGTGATTTTAGCTTCATCAAGCATGTCAAGACCATAGGCGAGACCGTGCACCAATGGCAGCGCGACAAGACTCGCAATGTGCTGAGACTGAAGATAGAAGACAACTACAGCAGCAACGAGATGGGTTGCATGGCCATGCAGTGTCCTGACACTGACAGCTATCACGTGATGACCGAGACTGTGATAGTGGAGATAATCAATGACGCCGGTGAACCATGTGTGCCTGGTGAAGTTGGTCGTGTGGTTGCCACTGATCTACACAATCATGCCAGCCCGCTGATACGCTATGACATAGGCGACTGGGCAGAAGCTGGCGAACCCTGCAGTTGCGGCCGTGGCCTGCCCACCATCAAGCGTTTTGTAGGGCGCGAGCACAGCATCCTGACCCGCCCAGACGGTACACGCATCTGGCCCATATTCTATGGCGCAAAGATGAACGACATAGCACCAGTGAGGCAGTATCAGTTCCGACAGAAAACTGTGACTAGCATGGAGTTCCGCTGCTACACTGAAGAACCTCTGACTGAGGCACAGCGTGCGGGATTGATAGCGCTGGTGCAGGAAGCGCTGGGCTATCCCTATGACATGGATCTCATAGAGTACAGGCAGCCCTTGCCGACCACTGCACGCGGCAAGTTCCAAGAATTCATCTGTGAGATAGTGCCATGAGAGTGATCTTCTGCTTACCGGGACGAGAGTTCAGCGACCAATGGGTGCGCAGCTGGACTGACACCATAACCACGCTGGGACAGAACGGCATAGAGTGGGCCATGAGCATGGCCTATGATCCGGTGGTGTACTATGCTCGCAACAGAGTGCTGGGCGGCAACAACGTGGACGGCCGTGGTCAGAAACCCTTTGGCGGCTCTGTGGATTATGACTATCAAGTTTGGATAGACAGCGACATGGTTTGGAAAGCTGCTGACGTAATGAAGTTGTTACAACTGGGAAAACCAATAGTCAGCGGTTGTTATCTCATGGCCAATGCCGAAGAGTTCCCCATAGTGGAAACACTGGACTACAACAAGCTGTTGGAGCATGGCACGTTCAAGTTTATCAATCGCACTGAGATGTCTACCAAGACCGAGCCATTCACCGTGAGCTATGCTGGGTTTGGCTTCATGGCAGTGGCCAAGGGTGTGATGGAACGCTTGGAGTATCCATGGTTTCGTCCCCGCTGGGATGACCAGGGCAATTTTTTGGAGTTCACAGCGGAGGACGTGGGGTTCTGTTGGTCAGCAGCAGAGATGGGCGAGCAGATCTGGATTGACCCTAGCATCCAAGTAGGGCACCAAAAGATGCTGACCTTGATCTAGTCAGTGATAGTAGTGGGTCAAGGTCATGCCATATTGCTTGGCTTTGCTACGCAGCAGACCATTCAAGATTTTCCAGATCATGGCTTAGTACCCTGGTTGATGAGGATCAGTTCTTCTTCTGTGTATGGCCACATGCGTCTGTCCTCACTGTCCAAAAGCGCGTTGGTTGTAGGTAAGTCGCTCGTATTGGCGGCTATAGTATTCGATGTCGCGTATGCTCTGTGGGTTATGACGCATGATATAGCGTTCTTCTGGTGTTAACCTGCGACCTTGTTCTGGTTCTTTGCTAACAATCTTCCTGCCGACAAGCCTGTTGATCCACTTGATCATCTGTCTCTCCTTGTGTGTGTGGTCATGTGCGAACACATTATACGGTATTTATTGCGTCGCACAATGCTTTTGCCATGCGCTGCACAAATACCTAGCATGCTCGTTGACCTATCGTGCTGGGGACGCATAATTAATCAAGGAGACTCTGCCATGCCCATATACATTGCTACCAAGACCTACACCGCTGCTGAAGGACTTAGCTGCTGCTTCAGGCAATGGAAGGCAGACAGCCAATGTCGATTGCTACACGGTTATGCTCTCAGCTTCAAACTGGTTTTTGAATGCCATCATCTGGACGACAACAACTGGGCCATGGATTTTGGCGGCCTGTCAGAGATCAAAGCTTGGCTAAAAACACAGTTTGATCACACCATGGTGGTGGCGGATGATGATCCTGCGCTGGCCACGTTCCAAGCTCTCAGTGACCAAGGTCTCTGTGATCTCAGAGTGCTTCCTGGTGTTGGTTGTGAGAAATTCGCAGAATACGTTTTCAAGCACGTGATACAGTGGATGAAAGATCAAGGCCTCATACAGCGGGTTACCATACGCAGCGTGGAATGCAGCGAACATGACGGCAATACTGCGATGTACATTGAGTGATGCACCTGCCATCTGGGCTAAATATCCTAGCATAGCCTGGAGCACCAAGACATGGGTCAGAATTTTCAACCTGTTACACAGTATTATCAGATAGGATTCGAGGGATACCAAGACAATGGCGGTCCCATAGATCCTTTCAGCAGCCTCAACTACTTCAACATGATCGCAGTGACCAGCACCAAGGCCAATGCTTGGAGCAGCAGCAGCTATAACGGAACTTATACTGGTTCTGGCAACGATGTGTTCAGCATCAATGGCTACAACATAGGACCTTTCTACAACCCAGTATCTGGAGTCAATGTTACGCCAGCTGAGCTGTGTGCTATGGTAAATGCAGCTAGCCCGTGGACAGGCGTGATTGCCAACTTCTGGCGGTTCTGGGGCAATGGCGGCGCCGATGATTATCCTGTGCCTTTTATCTCACTGACCTGTGCTTATCCCAGCGTGCAGACCAGCATCACGCTGGCAAACGTCAATGGCACGCCTCTGGACGTGCTGGGCCTGCCAATAGGCAGCGTCACGCTACCCAATGCGATATACGGCAGCAGCTTTAACACTTTGGTTAACGGGTCAACTATCACTCTGAACGGAACTACGGTAACCTTCACCACAGGTGGCGGATTGGATGCAGCCGGTGCTGCTACTACCATCAATAACTTCTCAGGTAGCACCAACGTTCTAGCACGCCAAGCTGGGGCATACATACAGCTGAACAGTCTAAGCCAGGCGCCAATACTGTTTGGTCCAGATACTGCTGGCGCCACGGGTGCGCTTGGATTCACAGCCAGCACAGCATATGCCAGTGCTATGACCTATGACAAGGCCATAATGCGCGAGCAGGGCAACATGCGTTGGGCTGGTGTAGCTAGCTATATCAGCAGCAACCTGACTCCAACCTACTATGGTCAGGCGGCATGGACCAGCAACAACGGAACCTGTGGACCCGAAGGATTGACCTGGGTTCTGGGTGTTGAGCATGTAGACCAGGTATACACTCGCGGTTTGACCTCAGATGGCCTCAGCGACGACGATGTTGAGCTCAAGGGACCAGAGGCGCTGAAACGATTGATAGCTCGCGCATTGGCAAATCAGTGGACTAGCAATCGCAATGTCTACAATCCAAACGTGGCTGTAGCGGGCAGCTCAGTTGTAGCTTACAACACCAGCCAGGTGGTTATACAGCAGGTCACTGCTCCTGCGGTAGATACTGTGGCTAATCTAATAAATGGCAACTACATTTGGGTCTACCCGCTCTATGGTGGCGCAGGCATATCTGGTCCAGAGGGCGGCTGGTAACAGTTGACAGCCTGCTGATATCAGCTAAACTTATTAGCAGTCACAGGAGCCACTGACGATGTTAATCACTTTACTCATGTTCATAGCTGCGGTATCGCTCAGCGGTGTAGCAGGCTATTACTCAGTGATCGGATTAACAACTATCTTTAGCAGTGCGTTCATCCCTGTGCTGATCATGGCAGGTACGTTGGAGACCAGCAAGGTCATAACAGCCAGCTGGCTCTACAACAATTGGACAAAGACTCCTTGGCTGCTAAAGAGCTATCTCACTGGTGCTGTTGTGGTGTTGATGTTCATAACCAGCTTGGGCATCTTTGGATTCCTCAGCAAGGCACATGTTGAGCAGGCAGCCGCTGGCGCAGAACAGCAGGCCAAGGTCCTGCACATCACGCAGAGCATAGACCAACAGAACGCAATAATAGAGCGGGCCAAGACAAAGCTGGCCAATGCCGGCAAAGGGAACGAAGCCACCAACGCTGCTATCAACACTCGCATCGATGATGCTAACAGAGTCATAGACAGCGCTAACAAGCGGGTACAGCCTCAGATAGATGAACAGCAGAAGATCATAGATGCTGCCAACGCCAAGATAGAACTGCGTGCTCGCAGCACACAGAGCCAGATCGACGATATCGATAAGCAAGTAGCCAACCTCGACAACATAGTCAAGAGCTTGATTGATCAAAAGAAAACCAGCCAGGCACAGGCTCGTCAGCAAGAACAACTAGCCGATCGCACACGACTGGCCAAGTCCAAGACAGACTTGCTCAAACAGATAGATGCCATGCGACAGGCTCCGGACCCACAGGTTAATGCAGCCAAGGCAGAGATCGCGAGGCTGCGTGCCAAGGTTGATGATGAGATCAAACAGGCCCGCAGTGTTATTGATCAACTTACGACTAAGCTTAGCCAGGGCGGTGACACCGACAAGCTGCAGGCCGACATAGACACTGAGAACGACAAGATTAAAGCAGCCGAAGCACAGATAGAGACGCTAAACGTAGACAAGTTCAAGCTGGAGACAGAGGGCCGCAAGCTAGAAGCCGAAACTGGTCCAATCAAGTACATAGCTCAGGCACTGTATGGTGACAGTATTGATCAAAACATTCTTGAACATGCCGTGCGTTGGATCATAGTGCTTATCATCGTGGTGTTTGATCCTCTGGCAGTGCTGATGCTGATCGCAGCTAACCAAGGTCTCAGAGAATGGCGCGAGGACAAGCCCTCAGAGACAAAGACCGTGATCGAGACCATACCTGATGCAGTGTCAGAATATCCCGCAGCCGAACCAGAAGCCAATGGACCACAGACCGTCACTCTTAACATAGAGGGCAAGGATGAGCTGATAGCTGCAGTACAAGGACTGCGTGACGAGATGGCTGCGCTAAATGCTGCCATAGCTGCTCCAGCTGCAGAGCCTGTGTCAACGCCTGACCTTGCTAATCTCTCAGGTGTGGTTTATTCTGAAGAAAAAGTTCCAGAACCAGTAACTGTGGTGCCACAGAACCATACCTTCAGTTATAATGCTGATGTTGGTATCGCGACAATAGCCACAGATAACAGTGTACAAATCATCGAGACTATATCAGATGATCAGATCAGCTTTGACTTTGATGCCGACCCAGAAGTGTTGGTTAAGCCTCCCATAGCAGAAGATGATATAGCCGAAGAAGATCTAGCAAGACTAGCCCAGTTGCCAACTGAACCAGAGGCTCAAGAAGCTAAACCGGAATCAATCGAAGACGCTGAGCGCCAATGGCAGATCATAGATCAATTGCCTGAGGTTAAAACCTCAGAAGACGGTACCAAGACAGTGCATGAATTCATGGATGAGCTGCGAGACAGACATAGGCAGCGCATAGACCGTCACACAAACACAAACACTGATAACTAAACATACCAAGGAGATTGCTAGATGGCCAAGGACAACCAACGACCTATATTCTCCTGCAGCTTCTGCTCAAAGACACAGCTAGAAGTCAGCAAGCTGATCAGTGGCAACGAAGTCTACATCTGCAATGAATGCGTGGAGCTCTGCCATGGAATACTGGTAGAAGAAAAACATGTCAAGCCAATACCTCAGGGCGACATAACCCCTGAGCGTGTGAAGAAGTTCTTAGATGAGCGCATAATCGGGCAGGATTCTGCCAAGATGGCCATTGCTGTGGCAGTGTATAATCACCAAAAACGCATAGCCAATCCGATCATTGATGGAGTTGAGATAGACAAGAGCAATCTGTTATTCATCGGACCCACTGGCTGTGGCAAGACCTACATGATCCAGCAGGTTGCCAAGATGATGAGCGTGCCCATGGTAACAATAGATGCTACCAGCATAACCGAAAGCGGTTACGTAGGTCTTGATGTGGAAGAAGCCATAGCAAGGCTGTATCAAGCAGCTGACCAAGACATTGAAAAGACCGAAAAAGGCATAATCTACATCGACGAGATCGACAAGAAGGGGCGCAAGAGCGAGAGCAGCAGCATCACCCGTGATGTCAGTGGTGAAGGTGTTCAGCAAGCACTGCTCAAGATGTTGGAAGGTTGCGAAGTCAAGGTACCGCCAGCTGGTGGCCGCAAGAATCCAGCTGGTGAGTACATCATGGTCAATACTCGCAACATCCTGTTCATCCTCGGTGGTGCGTTCGTGGGATTAACTGATATCATAGCCAAGAGGCTTGACAGAGGTACCAGCATGGGCTTCAATGCCAAGCTGTCTGACAGCGAGATAAGCCAGACCAAGACCTTTGAGATGATAAGCCAAGTTAGACAGGATGATCTAATAAAGTTTGGATTGATTCCGGAGCTTATCGGTCGCATACCTGTGATGGTACCGTTCGCTGATCTGGACGAAGATGATCTGGTCCGCATCCTCACTGAACCCAAGAGCGCTATAGTCAAGCAGTACCAGCGCATGTTTGCCTTGGATCGTGTCGAGCTAGAGATACAACCTCAGGCACTGCGACAGATAGCCAAGCTGGCTATGGATCGCAAGACAGGTGCACGCGGTCTCAGGGGCATCATAGAAAGCCTGCTGATGAAATCGCAGTTTGATCTGCCGCGCCTGGCCAAGGAAGGTGTCAGCAAGCTCATCGTGACAGAAGACATGATAACCAGCAACAGCGAACCTCTGCTGATGTATCGCAACACTGCCGAAGCAGCCAGTTGATGACTCAACATCAAAAATGGATAATTAGTTGATGTCTAGAGATTATCCCGATCGCAAGCAGGAAGGCTGGTTTGGCAAGCGCGGCCTTACCGTGCAGGTCAACAACAATAACCTCAACAAGGCTCTAAGCCAACTCAAGAAGCGCGTAGCTACTGAAGGTATAACCAAGGAACTGCGCAAGCGCAAGAACTTTGAGACCAACACTGCCAAGCGAAGGCGCAGCCTAGCCGAAGCCAAGAGCCGTTGGCGCAAGAAGCAGGCACAGACAGATGGCGTACCTGGTGCTAAGCAGCGTGACCGTCGCCGTTAAGCTGTGATGTAGGGCCGAGGATAGGTCTGTCCGCTGCTGGGCCTCGTACCAACTAGATAGTTTGGATATACAGCTCCTGTGCTATTTTGATACAGTGCCAATATGTTCACTCCTATTGGACTGCCAACTCCGGTGGCGGCATCCCAGCCAGCTGTGGCAACATAGCCAACCGTGTTGCCACCGTGGTTGTCACCCACTGTGATGTCATTGAACGCAGTGCTCTTGGCAGCATACCATGCTGAGTTTACGAATCCAATCTTAGAACCTGTGATGCTGTTAAGCCTAGCCATCAAACCACTGAGCAATGGGGCAACTGCGCTGGTACCAAGGAAAGTACCAACGTAGTTTGGACTGCCGTAATAGAAGGTGTAGCCAGTGGCCATGGCACTGACATCAGGAATTCCTCGCCCTGTCAGTGTTACAGGGCTGCTTGGTGTTGGATAGGTCTTGCTTGACAGGCCAGTCTGCCATGATGGGACGCTATATAATGTGCTTACTCCGCCGCCGCCTGCGTATAATCCTCCGGCAGTACCCCAGGCATTCTCGCTGGCTATGGTGTAATCATTGTTGATTGTCACTACCGTGCCGCCCGCTGCGATCACATAGGGGCTGGTAGCTGGGTACTGCACTGTGTAGGTGGGTGCTCCGGAGATAGCACGCACACCAAAGTCTCCGGCTGCCACGAAGGTGGTGATCCCCTTGACGATGGCGGCCTGCAGCGCTGTGTCAAACTGCGCATTAGATCCAAACCAGTTGGTATCAGTGGTACCCCAGCTGATGCTGATCACGCTGGGGTTGTTGGTGTTGTCATTGGTAGCAGCTGTGATGCAGTCTATGAACCCCTGGAAGCTGTTTGGGGCAAAGTACATGGCTATCTTGGCGCCCAGCGCTGTGGCTCCCACGCAGTATATGTCCAGCATGACTTCACCGCTGCTGCCTATGTCAGTTGGATCATTCACACCGCCGTCAACACTGACGTCTACTACCGTGGGATTAGAGAGACCGATGCGTCCAAAGGTGCTGGTGAGATTCTGCGAGGTCCAGCCCCCGCCTAGCTCCACTATGCCAACGCAGGTATTGGCACCCTGGGCTGTGTATCCCCCTGGCACGGTTGGATACTGATAAGCAGCGGCAAGATCAATGGGGGATGGAGCAGCTATGATGCTGGGATCCACTGCGCCGTTGGTTTCAGATGGTGATAGCGCATCAGGATCTAATCTAGCATATGATTGGAAAGTTATGCTGTTATCAAGACCAAGTATGTTTTCTACTACATCGTTGATTTCATCTGGTATTGAGATGGTACCCTGATGAGTTATATAAGTCCTAGTGTCTGTGGTCACTGTCTCTAATATTATCTTGAAAAGCTGGTTGAAGGTCTGTATAGAGCCCTGGGCCTTTACAGTGGCCATGCCAGCATGTGCTTCGACCAATACAAGGCCGTTGGCCACTGCCCAATCGGCGACTAGCTTGACTTCGTCCTCTATGGTACCAAACTGATACACGAACTCGTCATGACTAAGAACTGGATGAGTGCCTGACATCACAGCATTGGCATAATCTTCCAAGGTCATGCCATTGTCATGCACATCTCTGCGCAGGTATATGCTGATCATCAGCTGATCGCTGATGTTAGTCGCAGTTCTAACTTCTAAGCTCATGTGTTATGCCTCTGTCTGTACTAGCGTGAGTGTTACAGTGATAGCTACGGTGGTGTTTCCATTGTTACCAACCTTCATTGGTATGCTTGTGGTTGGAGGACTTTCGCTGCTGAATCCAACAGCTGCGGGTGTTATTAGCTGCGTTGCCGCACCTGTAGTGATGACCTCGGCTATCACCCCGCTGCCCGCAGATGGGCTGGTTGACTGGGTGCGGCTCTGATCAGAAGTGCGTGCTGCGGTGCTGCTATAGACTGTTACCCAGGCTGCGTTGCTGGTCTGTATGCTATAGAGATTGTAGCCCTTGAATCCTGTGGCTGCTACGCTGACATTTGAGCCAGCTGCGATGCTAGCAGTGGTCACAGCCGCGGTTGTCCTGCTGGCAATGCTCCCAGCGCCAGTCGGACCAGTCGATCCTGTGGATCCAGTCGGACCACCGCTGGGACCTGTTGGTCCTGTGCCGCCGGGTCCTGTAGGGCCCTGTGTGCCTGATGGTCCTGTGGGACCTGTTGCACCAGTGCTGCTGTTACCAGTTGGCCCAGTTGGTCCCTGTGTGCCCGATTGTCCTGTGGGACCTGTTGCCCCAGTGTTGCTGTTACCAGTGGGTCCAGTTGGCCCAGTTTGATTGCCGCTTGGACCTGTTGCGCCTGTGCTGCCAGTGCCCGTGGGACCAGTTGGACCCGTGGCACCAGTTGAAGCAGCTGCGCCTGCTGGTCCAGTCACTCCGGTTGATCCAGTCGGACCTGTCCTACCTGTGGCTCCCGTGGCACCAGTAAGCGTGGCACTGCCTGGGACTCCTGTTGGACCACTGGGTCCAGTGACCGTGCTACCAGGACCTGTAACTCCGGTTGGACCAGTTGGACCTGTGACTCCGAATGGTCCGGTCACACCCGTTGGACCAGTGGCGCCGGTCAGCGAAGATGTGCCTGCTGGGCCAGTAGAACCAGTTGGTCCTGTGTCGCCCTTGTTGGCTGCAGTGCCTGGTAGTCCTGTGGGACCAGTTATGCTGAGACCTTGTGGTCCAGTGACTCCGCGCAGTCCAGTTGGCCCTGTTCCGCCCATCGCTCCTTGTATTCCAGTGGGGCCAGTGGGACCAGTGTATCCTCGCGGTCCAGCTCCGGTTGGACCTGTTGGCCCAGTGATGTAATAAGGCATGACGTTTCTCCTAGCTGCTGTATATTTATCGTGCCCTGGACTTCTTGACCTTGAGCAGCCCAACCATTACATATGTGCTGCAGGTGCCTGCGGGGCCTGCTCATATGATGCTTCGCTTAAACAGGAGGTATAAAATGCGTCATCCAACTTCTACAATGATAAACTCAATGGAAGATCTCTTCCGTGATCTCAATAGGTTTGCCATAGGTTTCGAACCAATGATTGCCAGAGTAGCCAGCAATCCAGTAACCTATCCACCCTACAATCTCACCCACGACGAAAACGGTTACAAGCTTGAACTAGCTGTGGCTGGGTTCAAGATGGAAGAGCTAGAGATCTATCTCAGCAATGATCGAGTGCTGATGGTGCGCGGCAGCAAGACTGAGGATCAGAACAACCGTAATTGGATACATCGTGGCATAGCTGCTCGCGACTTTGAGCGTCAGTTCACCCTGGCAGAACACATCAAGGTAAACTCAGCCAGGCTGGAAGACGGCATGCTGATCATAGAACTAGAGCGAGAAGTACCAGAGGCCAGCAAGGGCCGCGTGATACCGATATCCAACGGCAATGTCATTGACGTAAAGGTCAGTAGCGCGGTATAATAGTACCAACAGAGGAGAGGTGCTAATGGCTGATACAAAGAAAAACACCATGGTTGCGGTGATCGAACGTGTCACGTTAGCACCTCCCAAGATGTGGGATGTCTGGCTAGTCAACGATGATGTGACCAGCATGGAATTCGTGGTATTGGTGCTGATGCAGATATTCCATCGTACCTTTGAAGAAGCCCAGGACATCATGATGCACATCCACACCAACGGGCGGGGTATCGCTGGTACATACAGCCACGAAGTTTCCGCCCAAAAGCGCGACGAAACCATCACTACCGCACGTCAGCATGGATTCCCGCTGATCTGCGAGATAAAACCCGCTGAATAAGCAGCAATCTTTGCGGTTGACAGCTGCTTAAAGCAGTGTATAGTAATACTGCAACTGATAGTTGTCCACAGGACAACGCAAATTGAAACAAACTGGAGACAAACGAAATGACCGCATATGTAACGCAAGCTGAGAAGGTTCTCGCATATCTCGCCAAGGGCAACACACTCACTGCCAAGCAGGCCATGAGCCGCTTCAAGATCCAGAAGCTCAGCGCTCGCATTTTTGAACTCAAGGAAGATGGCCACAACATCGTTGCTACTCCTATGGCCCACAATGGCATCGGCGCTCCTCGCGTCAAGTACAGCTTGGCTCCAAAGGCTCGCAAGCGTGCCGCAAAGGCCTAATCACTAAGAACTTGGCGATTGGCTAGCTAGCCGAACGCACCAAGTCTAGGGAGGCAGAAGGGTTCCGGGTAACTGGGACCCTTTTTTTATCTGTGTAGATTTTTGAGATCACTGATGCGATCGTCCAACGCTCTTATAAGCTGGCTCAGTGGTATGTGATTCTCTCGATATCCAGTTGCCACATAGTCAACATATTCTGCAGTCGGTGGCAGATCGCTGTGATGTTTTTTCAGCATCACATAGGCCATGGATTTGATTATCTTGCCGCGATATTTTATTGGCACTATCTTATGCCTATAGGTCCTGTGATAGGCTTCTACCCAGTCCAGCTTGTCCAACTTCTGCACTGGTATGATCCATAACACACCATGCACAGTGTCACCCTTGGATTCAATTACGTTGCTCACGTGCTCCAGCACGTACCTATGATCTGGTAGATCAGCATGTCCAATCAATTGTGCCTCGGGCACACGCTGGTACATCTCTTCCAGATTGGTGTTGTGCCCGTATGCGAAGTAGGGTATGTGCTCCCAGGCTGCCATGGTCACTCGCTGCTGTGCTGCATCTTGGGGAAGGGCTTGGTTCCCATCTCCTTGCGAGCATCATACAGCGCCTTGTTGCTGAGTATCTCTACCCAGCACTTGTTCTTGGGATGATTTAGGTCCCAGAAGTTGAATGTCATGTGGCTCTGCACAGGGCGCACAGCAAAGGTGTTCTCGCTGGGTGTGACCATGATCTGGCTGGTGGTTCTCATCAGCTTCTTCTTGTCTGTGGTGCGCAGGCAATTAAGCTGAGGATTGTCAATGTGTACCCCTGCCAAGCCGTCGATCATCTCCTGAGGAGACTTGGCAGCGTTGATCACTGCTTCTGCTATCTTGTAGCGGCTCTCACTGCTGAGCCTGCTCATGGTGTGGCTCTTGCTGGGATTCTGATGCTGCTTGCCTTCTGGTTGGTAACCAGCCCAGGGCAGCTCTATGCCATGGTTGGTGCGAACCACTGATTGATCCTGGGGTATCTCCATGACCTTGTAGGCGTATTTTTGGTTCTCATACTCGCCTGGTTCCCAGCAGCCTTCTAAGAGGTAGCAGGTGTCCTTGTCAAATATCAGGGTGTTGCCTGGCAGCTTGTCCTTGATCAGGCTCATGGTAGCTGCCTTGACGTTTGGGAAGCGCAAAGCTCGCTTGATCTTGGCACCGTCCTTTGATGGAGTCTTGCTGCGCACCTGTATCTCCATCTCATCGTCCTTGACCATGAGGCTAGCTGAGATGATGCTGACACCTCCAGAATTCATGCCTTCGCAGTACTGCGTGATGTCATCCCAGAACATCATTATCTCAACGCCATCGTGTGTCTGTCGCTTGAAGCTTATCTCAGGTATGTAATTGCGGTCTCGGTTTTTCACACCGACCCAACCAACATCCGGAAAGAATTTAGCAGATACTACGCACACAGGGATTCTCCAATATTCTATTTATGGTTTGTTCACAGCCACCTAGGTCGTATACTACGATATGTGGTACAAGATCAAGAGATTCTGGGCAGACAGTTATAGCAGTGACAAGCTGGCATTCTACTTGGAGATGCAGAACTTCATTTTCAGCGTTAGTGCCAGCATCATGTTGGCTAGCACGGCTAACCATCCCAACATGGCCTTCATCTATCCTTTCTATTTCGTGGGCAGCACCAGCCAGGTAATTGCCAGCTATCGCCGCGGGCAGCCTTGGATCATGCTAGTGACCACGTGGTTTGCTACGATGAACTGCATAGGTTGGTGCAGGGCCATGGGGTTCCTATGAGCCAAGAAATCAGAGACCAGATCATAGCCAATCTGCGCAGGGTTTACGATCCGGAGATCAGCACTAACATCTACGACCTCGGCCTAATCTACAAGATTGATCTCGATCATCTACCTGAAGTAAGGATGGAGATAACGCTGACTTCTGCTTGGTGTCCCAGTGCTGATGATATTCTCAGGGAAGCCAAGGAAGCTACTATGGTACCAGGTGTTCTCAGCAGCGATGTGCAGGTAGTTTGGACACCCCAATGGGGACCGCACATGATGAGCGAGGAAGCTCAGCTGGAGCTAAACATGATGCAGGATTTTGATAACCCATGGCGCTGGGATGACTAGGCCGCAACAACAAACGTCTAAGGAGAGAGACTATGACTGATCTACCATTGCTCAAGATGGATCTTGAAAACGGAACCGTCCTGATAGAATGCTACCCACACAAGGCACCAAACCACGTAGCCCAGATAATCAGGCAGGCTGATCAAGGGCTCTATGACGGCACTGACTTCCACAGAGTGATCGATGGTTTCATGGCACAGGGCGGTTGGACCAAGCAGGCTCTGCCTCAGCTACAGGCCGAGTTCAACGACGTACCTCACACAGAAGGTATCTGCAGCATGGCACGCACCAATGATCCAAACAGCGCCAGCGATCAGTTCTTCATCTGCTTTGGCAATGCCAACTTCCTCGATCGACAGTACACCGTCTGGGGCAAGGTCATCTATGGCATGGACAAGGTGCATGCTATCACACGCGGTGAACCACCGCTTAATCCATCCAAGATCGTGCGCATGCGCACTGCTTATCTTGAACCAGTGTCTTGACACTGCTCTGATACACACTTATATAATAGCCATGGCCGGGCTACGGCCGGCCATGCACAATCTTGCTTTATGAGGAGATAGAAATGAGCAAAGTTATCGGTATTGACCTTGGAACCACCAACAGCTGCGTGGCTGTGATCGAAGGTGGCAAGGCCAAGGTATTAGAAAACGCAGAAGGTGCTCGCACCACACCCAGCATCGTGGGATTCAAGGACGGCGAGACGCTGGTAGGCGCACCTGCCAAGCGCCAGGCAGTTACTAACCCAACCAACACCCTGCATGCTGTGAAGCGCCTGATCGGCCGCCGCTACGAAGACGACAGCGTGCAGAAAGACAAGAAGCTGCTGAGCTACGCCATCGTGGCAGCTGCCAACGGCGATGCCTGGGTTGAAGTGGACGGCAAGAAGATGAGCCCAAGCGAAGTCAGTGCTAAGATACTGACCAAGATGAAAGAAACAGCCGAGCGCTATCTTGGTACATCAGTTGACCAAGCAGTGATCACCGTGCCCGCGTACTTCAATGACAGCCAGCGACAGGCAACCAAGGATGCAGGCAAGATCGCAGGCATGGAAGTGCTGCGCATCATCAACGAACCAACTGCAGCGGCACTGGCCTATGGTATGGACAAGAAGCAGGCCGGAAAGATCGCTGTGTTTGACCTTGGTGGTGGTACGTTTGACGTCAGCATACTGGAGCTTGGCGACGGTGTGTTCGAAGTGCTCAGCACCAACGGTGACACTCAGCTGGGCGGAGAAGATTTTGATCTGCGCATCGTGGACTTCCTAGCAGACACTTTCAAGACAGAACAGGGCATCGATCTACGCAAGGACACCATGGCCCTGCAGCGGCTCAAGGAAGCTGCTGAGAAGGCCAAGATCGAACTGAGCTCTGGTAGCCAGACCGAAGTGAACCTACCCTATATCACCGCAGACAGCAATGGACCCAAGCATCTTGCTGTGACTATCACACGCGCCAAGCTGGAACAGCTGGTAGATGATCTGATCACGCGCACCCAGGGTCCATGCCGCAAGGCTCTAGCTGATGCCGGACTACAGGCCGGCGACATCAGCGAAGTCATCCTGGTTGGTGGTCAGACTCGCATGCCCAAGGTGCAGCAGGCAGTCAAAGACATCTTCAAGCGTGATCCCAGCCAGGGCGTGAACCCAGACGAAGTGGTTGCCATGGGTGCCGCAATCCAAGGAGGCGTGCTACAGGGTGACGTCAAGGACGTGCTGTTGCTGGACGTGACTCCTCTAAGCCTGGGCATTGAAACGCTGGGAGGTGTGTTCACCAAGCTGATCGAGCGCAATACCACCATCCCAACCAAGAAGAGCCAAGTGTTCAGCACAGCTGCTGACAACCAGCCGGCTGTGAGCATCGCAGTGTTCCAAGGCGAACGCCAGATGGCACGCGACAACAAGAGCTTGGCCAACTTTGAACTAACTGGCATCGCACCAGCACCTCGCGGCATGCCGCAGATCGAAGTGACCTTTGACATCGACGCCAACGGCATCGTTCACGTCAGCGCCAAGGACCAAGCCACTGGCAAGGAACAGAAGATCGCCATCCAAAGCAGTGGTGGACTCAGCGATGAAGACATCGAACGCATGGTCAGAGAAGCTGAGGAGAATGCCGAAGCTGACAAGGCCAAGCGCGAAGTCATCGAGACTCGCAACGGTGCTGAGAGCCAGATACACATGGCAGAAAAGCAGCTGAGCGAGCATGATGACAAGATCCCTGCTGAGCTCAAGGCTGAGGTTGAAGCAGCCATTGCCGAGGTGCGCACTGCTATCGCAGGTGATGATGTCACTGAGATGCGCCCAGTCTTGGAAAAGTTTGGACAGACACTGATGAAGATTGGCGAGATCGTATACAAGGCACAGAGCGCGCCTCCGAGCCCAGACGAACCAATCGACGTAGAAGCCAAACCAGCAAACTGATAGGAGCAGCACATGTCCCGCATGGGTTTGATCGGAATCACTGTTTCGACTTTTGATCTGTTCCATGCGGGACATGTGGCCATGCTGGAAGAAGCCAAGCACCACTGTGACTGGCTGATAGCTGGCATACAGAGCGATCCCACGCTGGATCGCAAGAGCAAGAACAAACCAGTGCAGAGTATCGTGGAACGACAGATCCAGGTCAAGGGCTGCCGGTTCGTGGATGAGGTTTGGGTCTATGACACGGAAAAGGATCTGGAAGACCTGTTGAACATACTGCCGATTCACGTGCGCATTTTGGGCGAAGAATATCAAGGCAAGCAGTTCACTGGGCTGCAGATCTGCCAGGAGCGAGGCATAGAGATAGTTTTCAACAAGCGCAGGCACGGATTCAGCAGCAGCAGACTAAGGACCAGGGTATATGATCTAGAAAGTATCAAGCTGCGGGATGCTGTGTAACAGTAAATAACATGATGGTTGACAACTGATATAGACATGCTATTATGAACCATCAGAGGAGATTATCAATGCGTAATATCATTATCGCACTATCAACGGCTCTCATGGTATTGAGCATCACCCCTGCTCATGCGGACTATCGCTATGGTCATCGTCATGGCTATCAGCATGGCTATCAGCATGGGGGTGGTAACTGGGTAGCACCTTTGGTTGGAGGCTTGATCGTGGGTGGTATCATTGGTGGCGCCATGAACCAGCCCCGATACTATGATGAACGTGGCTATCACACAGAATGCCGCAGACAGCCTGTGTATGACCAATGGGGTAACTTCCTTGGTTATGAGCGCCAGTGCTATCGCGTGCCAAATTACTGATTGACAGATCATGCGATCGTGCTATAGTACCTCAGGTCCATATGAGGAAGTAACCATGCGCAACATGCACGCCAAAGCTCTGGAAAGTCCTCTCTTCCGCCAACGCAAGATCGCAGCCCGCAAGGGCAAAGGTGCTTACACACGAAGAGACAAGCATGCCAACAAGCAGCAAATGGATGTTCGATAGCGAATGGTGGCATGCTGAAACCAGCAAGCTACGTCGCAAGATCAACGGTTTAGACTACGATACCAAGCGCGAGATGACTAGGTTGTTTGCGGTATGCGAAGAACAAGTCATGGCAATCTGTCGTGAAGAGATAACCTGTAGAGCACGCAACGCTCAGACTGACCGACATGCGCAGCTGATGCGCAAGTTCAAGCTATCACACAGCAATCTGGAGCAGCATGTGGTCATGGCCCAGCTGATGAAACAATGAGCGTGGGATTCAACGTTTTCCTTCACTTGATCTGGGTGCTGCTCTGCGGCGGACTGGGCTATCTGCTGCGCTGGAGCATTGAAGAATTCAAGGCCATGGACCAACAAGTGCTGCGTTTGAGCCAACCAGAACAGCCCCCGTACAAACCACAGACACCTGTGCCAGGCGCAGCTAGCGGTCTGCAGGCCAAGGCCGACCCCGCCAAGCTGGCAGAACTCAAAGCCAGCATCAAGAAGTCCTGATAGCCACTATCCTGCAGATGCCTGCGAGATCGCTCAGCTGTATGTCTGTTTGGAGTGTTGCCACAGGCAACCAACCTATGGCCAAGCGAGGATCCCCCCAGCGCATGCCCATGCGCTTGCCTATGTTCTCGCTCTGGAACCATTGCTTGATAGCAGCCATCTTGCTTGGAGTGTTGCTGCGCCCGCTGGTAGCACCAAACCACAGATAGCTGCTGCCGCCGATGTTATGCATGGGCATGATGTGATCGTCAGGTGAGTCTTCATCCCTGCTGAGCCATGCTTCATATACATGGCGTCCCACATGCGGATAGTTGGCGTAGCATGTACCAAATGTCTTGTCCAAAGTGAAGTGCCTATAGGCCTCGCGCGGCAGCGGCCAATCTCTGCGATGCTGTAGGTCGATGAACACGGTGCCCTCAGGCTGTGTGGCGCCCTTGCCTCGTTCGAGGATCTCGATACCATGCAGATAGCTGTTGAGATCCGTCCAAAGCTGCTCTAACCCTGGCTGTCCCTGCTGACGATTGGCTTCCACGCTGATGGCATGCAGATGATTCACATCATCCTGATAGGTCTGGAGATTGATGGTCCTGCCAATGGTACCGTGCCCTAGGTGACCGTTGATCTCGGCTATGATCCTGTTGCACTGATCTATCACTGACAGCAGCTCAGAGCCAAATTCACTGAAATGGTAACAGCGATCACCCTGATCCAGCAGCGCATGCCCCTGTTGGCAGTGATAGGCTAGGCTCTGCTCCCAGAGCTCGGCATGAGCTAGCGGCAGGCGCTGATAGCTGAGATCCAGCTGCTCGCCGTTGGTCTTGGCCAGGGAAAATGTCACGGTCATGCCATAATATACCACATTGATTGCGGTGAGGCCAACCGAGCATATATACTCACAGCAGACGAGGAGATTGCTGTGCCCTACTCTATGAACCTAGCCTTTCTTGCTGTGGTGGCACCACAGAGCCTTTGGCTGATGAATGCCTGCTGGTGGGCAGCTATGATGCGAGCCAAGACATGATGCTGCGTGTGCTAGCCACAATTGGCTATCTCTGTGTTGGTGGCTCACTGATAGCCTATCTCTTGAACTATCGAGACCATCGAGGCAGTTAACCTCGGATTTTCCTTACATTTTTCTTTTGATTTCAACATTGTACAGCTGATCATTTTGGTTGACAGCGCTCCCATCTGTGTTACATTGAACACATAGCACAGAGGAGCCTTTATGAGCCATCGCAATGGTTTTTTAGACTGGTTAGCTAGATTTTTGACCATATTTTCACTGCTGACAGGACTGGTGCTGATAACCAGAATCCAGCGAGGTTTCATCTATTGGGCAGCGATGAGCGTGCCTTGGATCTGGTTCATAGTAGGCAGCCAGCCAGTGGTGATTGATGTGTCCGTTGTCTCATTGTTCTGGAGCATGGTTTTGTTAGCAGCATTGCTTTTCTGGTTAGGCAATGCCCTGGATCATGATGGTGGTGTCACTGCTGTGGTTTGGTGGTTACCTGTGATGTTGCTGCCTTTTGGCATCATGATCTTTGGAAATACCACTGTGCTGAGCGATGGTTCAGACGGTCGACCAAAGACCTACAGGCACATGACACAAGACTGCAGCAAGCAGATGGCCAACGTGGCTGATCATGGCAATACATACAACCGCGACGGCAGCTATGTGCCCTGCGGTCCCATGCGCTTCTACTATGATAATGACCCAAGAAACGCCATCTAAGGATAAAATACCAAGCAATTTCAATGTCGTAAAACCTTAAAATTCGCTTGACATATCAGCATTGCGTGCTATTATGAAGCATGGAAAAAAAAGGAGCTGTCATGAAGATCGCAGACACAGCAACAGCAACAGCAGCAGATAGCAACGGTGCTTTCACCATCGCAGCCACTGGCAAGGCCTTCAAGATCCTCAGCGATGGTCTCTACAGCGACAAGATCAAAGCCATCGTGCGCGAGCTCAGCTGCAACGCACGTGACAGCCATGTGGCAGCAGGCAACACCAATCCGTTCGTGGTACATCTGCCCACTGACGCGCAGCCTTGGTTTGCTGTGGAAGACCGTGGTATTGGGCTCAGTGAAGAAGACGTGCTCAACGTCTACACTCGCTATTTTGCCAGCACCAAGACCACCAGCAACGACTTCGTGGGACAGCTGGGCCTGGGCAGCAAGAGCCCTTTCAGCTACACCAACCAGTTCACCGTGGAGAGCTCACACGCAGGCATCAAGACCACCTATGAGATGAGCATTGATGGCAGCGGTACGCCCCGCGCTGCCAAGCTGTTCAGCGGTCCTGCCCAGGGCTCTGGCATCACCGTGAGCTTCAAGGTCACGCATGATTATCACCGTTGGCACGACAAGGCCATGGAAGTGCTGCGTTGGTTCACGCAGAAACCCATCATCACTGATGGCCAAATGACATTTGATCCCGCACTGACGCAGGAACCTGTGCATCAGGGCACTGGATGGCGCATCTGGTCCAAGGCATTCTGGAACGGCAATTACACGCAGATCCTCATGGGTGGTGTGCTCTATCCCTTGGACCGCCACAGCATCCCAGACTTGGATCACCGCATCGGCTATCTCTGTGACTTTCCCATCGTGATTGACATGCCCATCGGCGACTGCGACGTGGCTGCCAGCCGCGAAGGTCTCAGCTATGACCAGCGCACGGTACAGAACATCATCAACCGACTCACTGCTGTGCGAGACGAGATGGTGGCCATGGTCAGCGGTGCCATTGGCCAGGCACCCACGCTGTGGAAGGCACACGAACATTGGGCGAGGTATTTCCAGGGTGCTCTGGGCTTTGGCATGCGCCGCGTGTTTGAAGATGTGGTGCTGGAGTGGCAAGGCCACAACATCGACCGTGGTAACATGGTAGTGGATGCCGTGAAGCTCTATGGCACCAAGGAGCACGGTGTGCGACTGCTGCCAGCAGACATCAAGAGCGTGCGTGTGCATGACGGCTTCATGCTGCCCTGTTCAGACCGGACCAAGGTGGTCTTTGACGATCTCAAGAAGGGCGGATTGGCCCGCACGCGGCAGATGCATGCCACAGCTGGTTATGCCAACACAGTGGCCATGTTCCCCTATCGCGGGGGCTGGGATGTGTTGCGTGAACAACTGGGCAATCCCGAGGTGATCTACACCAGCACGCTGCCGGAAGTGGCCAAGAAGACCAAGACCACAGTGCAGCAGGTCTGGTCACTGAACCACCACAGCCGCAACGGTGGCAAGTGGGCATGGAAGGAAGTTGATCCGGCCACGCTGCCCAAAGGCAAGCTGGTCTATGTCACGCTCAAGAACTGGGACGTGATCACTGGCCACAAGCATCTGGGACGCTATGGTCTGGACTCGCTGAGGTCAGCTGCGGTGCAGACGGGACTGATGAAATCGGATGCTGTGATCTACGCGGTGCGTCCAGCCAGCGTGCGCAAGCTGGATGCTCAGCGTTGGGTTGGCCTGCATGATCATCTGGAGCCCATGGTCAAGGCCATGTTGTCCGAACCCAAGACGCATGCGATGTACCGGGCACATGCTGAGCAATCGCAGGTGCAGGATGTGGTTCCGACCACCATCAACAAGCTCAGCGCTGTGGTTGGCATGTTGCGCAGCAAGGTCCGTGATCCAGACAGCGAGCTGATCAGTTTCCTCGGGGGACTCAGCGACATGAAGGCTGCCAGCAACGTGGATCTGGGACCCTATCGCACTCTGCAGCGGCACTATGAGATCAGCATGCCTGAGTTTGATGAGCGCACCTCAGTGGGCCAAGAAGCTGGACGCATTGCTCGCAAATATGGCATGTTCAGATACGTGAACCTTGGCTATCACATCGATCAGGAAGCCATGGCTGATCTGGTCAACTACATCGATGCCGTGGACACTGCGCATGTGTTCCTCAGCCTCAGCAAATCAGACGCAGAAACTGAGCAATGATAATTTGATAGCTCTCCGATCGTGCCACATAATTACTGGTGTAACGATCGGAGACTCCAATGGAACTTACTCAAGACATGGTCAAGGTGCTGCAGTCAGCCAGGGTTCACTTCTGTATCCCCTGCTACGGTGGCCAGATCAACGAAGGCACCTTCATCAGCATGCTGAAATACATGGCCACGGCTCAGCGCCTTGGGTTGAATTTCACCATAGACACCATGGTAAACGAAAGCCTGGTTTGCCGCGCACGCAACAGCTTGGTTGCCAAGATGCTGTATTTCGAACCCAAGAGCACGCATCTGATGTTTGTTGACGCAGACATTGGCTTTGAGCCAGAAGAGATCTTCAAGCTGATCATCGCTGACAGGGACGTGGTCGGTGGGCTGTATCCCAAGAAGGCCCTGCCCATCAGCTACGTGGTCAACAAGGTACCAGGTGCTGAAAAGGAAGGCAACTTGGTAGAAGTGGCCAATCTGGGCACAGGCTTCATGATGATCAAGCGTCATGTGCTGGAGCAGATGATCGCCAAGCATCCAGAGCTGCACTATGTGGACAGCATCGGTCTGGATCCCAAGTACGATCCGTTCAAGTATGCGCTGTTTGACACAGAGATCGACAACGACAGCAAGGAATATCTATCAGAAGACTATACCTTCTGCAAGCGCTGGCGTGCCATGGGTGGCAAGATCTGGGCAGACTTGACTATAACGCTGAACCACATCGGTTACTTTACCTTCCGTGGTGACGCTACGCAGCTACAGCCTCATCTCTGATCAAAAGGTCCGCGGCGCATGATAAGCCCAACTTTCTGTGCTGCGCCGTGGACCGTGCACTGCGTGAATGCCAGCGGCACTGCTGGCATGTGCTGTTTGAATCACAGGGTCACTGTGCCTGTGGATCAACACAAACAACTGCTATCAAGCCAGAGCCTGCACGATATAAAGCTAGGGATGCTGGCCGGCGAACACATCGATGGCTGTGAGAAGTGCTACAGCAATGAGCTGCAGGGAATCTACAGTCTTCGGAAGATGTACAATGACTTGACTGGTCAGGTTCTGGATCAATCAAGATTAGCAGAGCCCGGCTACGAGAACAGAGTATGGTACGACCTAAGTCTCAGCAATCTCTGCAACCAAAAATGTCGCATCTGTGGGCAGTACAACAGCACAGCTTGGCACAAGGATGCCATGGCCATGGCTGATCTGCCCTGGGCACATCAAAATACCTATCATCTAGATTCTGTGCTGATTGAGAACCATTCAGCCATAGATGACATTTTGGCCAGCATGCAGGCATCAAAGGATGAATTCAAGATAGAACTCAAGGGTGGTGAGCCTCTCTATCTAGACACTAGCCTGAGGCTGTTGGAAGAGATGATAAAGCTAGGTCTCAATGATCGCACACGTGAACTGCGCATCATGACCAACGGCACGCAATATGATAACAGGGTCATGCAGCTGTTGGAGCTGTTCCCTAGTATAAACATGAGCTTCAGCATAGATGCGATCGGTAAGCTGCATGAATACACTCGCGGTACAAGCATCACCTGGGATCAGTGCAGGCGCAGCTGGCAGCAGCTGATCAAGCTACCAAACATCAGCAAGTTCAGGGTCAGCAACACCATCTATGCCTACACGGTACTGAGAGTTCCGGAATTGATAGATTGGGTTCACAGTGAGTTTGGCAAGCAGACCAGCATGAGCCACAGCATGCTGCACAAGCCAAGATATCTAAGAGCCAATCTGGTTCCGCATCACCTGCGACAGCGCACGGTTGATAGGCTGATCAACTATCCTGCTCTGGCAGCAAGTTTGATAATTGATCCAAAGAGCGATGACGCAGAGGTAGCTGAGAGACGATCACAGTTCAAGCTGTATACTCAGCGATTGGATCAGCTGCGTGGCGAAAGCTTGTTAGATCTGGTGCCAGAGCTGGCTGAGATGATGGCATAGTCCATGCTATGCGTTTCCATCCAGGCGTCCATGATCTCCAATCTGGCTTCGATGTCTTTGATCTGCCTTGATACCAATATGTGTTTGGCAGCATCTAATCGCTCTCTGATGCTGCGCTCAACCAAGTCATCAACCTTGCTGGTAAGGTATTTCTCCAAGCTGTTGGTCAGCTCATAGTGCTGCTTGTCTGCCAAAAGTTGTTCACGGTGTCTCAGCATGCTCTCTAATCTCTCATCAGGACTGCCATTGAGGCTGGCCACCACCGCAGCAAATTCAGACTGGGCTCTGATAAACCTTAGATCATCGAGAATGTCTGTCATCTGTTGTTGGTCCATGCCTGATCTCCTTGACTCGCACAGCTATCTGTGTTAAGCTCTGCACATGACACATTATTACTTCGCATACGGGCGCAACACTAATCTACGAGAAATGGCATCACGCTGTCCAACAGCAGTTCTCATAGGACCAGCCTGGATAGATGGTTACAGGTTCTGTTGGAGAACTTGGGGTGACATTGAGTTTGCGCCTGATGACTATGTGATCGGATTGTTGTGGCAGCTGGATGACGAGGCCCTGGCCAGCTTGGATCACTATGAGGGTTTTCCATACAAGTATTTCCGCCAGCGAGTGATAGCCAGGACTAGCCAGCAGGAGTATACAAGCTGGGCTTACATGATGGTTGAGCAGGGCAAAGAATCGCTGCCACACGAAGAATACAAAGCAGCACTGTTCGAAGGCTATGCTGAAAACGACATCAGCACTAACCAGATGGAACTGGGCTTCAAGCGTCTAAATCTTTGATCACACTCCGTAGCGCGATCTAACAGCAGTGAAATTCTGCAGTATCTCTGCGCTGGTCAGCGCACGGTCGTAGATCAGTGCTTGGCCGATGTTGCCCTGTAGGAATTCGCTCTGGGCAGGCCAAGTTAGACCAACCTGTAGATTGGCATTGTTGGTGTTGAGACCACTGGTGTTATCTGAGCCAACCTGAGTGCCATTGGCCCATAGGTTGCGAGTGGTTCCATCCCACTGTGCTACCACGTTAACCCATGCTGTATAGTCATCCAGCGTTATGCCCGCTGACAAATCATTGCCCCACCAATAGTTGTTTGTACCATTGGGTGCGTTGATGGTCCTGAAGGCGTTGACGCTGTTGACGCTGCCAAAACCGTCGCCTATGCACAGTATGCCACCCTCACCTGGCCATTCGCCACTGGGCCATTGTACCCAGGCACACAGAGTGTAGTAGGCGGAACCAGATGGCAGATTGGTGGTTGATGCGTTATTGAAGTAGCCATCAGCACCTGTGCTGAAATATCCCCCGCCGCTGCTGGTATAGGAGATGCTACCGCTGTTCTGCATGGTAACATCGTTGCCATTGCCACTGAGATCATACCAAACAGTACCTGAGCCGGGATAGCTGGAACTCAGAGCAGCATCAAGGTAAAGCTGGAGATTGGCCGTAACGAGGCCAGACCCACCGCCTCCACCTGAGCCAGATCCGATGGTTATGCCCCCTTGGATGGTTATGCCCTGTTCTATGATTATGCTCATGCTGATATTTACCGTGTGATCAGCGTGTCTATGATGAGCTCAGCCAGGGCCAGCCCTGTGATCTCCAAGCTCTCCAAGCGACGCACATACCAACGGATATCATCCACAGAATAGGTCTGCTCACAGAGCCTCAGTCCGTCAATCCAGCGATCGGCTATGCCCGCGAACTCTGCGCGGTCACGCAACTGCCTGCCGGCCTTGACCCAGCGCATGTTTTCAATTGGATAAGCATTGCTGAACCTGCAGCTGGTCAGTATGCCGTTGGCGAACAGGTTCATGTGGCGATCAGTGATCACGTTGTAGTAGTCCACGGTTTCAGTGACTGTGCGCTTGCTGACCAACACTGCCTCTGTGCCCGCCATTGTGTAGGTTATGGTGCCAAGTGGCGTGTCGTCTGTCATTGGATAGGTGAACGCACCTGCTTGCTTGTTGAATATGCGATGCTGATCAACTGTGCGCAGGATGCTGCCATCGCTGAACGTCAGCTCGTTGTAGGCCACAGCAGTTTCGGTACGCTTGATCCACAGTGCTCTAGCTGTGGCAAAGCCAGCCGTGTCAAAGTCCCAGACCCTGATAAGGTCGTCATAGCTGATGTCCTCGATGCGCTTGGTCGTGCCATTGGCCATGGTGATCACAGTGCCTGCGATCAGGCACAGTCCAGTGGTGCCTGAGGCCTGAGCACTCCATATGGTGCCGGCGTCAGTGGTGATGTGAGCGTATACTGTGTAGGGTTGGTTGGCATGGGGATTACCAAAGGTGCCATCAACAGTCTGTGAGCCCACTGCAGCACTGCCTGATGTGTATTGTGTGATGCCTTGGCACACTGTCACTATGCCAGTGCTGAGCACGCTGGCTGTGTAGCTGTCCGCATTATAGGTCACTCTATACGTGCCCCCGCCACCCGGGTTGCCTGCTGCGGTGATGTTCACGCTCTGTACCAGCGTGGTTGGATTGAAGGCCACGCTACCGCCACCTACTAGGGCATTGCTGCCATCGGCAAAATTGATGGTACCACCTGTGGGCAGGGTGAGGTTGCCAGTTTGGTCAAAGTCCCATAATTTAGGACCGGGACCGCCATTCTGGCCCACAGCGATGCGCACAATGCCTGATCCTGGCACAGGGTTGCTGTACACTGCGGCTATGTTGCTGGTGTAAATATTTGCGTAATCTTCCACCCAGACTGATGTAGTTCCGCCGTTGACTCCGATTGACGCTGTGATCAAATTGTGATCTGTGGATGAAATCACAGCAGCATTGCCAAAAGCAGGATCGTCTGGTATTATAGCTAGATTACCTGTGGGGAATGTTAGCGTACCATCTGTGCCAAATGTCCAAGTTGAAGTAGTAACATAATCTGGACTGGTTTGAATAACAACTGGTGATTGCCATCCTGTGATAGCACCCGGAAGTTTAAGGTTTCCTGTTTCTTCAAATCTCCATACATGTTCACCACTAGATGTACCATTAGTGACAATCTGTACTACCTTATCTGTAAATTCAGACTGATAGCCGCCTAGATTAATTCCGTCATCGTCATCATATAGTCTAGCACCATCTGGGAATAATAAACTACCATCTGCGCCAAAGATCCAGTCATAGAAGGTAGGTCCGTCGCTGGCAGTGCGTATGCTGATGTTGCTGCCCACGGTGGTCACGTTGCCAGTGTCATAGTTGTGACTGGTTATGACAGAATTGCTTGGAAGGTATGTGGTGCCGTCTGA
>Ga0114963_10000064_pt1 | contig 60682 bp, 79 predicted proteins | sample C_131016_EF_Meta_FD_87019 | JGI IMG/M metagenome (GOLD analysis project Ga0114963, IMG submission 87019) | Freshwater microbial communities from Lake Croche, Canada to study carbon cycling - C_131016_EF_MetaG | ecosystem: Environmental > Aquatic > Freshwater > Lake | place: Lake Croche, Canada... | reverse complement strand
GTGCCGGTGTAATTAAGGTCTCCGCTAATACTAGGACCACTAATAACAGGGCTTGTAAGAGTTTTATTGGTAAGCGTTTGAGTGGCTGCTATGCCAGTCAAAGTATCAGTAACCGCCGGGAGCGTAAGCGTATTAGTACCAGCAGTCGCCGGAACGTCTAGCGTAATGTCACCAGAAGAAGAGCCTTTAAGTTTGATTGGCATGATTTACTCGTACAGGATGTTGATTGAACCAGTTTATTGCGGCTTGACCCACGTTTGTTCGATTACCCAAGTGATGTTCATACTTTTACTTTCAATGCGGCCACATCGGCCTTAAGTTGTTCAATAATGGCTTGTTGTTCTTGGATTGCTGCGGTCAGAGTCGCCACGAGGAATGAGGTGTCAATGCCTTGGTAGACAGGATTGCCATCAGCATCAACAGCGTCTTTTTCGCCTGTTACCGCATCTGGACATACTTCAGCCAATTCGTGAGCAATGAAGCCTTCACCGTCAGAGCCGTCTGCTTTCCACTTATAAGTAACAGGCTTGAGTGCAGCTACTTTTGCCAAAGCACCAGTCATGGGCGCGATGTCTTCTTTCAATCGGTAATCAGAAGATGTGTTATAAGCAACTGCCGTATTTGTTTGCGAGATTGTTCCTACGGGTGTACCGTTGTAGTTGAACTCAGCGGCAGTAACAGTACCTGAGACCGTTTTATCAAAATTAATTCGACCATATCCAGATATTGTTGATTGACCGTAAAGCGTAAGACCTGCCGTTGAACCTGTGCTTGTTTTTCCCACCAGCACATTACCGCTGGTGTCAATACGCATCTTCTCAGAACTGTCATAGGCAAAGGCAAGGGGGCGAACTCCGCTGTTTGTACCCAGTTCAAACGTACTGCCGGTGTCGCGCAAGTAGCCACCACGGTTTAAATCTGAGGTGTTGATGACTTCCAGCCTTGCTGCTGTACCCGCGCCAGCAACGGTCAGTTTTTGACTTGGCGAACTTGTACCAATACCTACGTTGCCGCTGGAGTTGATGCGCATAGCTTCAACAACTGCACCGCCGCCAGAGTTTGTACCGAATGCTAAGTTTGTACTTCCACTGCCAGCGTAACTATCAATATGCGCTATTCCAGAACTGTCCACTTGCAGATACAGGGCATCAGAAACACCATCGCCGGGGGTTGAGTCGTATGCGGCTCCAGTGCCTTTAAACTTTGTAATACCAGCCGTATCAATCTTGACTCTCTCACTGCCGCCGGTGTAGAAGGTCATAGGCAGGTAGGTGCCAGTACCAGTTATTCCTGAAGTCATACGACATTCAGTGCCAAATAAACCAAACTGAGCAACAGATGTATTTGCCAAATCTGAACTGCTACCAAACGCAGTTAATAAGCTGGATATGCCTGTTCCGTTTGGCATGATTCCAACATTGGTGATTCCATTAGTTGTACTGGTTTGAAAATAAACTCGGTTAGCCGGGGTCGTATTGCTAAAGTCACCAGTAATGCGCTGGCCAGTGCTGCTAAAAGTTAGGTTGCCAGAGCCAATATCCAACTTCGCCGCAGGCGAACTCGTGCCAATACCTACGTTGCCGCTGGAGTCGATACGGGCGCGTTCGCTGCCGCCAGTGCCCAATTGAAGAACTGAACCGTTAACAAATAGAGGGGCATAAGCAGACTGAGCAGTATTGGTGGCCTCAATTACACCTGCCGCAGCACCGGCTAGATAGCCTTTCATGCGAATCAAGCCATTCGATGCTACTAGTGCAATTGTATTGTTGTCGTCTGCACTTAAAACAGCCAACTTTCCGTATGAACTTGGCGAACTCGTCCCAATACCTACGTTACCGCTGGAGTCAACACGCATACGCTCAGAGCCATTCACAAGAAACCGTTGTGCATATGCCCCAGTTGTTTCAATGCCCGTTGTGCCATCTGCAAGGGTAGACAACTTTGTGGTTGACAAACTATTTGTAATTTGAGTTTGTGTATCTACAGCGGTGGAATTGGAAATTTGAAATTTGCTAGTTGGCGAAGCCGTACCAATACCCACGTTACCTGCCGAATTTGCAACAATAAGATTGTCAGCATACCCAACGGCGTTTAGTTTCAAATAATCGTTTGCGCCAGCATTAACCGTCCATTCAAACGGAGCCGTTGCACCAGTTTGCCGGAATGACCCAGAAACATGAAGTTTGCTTGCAGGCGAAGCCGTACCAATACCTACATTGCCGCTTGAATCAACGCGCATCTGCTCAGTGCCGTTTGTTGCGATTGCTACAGTATCAGTGGCTGGGAAAAGAATTCCAGTGTTGGTATCGGTACCTTGAACAGCGGGAGTTCCAGCAGAACCATCTACACCAGAAATGCCGCTAGTTCCATTGATTACGACTGACATATCTTCTCCTTAGACCACAGTCCAAACGCTACCAGATGGAACAGTAACCGTCACGCCACTATTGACCGTAATAGGCCCGCCGGAAATGCCGTTGTAACTTGCAGGGATTGTTGTGTTTACTGAAATGGTAGTGTTGCAAAGATAAATGGACCCAGCCGCCCCACCAACAATATTTTGACCATCATCCTGATATGTTGATTTACCAGCAGGATAAACAACATAAACGTCTTTAGTGCCCGCGCTAAAATTAACCAATGAACCGCTGTTAGAAGATGCAAGCACTGTAGTGCGCGCAAGCGTAGTGCCAGAAGATGTATAAGTTCCAATACCAACTTCCCACTCATTGGTGCCGGGATTGGATATTGTGTAGTATGTTGTGTTGCCGTTTCCGATTACAGAAAACGATTGGTAGCCAGTGGAAGCGCCGCCAAGGGTTACGGTGCCCGTGCCGGTTGTTGTTGTTGTTTCCTTAACCCTGTCTTTAAGTACAAGTGCCATAATGCTTCCTTAGCCGTTTGTTGGGATTATATTCCATACCTGCGTCTGTGACGAGTCTGTGTTGTTCCAACTAAACGGCGTTGCCGCACCCAAAACTCCAGACCCAGCAAATGAATCTTCCGAAAAAGCAAACCCTGCAAAAGCTGCAACGTTTGTGTAAACAATATTTGATGTATTAATTGTTGCCCATGTTGAAGATTGGCTATCGTTGATAATTTGCCAAGCCGAGTTTTGAGCATCAACAATTGTTGTCCAAGTGACTGATTGGGAATCATTGATAATTTCCCAAAGAAATCTGCCAATAATTGAGTCTAATGCAGCAATAGCTTCAACAACAGATACATTGAAAACTGTAGATGTTGATGGAATTGCAGAACCTTGAGCCTGTTCACTAACAAGCGCGTTTAAAACTCCAGTGTTGCTGAGTGTATCAATAGCTTCAGCATTTTCAAATATAACGCCAGATTGATTTAGTTTTGCAGAAATACTATCTATTGAACTTGAATTTTCAAACACAGCCCCAGAAATAAAAACAACAGAACTTGTTGAATCTACTGCGCTTGCCGTTTCTTGAGTGGTGCTAAAAAACACAACCCCAACAGATGTTGAATCAACACCGGAAGAGTTTTCTGCAATATTAACTACATAAATTGCTTGGGTTAAAGTTTCATCAATTCCCGATACAAATTCATTGATTAAAGAACCAAAAGAAACTTTGCTATTAATTGAATCAACTATAGATGCAGCTTCATAGGCGTCAACATTAATTCCAACAAGTGAGCTTGCACTATCCAAACCAGATGCAGTTTCACTAGCAGTCGAATTAAGTATTGCTAAAGCTGATACAAAATCTATACCACTGCTATCTTCAGAAACAAAACACGCATAGATTGTTAAAGCAGAAACAGAATCAACTGCACTGCCATACTCTTGAATATTTACGGCAAAATTGGCAGCAGCAGACACTAAATCTGCAATAGAAGAATTTTCTTCAACGCTTACCGGCAAAACAAGTAATACTGAAATTAAATCAACACCACTTGCCGTTTCAGCAATTGAAGAATTAATAGATACGATTGATGATGTGGCATCTAGCGCCGCCGCTGTTTCCGCCGTTAGGGAGTTAAGAACTGCAAGCGACGATGCCGCGTCAACTGCTGAGGCGGTTTCAGAAGTTAAAGAAACAAACACTACGCTTGCCGATTGTTCATCAAGCGCACTACCACCTTCTTGAATGTTTGCTGCAAAGTTGACTGCCGCAGATATTAAATCTTCAATAGATGCTGCTTCTTCAATAGAAGAGTTCACAACAAATACAGAAGAAATTATGTCAGCGCCGCTGGCTAATTCACTTATAGAAGATACAAGGTATGCAAGTGAAGATACGGAATCAATTGCTGATGAATTTTCATAAACATTTCCAACAAACACAACATTAGAAAATGTTGAATCTTCACCAATAGCATATTCATTAACTAAAGAATTAAACACCACACTCGCTGACTGCTCGTCTAGCGCACTACCATTTTCTTGAACACTTGCCGAAAAATTTACTGCCGCAGATACTAAATCTTCAATAGATGTTGTTTCTTCAATTGATGAATTAATAACAAATACAGAAGCAGTGGTATCAATACCAACTACATTTTCGCTTATAGAAGAAACAAAGTTTGCAAGTGCAGATGTTAAATCTAGCCCAGATGCAAACTCTTCAATACTTGCAACAAATACAACAACAGAAGATGTTGAATCAACAACGCTAGTGTCTTCAATAACAGAAGAATTAAACGTTACGCTTGCTGATTGAGCATCATTACCGCTTGCAGTTTCTTCAACTGCTGCTAGAAAATTGCCCGAAGCGGATGTTGAATCTTCAATAGATGTCGTCTCTTCAACAGAAGATTTCACATCAAACGCGGAAGAAGTGAAATCAATGCCATCGGTTGTTTCACTAATAGAGGAAACAAAGTCAGCAAACGTGGATATTAAATCTACGCCAGATGCAACTTCTTCAATACTTCCAATAAATACAACAACAGAAGATGTTGAATCATTTCCACTGCTTGTTTCTTGAACTGAAGAATTGGCAATAAATATTGAAGATAAAGAATCAACCGCACTGGCAACTTCTGATACCTCTGAATTAACATCAAACACAGAAGCAGTTAAATCGGCGCAACTTACATCTTCATTTACATAAGAAATAAAACCAGCAAGCGCAAATATTGAATCTAAAGCACCTGAGGCTTCTATAATGTTTCCAACAAACACAACAATAGAAGATGTTGAATCAACACCGCTAGTGTTTTCATTAACTGAAGAATTAAACGTTATGTTTGTTGATTGAGCATCATTACCGCTTGCTGCTTCTGGTACTGTTATGGAATACTGTATGCCGCCAAGTTGTGAATCAACCCCATTCGCCGTTTCCGCTATTACTGAACTAATATCAGCTACGGAAGAAACAGAATCAATACCGTTAACTGTTTCACTAATAGAAGAAGCAAAGTCTATAGCAGCAGAAATTAAATCTACGCCAGATGTTAACTCTACAATACTCCCAACAAACACAACCACAGATGATGCTGAGTCAACGCCGCTCGCTGTTTCAGAGGCTGTTAAATTTACTACAAACAAAGAAGACACAGAATCAACTGCACTGGCCGTTTCTGAAGCTGTTGAATTAATACTAAGCGAAGAAGAAATTGAATCTAAGGCGGATGCTGCTTCTTCAATAGATGATACAAGTACAGCAGCGGCAGAAATTAAATCTATGCCGGAGGCCGCTTCTGCAATGCTTCCAACAAATACAACAACAGAAGATATTGAGTCAGACCCACTGCTTGTTTCTTGAATTGATGAGTTAATTGAAAACGATGCAGAAACAGAATCAACTGCACTTGCAGTTTCTGATATTGACGAAACAATAACAATTGAAGAAGAAATTGAATCTAAAGAAGATGCCGCCTCTAATATAGAAGAAACAAAAGATGCGGCCGCTGAAATAGAGTCAACGCTTGATGCTGTTTCTGCAATGCTTCCAACAAATACTACGGTGGTAGATATTGAATCAACACCACTTGCAGTTTCTGTAATTGAGGCCGGGAAAACAACTACTGAAGATGTTTGGTCTATACCAGAAGCGTTTTCTAATACAGAAACAAAATAAATCGCGCCACTCAGTGATGAGAATGGCGCGGATGAAAATGGAAAGCCGCTAAACATTTAACGACTCTCCTACTTTTTATTCAACAGTCAGTTGGTCTTCCGAAAACCAGCGAGTTTGTTCTTCACCTTCAATGTCAGTCCAAGTGATTTGGTAGAAGAAGTTACCATCTTCATCCATACGCAAGGCTTCAACCGGGCCGCTAGGAACAACGGCCTTGGCAGTAACAACATCGCCCTTCTTAAATTTAGTAGCCATTTGTCGCTCCTTAGGTAGCGGTTAAGCTGAACTGATAGGTGACGTTCAACGTGTCACCACTAACCACCGAGCGGTCGCCCGGCGATTGGAAGTCAGAGGCCGAGAACAGCGTACCTGTTGTACCACTCTTGGTGCTGTTGCTGGTCAAGAATGCGCCACCAACAGTAGTTGTACCGTTGATGTTAAACACGGCCACAGAAGCACTGTTGCTAATCACTGACGGGTTTGCAGTGGTGGCAGTGCCAAACACCGCTTGGGGACGAGTGGCATTGCTATAGGTGGTGTTCTCAGTCCAACCGGCGTGGGACGACATCGTGTCGCCAGCAGCAGGGTTATTAGATGCAGCAGCACCGTACAAACCAATATACCAAGCAGCGGTGTACGCAGAGCCGCTGAAATACTTGGTGTTCATATCTTGAAGACCAACGTTAACAACGAGGTTTTCATTGTCTTCGCGCCACTTCAGATTGCCGTCCTTGTCAAAACACTCAACAATAAAACGACCCTTTGCCGACATATTTTCACCGGCAATTTTGTTTGTTTCAACACCAGCGTTAACTAGGTCCACGCTGGCAGCATTTTCATTTTGCATGACTGCTCCTTAAGAAATTCGGACTAACGCCGATGTGTTTGTTGCTACGGGGAATTGCACTTGAAACTGAGTAGTAGACGTTTTATCCGACCCAAAATCAAGAACAAACAGTGCGGTGTTGTCATCGGATTTGTAAATTAATGCGCCACGAGCAGTAATAACACCAGCCCAAGCAGCATCGGAAAAATCCAAGTATGAAACACCATCTAAAAATCCCACAGATGGAGTAATGGCCATTCCACCTGCGGTGTATCCTGATGCCACAACTTCATTGTCAGTTGTGTATGCGGCAGTTTGTGCGTTTAAAGTAGCGTATGAATCATACAGAGCAATCTTGAAAGTCTGAGTGGTAGGTGCAGCAAAATCAAAAGTACCAGCCAGTAGACCTACTTTAAACGTGTCGCAAGTGTAGTTGCCGGTAAAAGCCATCAAATCACCTTCTGCTTGTATTGACCATCACGGTAAGCATCACCACGCTCAAGGCCATCACCCAGACGTTTAGCCATAGCAAGGGCTTCGTCATACCGTTTCTGATATGCAGTATAAACATCCGCCTCACCTTTCATGTAGGTGTACGCTTCCAGCAAAGAGCCATAAAAGAGAACGGAATCAAAGTTATCGCCCAACCAAGATGTGCCAGCGGTGACAATTGATTCTGGGTAGTAGTAGTAGTGAAGCTCAATAACATATGCGGCATCAGGTGTAGGGCCAAGAATAAAAGACAATTCTGTTGTAATAACAGGTGTCGCCGCATTGGTAGTGGTAGGACCAAACAAGGCGTAATATTCTGGCAACCCAGTATCGTTGGGATTAGGAAAAGCTGCTCTAATGAAGTTTACGTCTTTGTTTAATAAATATTGGTAATTATTATTACCATCCACAGCAGCCATTGAAAATACAGACAAAAAATCCAAAGGCGCGGAAAGATATTTATTATTTCCGTATGTTGTACCGGTAACATTTTTACGCAACGACGGGAACTGAATCGTATTGTAAACACGTTGTTCAGCTTGTTTAATGAACGTGTTTATATCATCAGTTGCAAACTGATTCTCAGTATAGCTTTGAATCTCAGCAACTAATTGTGTGTAGTTCATGATTAAGCCATCGGGCCGCGAGCCTTAGTACCCTTGGTAGCAGCGCCGCAACCACGGATTTCAATGCCATCAGTCTTAGCCGGGGCGTAGTCGTTTCGGGCAATGTTGCCAACAGACATATTTACGTCGTTAGCCTTCATGCGGTTGCCGCCCTCATAGCCGCTATTCTTGATGTCAACACCGGCCTTGCCGTCCATAGTGTGCGGTTCAGCATAGACTTCGGCAGAGCCGACTTCCTTGCCACCTTTCTTCATACTGAAATTAGCCATTATCGACCCCGCGACGAAGTGCGTTGATTGATAACCTTAGCCATGCCGCGACCATACTTCTTCATATCAAGATTGGTCTTGCCGCCTTTGGCGAAACCCTTGCCGTGCATACGCTTTTCGTGCGACTTAACTTCTTCGTCGGCAATCTTCTTAACTTCTTTCTTGTCCATGATTGTTCCTTAAGTTGTTACTACAGTTACTGTCCCAAGTGTAATTTGCAGCGCCAGATTGTTTGGCGTTAGGTAATCATCATTTGCCCTTGAGCCACCAACCGGATTCCAACCCCATTGTATAATTCTACTACCTCCGCCATCATTTCCAGAAACATAATAACTTGTATCTGGTCTTGGTTGACGAACGGCTTGCGGGTCATTAACTGGATACATACCAAGTTGCAACTGCGGTTGGTCCGGTTCCCAGCATTGCGGACAAACACGAATATTTGTCAGCTTTGTTTTAATCGTCAAATACTTTAAATGCAGCAGCTTATAGCGGAACCCGCATCGGTCACATTCCGCGATTGAATGCTTACCAGATGAAAACTGATTGGGCATTTAATCACCTATAGAACAAACTGCGCGGAACAAATCGAACCGGAGCCTTTTCCCGGTCTTCGTCAGCGGCAAGCTGGAATTGTTGTTCGTAGTCAGCCTTCAGTTCCATACGACGTTGCGGGTCGATGTTGGGTAGCTTCATTGCAAGGTAATAGGCCAAGCCAGCAACCATGCAGGGAATGAACCGGAACGGGATGTCTTGAGTCTTAGTGCCACCATCTCCGGCGTCTTGAATGCGGCGCATACGCCAGTAAACAAACGTGTATGTTTGTGAACTGTCCGGAGTAGGCCAAACAACAACTTGAGGCGGGTCAATGCCAGTTGAAGGATTTGTTCCGGCGGGCCGGCCACCAGCAGGATAGGTAGCGCCAGACTGACGATTAATCCACACTTGAATTGGACGGCCAGTGGCATTCTTGTTGGGAATCACCGCATAGGTAGTCACACTGATGCGGTTGATGTTGATGTCTGTTTGGTTAGAGCCTGTTCCGGTGCGGATAACATGGTCAACTAGGTCAATCGTATCTATCGGTAGTACATATGTCGCAGTACCCGGCGTAAGAACAAATGAACCCTGTTCAATTGTCCACAGATTGATGCCGCGATTGGCCCACTCAATAGTTAGTAAGTTTAAACTTCTACGGGCCGTGCGAAGGTCATAACCAGTACGCAGCTCAGAACCGCAACGCTCAAATGCTTCTTCCACCAGATTGTTTAAATCTAGGTTAAATGCACTGGTTCCAGAAGTTGTCATTTGGTTTTCCTATACGGAGCTACTTTTTTAGCTATGCCCTTGGGCTGTGCTACGAATTGCTTTCCTGACTTCTTTCCCGCTCTTTTTGCTCTAGTCGTAGCAGCATATTCTGACGGAGATAACGACTTAATCGCTGCCTCCGGTAAGTATCGTTCGCCTGTGGCTTTTGAGCCTTGCGTTGACGGTTTGCCACTTTTAGTTCTCCACTTCTGGTCAGTCCACGCCTTTAATGAACGCTGAGGCGCTTTCAATCTTTGTAACCCCCGCCCTTTTGCTTGTATTGCATAGCAAGCATCTGAGCTTTCCTTGCAGACCATTGACCGGGTGCGCCGCCTTTGCCACCGCCCTTAATGCGGTTAAACAATGACTTACGCATACCCGGCTTGGTGTAATTACCAGCCTCGTTTACACGGCTTTCGCCGCCCTTGGAATAGAGTGCAACCGGCTCTTCACGCTTTCTGATGCGCTTCAGCTTGGCCGGGTTTACTGCACCCATTCCACGGCAAGGTCTCATACCATCCGACCTTTGGTCTTACCGCGCTGGCAGCAACCATCGCCGCGCTTTGAAGCCGACGACACCGAACCACCAGATGCCTTCTTAGCAGTCTTCTTCTTGACCTGACCGCCCTTCTTAAAGCGACCGAAAAAACTTGCATCTTTGTTGCGCTGGGTCATGGCGTCATAGTCTTCTTGACTAATGTCTTCGCCAAACAAACCCTTACGCATTGGGGCGCTCGGCGGATTGAAGGTTTCAACCGGAAACTCGGTTTCATAGTTTTGAGTGGTGCCTTGCGAGGTTACGTTGCCACGCTCTACGGCAGCGCCGCCGGGGGTTCCGGGCAAGCCCTGAATGCCAGCAGTTTGTGCAGATTCTGGACTGGATGGTGCAATATATTCGCTGGAAGTTTTGTTGGGATTTTGAGATTTATTAGTCCTTGGATTAAATTTGGTTGACTTGGGAACGGTAGTTCCGCGACCAACCATAACGGACGGGTAATTTAAAATATCTCTCTGACCCCTGTCTTTCATGTTGGGGGCAACATTTTCCCTAACAACTGTTTTTTTTGCAGTTTGTTCTTCTGCCTGCTTGTTTGCGGCACTAGAATGGGCTTTTCTGTACCGAGCTTTTTGTTCTTCGGTACTACCTAGGGTCCACCAAGGTAAATCATCATCTTTTGCCATGATTACACCACCTTGCCTTTGGTCTTGCCGCGTTGAGCGCAACCATCAGCACGGCTAGAAGCAGTGCCACCCATTGCCATCTTTACGCAACCACCCTTCTTAAAACGGGTTGCTTCATCGTGAGCCTTCATGTAAGGGTCTTCCTGCTTTTCTTTAGCCTTCTTGGCGGCAGCATCTTTCGCATCCTTCTTGGCTTGCGAAATGGGGTCAAGCATACCCGGAACAGGCTCCGTTACATCTTTAGATTCAGGAATGTCTTTTTTAGTAGTTGCCATTTTTATCTCCTTAGCACTTGCCGCCGCGCTTCATGCCCTTAGCGCCGCTTTGAATGCCAACGTTCGGACCAGAATCACCAAGGTTACGACCCTTGGTCTTGCCCTTAATTTCAACGCCACCGCCGCGAACCATCTTCTTGCAGGCTCCGCCCTTCTTCATACCGGCTTCGGCCATCTCATGCTTAACCATCGACTTCGGTGCGCCCTTGGCCTTCATAAAGGACACTTCTTTCTTAACCATCTTCTTCGATTCAGCCATTTCACCACCTCGTTTAAATTGTTTGCCTTTATCGGCTTTTGCAAATTCTTCCCCAACACTTTTGGGAACACCGACCTTTTTGGCAAATTTAGGATTATTTGCCACCGCTTCCATAAAGTTATGTTGCTTTTTACTTACGCTTGGCATTTTTATATTCCTTCCAAGTTTCAATCCAATCTTGGACAGTCTTGGTTTCGTAGATACGAATAACAGACCAGACAATTGAAAATAGTGCAGCAATGGCCGGTAGTGCGTTCATAAGCGTTCCAACTACTGTAACTACGGACGCCGCATCAACCGCCTGTTTAATGGTTTCTTGATGTTCTGTCATTTTAACAATTCCATGCCCGCAGGCTTTTGTTGATACGCGAGTTAGGGTCATTAGCCGTCTTAGAGCTTGTCAACTTCTTTTTCATGCCTTTCATTCTGGCGCAAAAAGAATCGCGGCGCGAACCACCTTCAGGCTGCGGAGCTTTCAGCCCCGGTTTACCCGGATTAGCAGCATTATAAGAAGCACGACCCTTGGCATTTAAACCGCCCTTGGGGTTCTTGCCTTCTTTACGCTGCCATGCCGGGGACTTAGCCATAAAACACCGTTGCGGTTGTGCCTGTGCCATTTGTTACATAGATTCCACTCTGGGCAAGAATTCCCTCACCCGGAAATAACATATATAACGAACCAGCAACAGCGGCAGGAGTAAATGTGAATAGAGTGGCACCACCATTGCCATCAGCAATAGTGATTGCGCCAGCACTAGACGTATAAGTCAAAGCAACAGCCTTAACTCGACTTCTATAAGAAGTTACGGCTGTGCTTGCTGCTGCCCCCGCAGTTCCGGCCTTAACATCAGTTTGCATCGTCATGACGCACCCCTATTAAGCAGCAGTGGTAACGTTAGTCCAAGTCGTCGAACCGGTCGTATTTACATACAGGCGGGTGCTAGTCGAAGAACCATCGGTACGGATGTACAGCGAACCTTGAGCAGCCGACACGGTCGGTGCGCCCGAACCCACATAGATGCCCAGACCAGTGGTGGTGGTGGCAAGGAACGCAGCAGTGCCGCCAGCAACAACAGCTTGATTTGAATCGGCGGTAATGTTGCCAGTAGCCGATAAGGTGGTGACGGAAGTTGCAGCGCCGATGGTCGAAGTGGTGGTGACTGCGCCAGTGGTCGAGTCAATCGAAATAGTTTGGAAGCCGTTCTGCGAGCGAACTGGTCCATTAAAAGTGGTATTAGCCATTTAAATCTCCGTGTTGTAGCACTAACTCCATTATCTCTACAAAGTCTGCTAGGTCAGTTAATGGAGTTGATTTCCTAGTATTAACAAACTACATCATTTAAACAAAAAAATAAAGGGGCCGAAGCCCCTTTATTCTTACAACAATTAAGCGCCTTGCGAACCGAACATACCGAGCGGGTCCGACCAGCCGAACGAATAACGCTCGCGGGCCTTGTAACGCACGTTGCCGGTATCAAAGTCACCGTCCATCGAGGTGGACAACGGCATACGTTCAAAATGCTTCATGCCGTTCGGAACGTCAGTCGTCAGGAACCAGCCGTTGGTGTCGGTCAGGAAGTGGTTAACGGTGTAACCTTCCGGAATCGCACCATTGTTCTTGATGGCGTTGATGTCGTTATCAGCCGTCGAAACACGCAGTTCGGTTTCGAGCAGGCGGGTAGCAACGAACATCAGTGCCGGGGGAACAATCAGCTTACGCGGCTTGGCAGCAATCAGCAGACCACGTTCGTCGGTCCAACCAGCGATTTGAATCACTGCTGCTTCCAACGAGGTTTCATTCAAGTCAGCTTGAACAGCCGGGGTGTTGCTATTGGTGCCACCCGAAACCAGCGGGTGAGCGGTGTTAAACAGCGACACGCCATCGCCACCCGGATAAGCCGAGTTGAAGCCATTGTTCAGAACATTGGCAGACTTGACTTGCTTGGTGTACGACATGGCACGGGCCAGAGCCTTGGTGTAACGCGACGACAGCGAATCGTAGAGGTTGTCTTCGATTGCTTCTTCGGTCAGCGAGAAGCCAAGAGCGATGGTTTCGTGGTTATAACGGGTCGTGAATGCTTCTTGACCATTGTCATAACGAATCGAAGTGCCTTCGTTTTTAACCGGAGCAGCCGAGAAACCCGACAGCTTGGTTTCTTCTTCAAAGCTACGTTCCGAAGTTTCGGTTTCGTAGATTTCCTTATGCTCTTCGCCGTAACGCTTGTACTCCAGACCGAACAAAGCGTTCAGGCCCGGCAGCAGTTCTTTCAGTAATTGTGCGCGAGAAATAGCCATGATTTAGCTCCTTAGACGCCAGTGGTGTTGAAATAGCTGTGGAAACTGCCGTTCCAAGCAACCAGAACTTCGGGGTAGCCAACAAACGACAGGACCGAACCAGAAGCCAGAGTAACTGCGGCATCCAAAGTCAACGTGGTAGTAGAAACGTTGATGACGGTTGCGTACTGACCGGCCAGAGTGCCGGTACCGGTCGGGCAAATCAACTGCATACCCGGAGTCAGACCAGTAACAGCAGCGGTCAGGGTCACAGTAGCCGACGAACCCGAGGTGCTACCAACGCCACTCAACGTAACGGCGGTTTCCGAAACGACACCAACCATGCGCCACGGCAGAGCCGAGGTCGCGCGGTCACCAGCACCCGAAGTACCCGAGGTAATCACAGCGCCCGAAACCGATTGGGCCGAATTACCAGTGGTCGTGCTACCGGTAACGCCGCCAGCGCCACCAACCATGTACACGTTGGAGCCTATGTAGTACGGGTTCAGGTAGCCAACGGTAGTGCTGGTGTTAGCCAGCGAGGTACCTTGGGTCGTAACCACGGCCTTCATCAGAGCGCGCGGGTCATCAACAACGATAGCTTCGGCGTCATTGGCGGTGGTGCTTGCGGGCCAGTATTGAGCAAACAGCTTTTGGCCGGTGGTCGGGCTGGTGTACGAACAACCCAAGAAAATACCAATCGTGCCAGCAACAGCGGTGCCCGGCGACGAAGCGGCGGACATCGACGAACGAACGATGGTACCGCCAGAGATTTGAACTACGTCACCGTAGAACAGGTTTTGGCTGTAAGCGTACTCAATCGGCAGCTTGCGGGTAGCGCCAGCATACGGCAACCCATCAAGGCGATTGACTGGCTTAAACCCATAGGGGGCAGAAACAGTCGGATATGCCATTTTAAACTCCTTGTTTGTTGATTAACTGCGTTCAGAAAACTTGGGCATACGCCGGTCGTTTTCACGCATATAACTTTGTTCAACCGATTCCATTTGGTCGCGGTTGATTTGTTGGTAATACGAATTGCGTTGGTCCACCATTTCTGAGGGCATCTTGCAAAGTGCAAGCCCACCGATTTCGACGTTGCCGCTCGTTTGAGCCAACATCAATTCGGGATGGTCTTCAGCCTTTACCGGCTCCCAGCCTTCACGGAAACGCGCACTGACATTTGTCGGGTCAGTATTTCCCATCAAACTGGTGCGAACCCAACGGAACTTATAGCCTTCCTGCGGATTCGGTGTAGGAAGCGTTGAAGGCGGCGTCCAAGAACGCTTGCGTTCAGTAGTTTCACGGTTGTCCAAACTACGCGGGCGACGATTATCCATTACGCTTCTCCAGTTCAATCTTTTGTTTTGCATAAACTTCTAAGGGCAAGCCAAGCCGTTTGGCAATAGCAACTTCACTAGCCTTAAGCTCAACTCGTTTTGAGGGATTGCTTCGCGTGGCAGGTGCTACCACCGAAGAGGGGCGCTTCTTTTCCACAGGTTGCTCGGTCTTGCCAAGACGGCTGGGAAAGATGTCACGCAAGCGGGAATCGAGTTCCCGATAATAATCATCACCACGCGGGTCGTAACCCGATGCGACCAAATCTTCGTGCAGCCCCAGAGCGGTTCCGGTCATAACCTTGTCTTTCCAAAACCAAGGATTGGCTTGATGCCACTGCTTGGCTTTGTCATCGACTTGGGGCCGATGTACTTGTTGTTGGGTATTTACATTATATTCTTCTTCTTGTAAAGCATTAATTTGATATTCATTTAACTTTGCTCTAGTTAATTGTGCAGAGTTAAATTCTTCTTGAGCCATTACCTCGGCTTCAATATCACCAATTGACTTTGCGTCAATCAGTTTCTTTTTGGCGACTTCATATTCAATAGCCGCCTTTTGTTTTGCTGCCTCAAGGTAAGCCTCTTCGCCTTGCTTCAACGTGCCCTTAAGCCGTTGATTCTCTTGCATAATTTGCTGTGCAATGGCAAGTGCTTCTTCGCGCTCACGCATTGCGGTTTCTTTGGCTCGACGTTCATCGTGCCGTGCGTGAGACAGTTCCTTGATGCGCTTCTGTACATTTGAACTGTACTGTTCAATTTCATCGTCAGCCGGGTCTTCTACTTCCTTTTCCAACGGCTTTCGGTTTCGGTCTTCTTCGGGCGTGTCGTCAACGACATCAATTTCAATTTCATCGCCCTCAACTTCAATATCTACTTCCGGGTTTTCGTAATTCTCATCCATGATTTTTCCTTAAGCGCGCGTATAACCACGCGGGTCTTGCACGACTGCTTCAACCGAATCATCATTGATGAGACGGAATTCACGACCGTGGATTTTAAAGCGGGTGCCTGAATATGCGCGGGTAAGGACAAAATCGCCTTCCTTACAATACGGACCCGTTGGGAAACGGCCTTGGTCCAAATAACAATCCGGACCCATCTTTACAACAAACAACACAACCGATGAATGCTCTTCGGTTTTAACTGTGGTGTCTGCTTTAAGAATGCCATTTTGAAACTTGTCTTCTACTTCCGGCAGGGCACAAAGAATCTTGTAACCCATAGGAGCGGGCAGTTGAGTCGCTTCTTGAACTTCCTGAACTTCGTCAGTCATTTTTTAACTTCTCCGCGAGGTCTGCGATATGAACCTGTGCAACCTCCAGACCCCGAATCAGGCCACACAGATATTTGTAATGCGCGTAATCCTTGCAGTTATCTCTTGCAATGAATTCGTTATATCCCTTTATTTCATCATTTAGCTTTTTGTTGAGGTACTCTAGTTCGTTCATTTGACATCTCCGCTCCAAGTTTTACGCCAGTAAGCAATTCGTTGGAGACGCGATTTGCTTGGGAATCGGCCATTCTGGCCTTAGCTTGCCGTTCGGCAGTTGTTGCTTGAGTCTGAATGCGCTCGCGTTCAACTTGAGTACGCAGTTCAATCTCTTTTGCCCGCAACGCAATTTCGGCTTGGTCCTTCTGTGCCTTGCGTTGAATTTCCTGTTGTTTCAATTCAAGCTCCTTCATGGCTTGCTGAACCACGGGGTCTTGCTGCGCTTGCGCGTTTTGTTGTTGTTGTGCTTCGGCTTGATTGTTTTGCAACAGCTTTTGTGCCGCAGCAGCAATCAGTTGTGAAACTTGGTATTCAACATCTTCCGGAAGTTGTTCTTCGTCGCCCGGTAGCGGAGCGCCAATTTGTTCTTCGATATGTTGTTTGTAAGCAAAGCCAATATGTTCCGCGATGTGGGCTTGCGCCGCCGTCATCATTTGTTGGAACAACGGTGACTGACCCGCAACCTGTTGAATCTTCGGGTCTTGCATCATTGCCATGTGAGTCTGGATATGTGCTTCGTGGTCTTGATAAGCAAATGCTTTCACGGGCTTTCCAACCATAAGCGCCATATTTTCACTGACCGGGTCTTTGGGTTTGATGTCGTCCGAGGTTGGGACCAGCTTGTCAATGTTCTTGATATTTAAAGTCTGCAACATCTGACGATGTAGTTCCGGCAGGTCATAAATCTGCGGTGCGCCTTGAGCCAATTGAAGTGCAGCTTGATATTGAACAATCCTCTGCGACATCGTTGCGGCATTCGGGTCGCTGACAGGGATGATGTCCGTATGGTCGTAGTCAGATTGTTTAACCTGACGCGGCGCATCTTCAACGTCATAGTCATATTGCTCAGGGGTAAAGTCGCGGATGATGGAAGCCAAAAGTTTGAACTCTTCCTTCATTGCGTAATGCACGCGCGCCTGAACAGCGCTCATAACTTTCAGAGTGCGCTCAAGGATTGCAAGCGTTGTGCCTACAGGCGCCTGTGAACTCATATCAGACACTTTCATGTCAGAGATGGAGGCAAACCTGCGACCTTCTTCTACAATCGTTTGCAGAAGCACTGACAGCGTCTGAGAGGGTTCCTTGTAAGGCAGCGGCAGGATGTTGTCGCGGATAGACCCGCCCGGTACGTCAACGTCACGGAATTCACCCGGAGAGATTGGGGTATCGTCACCAATAATCCGAAGCCCGCGCGCCTTTAGACCTCCGGGAAGATTCGCAAGCGTCCCCGCGTCAACCAATTGACGAAGCAGAGAGGTAGCACCACGAGCATGACCACCAATAAGGTGAAGCAAACCAAAGCCGTAAAAGCCAAACCCAGTGATATACGGGTAATGGACAAAGTGCATACGCGCTTGTTTAAACTCATCATCTTCCTTCCAGTTACGGCGGATGGCTAGGATTTCGTTGTTGCCTTCATTGATTGTTACAACATACGGAAGCGCAATGCCCGTTTCTTCGCCGGAATCGTCTTTATCTTCATAGCCTTCCAAATCAAGGTAGGTGTGGATTTCAAGAAGGCGGTAACGAGTATCGTTAATGGCATCAATGCCCGTTAGTTCGTTACGTTTCTTTTGAAGATTAGCTACGTCGCGCGGCGGGTCGCCCAAATCAATGTCACGATAGAAACCGGAAACTTGCAACTTCCTGATTTCATTCTTGTTTTTACGCATCCGGTGGGTGATGCGTTGCGCTGACTGGAGAGAAGTTTCGCCATAAGACACAACAAGGTCATCTGCGGGGATAAAAACAGACACCTGACGGCCAAGGCTGGGGTCGTAGTAGACCTTCTTGAAGGCTGAACCCATCAAAGGCTGCGACCAGTACAGTCTTTCCTGTTCTGTGCGCCATTCCGGCATTTCATTCATCAGCTTGTAGTTCATGTCGTTTTCGACACGGTCGGCGGCGTCCAGCTTTTCGCGAGTTTCTTTGCCTAAAACCTTAGTCCGTACTGGACCGCTGGCCGGAACAGTCTCCATAATCATTTCTGCTTGATAACGGACGACAGCTTCGGTCAACATCGGGTGGGTAATCCCACAGGCGCCTTCCCAAGGTTCCGAACGCTCTTCGACTTTCAATCCAAGTAGGTCCATGCCCTCTTGAATCGTAGTTTCCCAGTCCTTGCGGCTGTTTAAATCGTCGGTGTATTCACCAATAAGCTCAGAAGCTAGCGATTCTAGGTAGCCTTCATCAAGAATTTCGGCCAGATTGTCACCAAAATCCGATTCTTCTTCTTGGTGTTTATCAAAATCAATTGTAACCGGCCCAATAGTCACAGATTCCGGGTCAACAATTTCAATTTCAATTGGTTCTGCCTCAATCTGCTGGTCAAAAACCGGAACTTTGTCAACATTCGTAGCCATCTTTATCCTTAATAGTACCCGCGTTTACGTTTAAATCCGCGAATTGGGTCTGGTTCGTCGGATTCTAACTTGATAAACCCACCCTGCCGGAATCTTAATAATGCCTGAGTCGTCGAGTCGGTTAAGTCATCGTGGTCGCCATAGGGAAAAGCGGCCATTTCTTCAATCAATTCATGCGCCCAGCGTTTATCTGGGCACCATACTTTACCTGAAGCAAACAAATCTGATACAGCATTTAGGCGTACATTTTTATCATTACCGCGAGTCGGTGTAAATTCCTGAACAGGAATGCCCATTTGACGTAATTCATAAATCAAGGGTGCGCCAGCGGCTTTAGCTTCTACGATAAACGCGTCTGGTTGCCATTCTTGCCACATTTCGTGGGCGCGTTGTTTAAGCTCTGGAAATTCCATACGCTCTTTGTAGGCATCCAATAAAATAACGTTTGCGTCTTTTTGGTCTTCGTCTTTATAGAAGACGCCCCACGTTGTACAGGCTGAATAGTCAGACCGTTCGTTTTTAGTAAAAGCCGTATCCCAAGATTGGATGACAAATTCACAAACCGGAGGATGGTCTCCCTCCCAAATTTTCCACCATTCGCGTTTAATGATTGCGCCTTCTTCGCCAGACGGTTTTTGTTGATACTGCGCTGACCATTTTGATAGCGGCAGTTCCGTGCGGAGCGCTTCAAGTTCTTCGATAGACCAGAACTCGGGCCATAAAGGCTTTCCAGATGGAAGAATAGCCGGTAATTCAATGACTTCCCATTCGCCAATTCGTTCATCCTCAATAGACGATTGAACAACACGACCCGTCAAGTCTTTTAAAGACCAGCGAGTCATAACAATTACAATAGCCCCGCCCGGCTGTAAGCGTTGTCGTGGACCAGATGTGTACCACTCATACACAGAATCAAAGATGCCGGGGTCAGAAGCGGCTAGTTTGGCTTCTTGTTCAGAATGCGGGTCATCAATAATTAGTAGGTCAGCACCTTTACCAGTAACTGCACCCCCCACACCAATTGCAAAGTACTCTCCACTCTCATTAGTAGCCCAGCGACCAGCGGCTTTAGAGTCATGCCGTAAAGCCACATTAGGAAAAATTCCTTTATAGACTTCTGAATCAACAAGGTTTCTTACCTTTCGCCCAAAGCCAACCGCAAGCTCAGCCGTATGCGACGTTTGAATAATTTTCTTTGACGGATAGCGACCAAGAAACCAAGCCGGGAGTAGGTATGAAGCAAACTCCGACTTCGTGTGTCGTGGCGGCATATTGATAATAAGTCTCTTAAGCTCACCCTTAGCCACCCTCTCAAATTTCTCTGCCATCAGTTTGTGATGCCTGCCAGAGATAAAACCCGGCCACATCTTGTAAACAAACTGCATGAAAGAATTTTGACAGCGCTCACGTTCAGCCGCATGGGTGTACTTCTCCAGCATAGCAAACATCTTCTCCTGCTCATCGGGCGGGAGCAATGAAATGTGGTTAACAATCTCACTAATGTCATCCATCACTCAATCTTCCTAAAGTTAATCCCAATAGGTCTAACAGTCCTCTGCTTGCCATCCAACTTCCTCAGCGCCCCAAGTTTTACCAACCTGTTGATTATTCTATGAATATTGCCTCTTCCCTTAGTGCCAAGCACATACATCACCTCATCAATAGAAGGTGAGTAGCCAAACTTCTTCCACCACTCGTCAATGACAAGGAAGACTTCTTTCTGACGCGGGGTCATACTTTACTTCTCCAGATATGAAGCAGAAGCACATAAGGCAACCAGCCATTGCTTTGCCTAAACCTGACAATAAATCTGTGACCAAACAATTTAATAGTCATCTCAAATCCAAAAAAATATAGCCCCAGCCGTTTTGTATGTATAAAACAATGGGGGTGGGTTCTATAGATAAGTCAATGATTGTATTGTGGAAAAAAGAGAACATAGGGTAGGGTTATGAAAATTGATAGATTGTTTGTGTGGAATGATATGTATACGCGCGCACGGGACTCCTACGCTACAGCGCCCTCCCCACCTACGGTGGGGTCATCCATATCATGAATCTGCGCGGCATCTTCGATGCTCACATGAGATTCTTCAACAGAATCAACGGCTTGGCTTGTTATCTCTGATAACAAACTGTCAGCATCACCATCGGTTTGTTCTGGCTGAATGTCTATAACATTCAATGACTTAAGTTTATCCAGTATCTGGCTCCTGATTTGTTCACTAGAGTGAACAACAGTCTGTTCTCGGCGCTCTGTAAATGCGGCGACCTCAGTTACTTTGCCAAGTAACTCCAAGGCTCTGATTCGACTATTCGGCGGATTCTCTTCGTTTGTTGCTTCCATTTGTAATCTTTCGATTACTAATGACCTGATTTGTTGGGGCGAATGCCACTCCCTAACCTCGTTTAAGGTACTTAAACGGTTGATTTCGCTAGATATTCTTGGGTCTCGCTTAAGCATAGCGGCTTGGTCTCCTACGCGCTTCGGTGAAGCCGAAGTGTTGTAAGACTGTCTGTACGCCTCAGCAGCCGTGAGACCATTTGCTACTAACCTAGCAAAGCTTTTCTGCTTTGCAGTTAGTTCCCGCGCGGCAGAACCCAGCAGCAGATTCTCTGCTGGCATTTGCTTCAGTGCTTCGGATATATCTTTTCTCGAAAGTTTCATTTTCTAATCTGGGGAACATAATGGGAACAAACGATATTGGCGATTATATTCGAGTTTCCCTGTGTGTGCGAGTCAGTGTGTGACCTACGGTTCCTGCGCTGACCGCTTCGCGTTTCCCCCGCGCTGAATCCTACGGATTCCGAGTTAATCCGTTGATTCCATTATGTTTTTGATTATCTGGCCGATTATCCGTTTGTTACGCCTAGTGTCTTTGACACTAGATGATTATCTGTTTCCCTGTACATACGCTCGCGCCACTTCGTTGACACGCGCCTACACATCACGCTTAAAGACAAATACAGTCTTTATGTATTTGTCTTTTCCTGACCGCACATGATGTACGCATCATGATGCTTGTCATGACCTACGCGCATTATGCCTACGCATGAGGCTAAGTCGCTGATTCCATTGCGTTTTCTCAATCTTTTCGAACTTTTTGAACCGGCGACCGGTCAGAGTCTGCGTCGATTGCGAAATTTTGCTCTCGACTCCGGCCAAGTCTCTCCGGATGCAAAATGTGAGATGCGGGTAAATGTGTATTACGGCCTCGATGCCTGTCGGGAGACACGCTGAAAGGGCAGGGCGGACGCTCTGACGTGACCGAATATGCCGAATATCCCTGACCGCTTTGACCTGCACTTGAACGGTGCAGCGAGTGCGAATCCGTAAGGTACGGCAGGATGGTTTGTCCTGCAAAGCGTGTACCTTCAAGCATACTGGCAACGGGGCGCTATATCCGCTGCAAGCATAGGCACACAGATGTCTAGGTAAGGGTAAGGATACCCTGCCCAAATAGCAGTATTCAGCAGGCAACGCTCTTTTGGAGCGTTGCATGATGCATACCGCATCACAACCGTGGAGACCACCATGACTGAAATGACTATTGTTCAAGTATTGAACACGCTTACATTCAAGGAACTCGCTGCAATGCACAAGCATTACGGCGGCGGGTTCGACTTCTTTCGTGGCCCTTCGGGCCATCCCAATTGGGGCAAGTCTGCTGCAATCGAGTACCTGATGCAGCGCCACACCCCACAATCCCTTCGGGATGTCGCTTTCACCGTAACGCAAAACACCCAACAACCCAAACCTGAACAAACGGAGACCAAAACCATGACCACACCCGACCAACAAGCTGCTGTTCAGAATTTGCTGAATACCTTCGGTATCAGCACCGGCCCCGACGAGGCCCGCATCCGTGAGATTGTGGCCGAAGCTATCGCTTCGGTTGAGCCGACCAAGGTTGAGTATCACGTCAAGCGCTTCGACGGTTCCACCGTCAAGGTTGACGGCCACGTCCGGCCTGAATTCAAAACCATCCTCCGTGACGCCGCGGCTGGCGTCAACATTCTGTTGGTCGGTCCTGCCGGTTGCGGTAAGACTCACATTGCAAAGCAATGTGCCGAGGCGCTTGACCGCCCCTTTGCATCGGTGTCCTGCACTGCCGGTATGAGCGAGGCGGCTTTCAAGGGCCGTTTGTTGCCGGTTGATAATGGTAATTTCCGCTACGTTCAATCGGACTTTGTCCGACTGTATCGGAATGGCGGCGTGTTTCTCATCGACGAAGCTGACGCTCTCGACGGTAACGTCGCTCTGACTCTTAACAATGCTCTCGCTGGTAACGGATTCAATAATGACCTCATTATTGACGGCGACACTTTTGTGCCACGCCATCCAGACTTCGTCTGCATCGCCGCCGCCAACACGTTCGGCACTGGTGCTAACGCTGTCTACGCTGGCCGTGAGCGCTTGGATGAGGCTTTTCTTGACCGATTCCGTGCTGGTCGAATCTCGCTGGATTATGACCGTGAACTCGAACGGCAAGCCGTCGATGGCCGCTTGTTGAAGTGGGGCTGGGATGTTCGCAAGAACATCACCGACAACCGTATCCACAAGGTGTTGTCTACTCGCTTCCTCATGGAGGCAACGAAGTTGCTAACCGTCGGCGCTACTCATAGCGAAATGGTTGACCGCTTCTTTGCCGACTGGAAGTCGGATGACCGCCAACGCGTTGACGTTGCCGTCTAATCCACAACAAACCGGAGGTTTACCATGCAACATCGCTTCATTAAGACTGGCAAGGGCCGCTCGCTGGCCCGCTTCAGCACCGCCATGTTTGACTCGGTGCAAGACGGGCTGCGTTTCTACGAAACGATTTGTGCCGACGAGTCGCTGGCCCAGCGCGACATGATTGTTGGATTCAACAACAAACACACGGCTGACTGGAGCGGCTGCGAATCGGCTGACCAGTTTGCCCACCGTGTCCGTCAGGGTTGGGTGGCTGGCGCTGACCGCCTGATGAAGCTGCCGGTTGGCGACATCTCGCCGGTGTCAATCAAGCGCCGCCGCTATCAGGGCGACCAAGGTGATGACCTCGATATCCATCGAGTGAATCGCGGCGAACTCGACACCGCTTGGACATATCACAAGCGTGATGTCAAGCGTGGCGCTGGCCGTCAGGTGACGGTTGTCTGCAACCTCGCAGCAAGCTGGCGCGTTACGGCAGAACAACTGTTCTGGCGTGGCGCTTCGGCCCTGCGTCTAGCCGAGGCTCTCGAATCGGCTGGCTACTCGGTGCGGATTGTTGCAGCGATGGCAGCGACTGGCATCGACAGTAAAGAAAATGTCGATAACGCCTACCTGTTCGAGGTTAAGTCTCTCGAACAACCGATTGATGTGGCTAATCTCGCGGCCATCCTTTGCCTGCCGGCTTACTTCCGAATCATTGGATTTGGCACGAAAGTATGGTCCTGCAACACCAACGACCTGACCGCAGACTACAGTCTCGGCCACACCTCGGATGACCTCATCCCGAAGGCGATGGAAGAGTGGTATCCGAACGAGTACTACATCTCGCAACCTCGCACGCTTCTTTCAGAAGAAGCCGCCGCCGAATGGATTGCCCAGTCGGTTGATACCATCCAGAACCCGCAACAGCTTGCCGCGTAAGCGGCAGTTGTTGCATACAGGAGACCAGCATGAGCCACGCATTCAATGATGCACAACGCAACAAAGCGCGCCACATTCTTGAGATTTGTTTGTGTGATGTAGAGAGGGTGGAAAAGTTAGATGACCACAGCATCGACGTAATCTTGGAACTTTCCAGCATGACGGGTGTCAATGACTGGCTATTCCAGCAGGCCGTTAATCTTGAATAACAGGAGACCAACAAATGAACACACTCGAACAACCCTTCGGCTGGGAACAGTCGCAATGGGAAGCGCGTTACTGCTACAACCACAACACGCTGAACTATGACGGCAATCAGTTGCGGAATGTGCGAAGCATTATCGCTACTGCAAAATCGTATAACGATTATTGCCTTGCCGACCCCGCCCAAGCAAACAAGTTTGCAAAACTTGTCCGTGATATTTCCCTTGAGAATCAACGCATTGCCAACAAACAGGAGAACAAAAATGTCTGATTACAATTTCCCCGAATCGTATGATTCAACCGACGCTGGCCTTGCTGCCCGCCAGATTGCGGCGGCTTGGATTGAGGCCGTGCTTCGGGGTAATGCCCGAGACCTACATACAACATCGGGCTGGACCGATGCTCACCGCAATGCAGTAAAGGTAGAGCTTAAGAATTTGCAGGCTCGACTTGACCCGCAGGCTGGCGTTCTTAATCCCAACCCATTCGCCCCGCCCGAGGAACAGATTGTCAAGGGCTGGAGCGCGATAGATACCTAGCCGTGGTATAAAACCAATTCGCTTACCGTGCGGATTGGTCTCCACCACGGTTTGTCGAAACGGCCTGCCTTGTGTGGGCCGTCTTACGGTAGCACCGTAACTGATGAGACACCGCCGGTTCGCTACCGGCTTTTCTTTTAGGAGACCACATATGCAAGACGTTCACTTGGTTAAGATTTGGGAAGGCGGCGAATATATCAGCGCAGCATTTGTCAAAGAGTCTGACCGCGACCCAAGCATTCATACTGTTCTTGCAACGCTTTCACAAATTGAATTGGCAAGAAAACTTGCGGCAGAACTTACCGATATTGCAAACCAACTTGAGGAGACCGCAAATGTCTGACATTCAAACCATTAGCACCATCGCCGCCGAGATGAGCAAGACTGTTGCCGAGGCTTGCGCCGCGATGACCGCCGCCGCTGAACAGTTTAAGGCGGCTGATACCCAACCCCCACCCGATGTTCTTGAGTCGATTCTGGCGCGTCTGGAAAAGCTGGAGAGCGCAGTTGAGGCTATTGATATGACTGTAGAGAAGATTGATTACGACGCCCTATCGGAATGCATCAACCTGTCTGACCTCGCGAATGAAATTGACCCTGCCTTGGTAGCAGATTGGGTTGACCTTGAGGATGTCGCAAGAATGATTGACGAATCCGCCGTTGCGGAACACGTTCAGATTGACAATGTATTGAGAACGTCTATCGAAAAAATTGTTCGTGAAGTGTTGAGGGGTGTCTGATATGCGGGACAAGATGAAGATAACAATTTATCTGAACTTGTCCGCTTGGGATTGGGGCTTGTCTGTTGACAAGCCCCATCCCGAATCAGTAGCGCGACAAATCAATCTGGAAATATCTAGGGCAATCAACGAATCAACAAACTGGTTTGATGCCTTTGGCTTGGCAGAGAAAACGCTGTTCAAGTTTGAACATTACGGAGCCAATGCGGCTGGCGCTCGCGCCGTGTTGGACAAAATCCTTACATACATTTACAGGGATGAGTGATGAGAATTGTTTTCAGACAATCGGGCAATCCCAAACCTCAGTTTGAGATTGTGAAGGTTGATTACTTTGAGCCGCTCCCCGCCCGCATACAGTTCACTGCCGTTGGGTACGAGGGAGTGCAGGAGATTCCATACAACAAGAAAAAAGAGTTGATGTGGATGGGCAAGACGTATGACTTTGTTGAAGTATTTGATAACTAAGAGGGCGATATGCAAGCATACTTTATTGATTCTGCAAACAAAACAATCACCGACGTTGAGTACGACGGTGACTACCGCAACATTTCCAAGATGCTTGGCTGCGATATGTTCACCGTTGTCAACCTTAACGAAGACGGTGATGCGCTGTTCGTTGATGACGAAGGTTATCTGAAAGACCAAGATAACCAGAATTATTTCTGGTTCGAGGGATACCCAACGATGCTGGCAGGCAACGGACTGGTACTCGGAACGGATGCAGAAGGAGAATCTATCGAACCATGCCGCCTGATTGATTGGGTGAAAGACCGCGTTCGCTTTCAAGAAAAGAACACCGCGCCTTTGTTTATCCCCGACCTTAACCCACAAATCTTTTCATTCTGAGGGAATCATGGAACAACAAATCAAAGATGTCGAGACTATGCTTGATGAAGTACTTGAATCAATCAGGTCTCATCACGGCGAAGACTACGCAAAGTTCGTAGTCTTGATGACTAGCGTTGCACAAATGCAGGAGGCAGTAAGCTCGATTGTTTACGCCGCTCTCGATAAGGAAAACAGCGGGGCCAAGGATAAGTTTGTACAAATGAACTATGGAAAGTTCATGTCTTTAATTGCCTCCACTTGTTCGAACCTTGCACCCGACTATGGCCTAGAGGATGAGGACGAACTGGAGGGCGCATTGAAATGGGCCGCAAAGATTGTGGATATGGCATCAGAGAAAATGGAAACGCCCTTGCAGTAATCAACGCGGCCTTCGGGCCGCTTAATTTTTTTGGAGACTACAAATGAAAATGCCCAGCGAAGAACAAATCAAAGAAGTAAAGGAAAGCCTTGACGATATTCTTAATTCAATCGAGGTACACAAGGGCTTGGAATTTGCCATGTTTGTTCATGCAATGGTTTCATTAAAACAAATGTGCGAAGGTATTCATGTTCTTGGAAAGATATGCGAAAGGCATGAAGATAATTTTTCTGAAGAAGAAAAATTATTGGCGTCAACATTTTTGTCCATCGCTCCAGACATTTCTGTTGCCGCGTTTTCAAAGTTCGCTATTGCTGCCAAGTTTAACGATGAGCAAGCCAATGAAGTTATTGAATGGGCTGAAAGAATCGAGAGCCAAATGGATAAGGCGGCGCGAGCGCTGATGAACTGATGATAGTGACCTACAAAGGATACCCATATGTGCAAGCCAAGAAATTATTTCGTAGTCCACGCCCACCGCCGAAAGGCTGGGGCGCATGGCAAAACGCGCAAGGCGCAACGCGTAGCAGCTAAACGCGAACTTAAAAAGGAATACAAATGAACGACAATTACAGGCGCAAAGACTTCTTTTCCCCGCGCTCAATGCGCGAGGCATTTGGTCGGGACAATTCTTTTGAGCCAGAAATCCGCTGTTGTTCCGAAATGTTTGGCGTTAAAAAGAAACGTAGGGCCATTGGCGCACCATTGCTTGCTGCGCTTTGTTTAATTGTTTGGGCGGTAATTACAAAGTTTGGACATTGATGTTATGATGCGCTGCACCATTTTTTAGGAGAGCATCATGTTTAATTTCACTTCCGTCATCACCGAATGGTCGAAGATGTACCGCGACCTTTACAACAAAGCTCATTCCGAGTTTGTTGAACATTGGACCAAGGCCGAGCAAAAGATTGAAGATTCTTTTAAGATTGTTTGGTGGAATAAGTAAGTCCCTCTGAAGAGTCCTCATTGGACGAAACCCGCTTCGTGCGGGTCAGGGACACCCCAGCTACCTTCCGGTGCGGCTGGGGATAACATGGCAGCGCTTGCTGTAAGGCGCGAAAGCAACACATGGCGGGTGTACAACCGACCATGCGTCATGCAAGTAACGGAACCGGCCTACAAATAATCTTCGTAGTACGAGCCTGTAGCTTTTTCATACTTGAGGTTGGTTTCGCCAACCTTGCCCACCCAACGCCAGCGGCACTTCCACACTTTAATCAGGACGTTGTTAGCTTCTTGACGATGCACGGTGAGTCCGCAATCTGCCTTAGCCCACCACGCCATCGAGCCAGCAACGCTCATGCCGTCAGGAACAGGCATATCGTCACCCATCCTTAACATCTTGGCAGGGTGAGCCACAAACCAAATGTGTACACCAGCAGACTTTGCGAACGCCTGAACCTTTGTCAGCATCTTCGAGATGGCATCGGTCTCCGTGCCTTCGCGCTGCAAGTTGATGAAGTTGTAGGGGTCAATCACAAGCCCGCGAATACCCAGCCGTTGAACTGCGCTTTGGGCGCGGTCAAGAATGCTTTCAATCGTGTTCTCACTGTTCTGGCTGTCAAGGAACACAAAGTGTTCTTTGACAAATTGCATGGCGACATTACGGTCTTCTTCCGTCATGCGTGGCGTAATGCCAGCGAAGAAAGGCTTCTTCAGATAAAGCTCGCAGAGCTTCGCAATATGCAGCGGAGGCGGGTTCTCGAACGAACAAATGGCGAACTTCCAGTCCTTGCACATGGCCAGATTGGTAAGAATCTGGTCAACGAAGTTGGACTTACCTGAAGACGGATACCCGGTGACGATTGTTACTTGGCCGGGTACTACCGTGTAAAGCTCATCGACATTCGTATAGCCTGTCGATTCCCCGCTGCCAAAACCCTTGTTGTACAAGTCGGCAACGGCGTCGGCGTACTCTGAAGCATCGAACAAACCATCAATCGGATAAGGGGCGGCGTCTTCAACGAGTTCTTTAACCCTGTCCGAACCGTACTTGGTAAGCACATCGTTAAGGTCTTTGCACCCTTCTGGGTAGGAGATTACTCTGCACTTTGCCTTGCCAATCCGGCGGGCCAATTCTTCTTTGAGAGCCGTGCCAGCGATGTCGCCATCCGATGCAATCACGATGTATGGCGCTGCATTGATTTGTTTGTTGGCATCCCAAACGAAGCTGAACTTGCGGTCTTCGGTTGGGTCAACACGGCCTTCGCTTACCTTGATTGGAGCGCCGCTCGGTACGGAAAGGACGTTCTTAACGCCAGCCTCGATACAAGTAAGCGCATCAATCTCGCCCTCGACAATCACAATCGGGAGCGTCGTGTCCAAGTCATCTAACAGATAAAAGATTTGGTCGCCGCTCGTTTCCTGCGAAAAACCTTTCTGCTCAATGCTCCGGTACTTGATGTTTACAACATTGCCGCCGCGCATATATGGGAAGGCGATACATGAAACCTCGCCACCAACCTTCTGAATGTAACGACTGGTTGAGTAAAGATTTGCAGACTTTGCTGTTTGTTCTGAAATGCCGCGACTATTTAAATACGAAATTGCCTTTGGAGTCAATGAGTTACCGATAGGTTTTTCGATGGCTGACATGGCTTTCCTCGGGGTGAACTGGCGATAAGGTGACATCCCTGACCAACCGCAATGGTGACAAGTCCAGACAATTCCATTGTCTTTGCGGTCAATGCTCAGGCACGTTTCTTTAGACTTCTTCCGCTCGGGTGAGCATGAAGGGCAAATGGTGCGGGCATGGTCACGATGCCCCAGCAGGGCAAGGACTTCGCCCGACAGGTCGGACAGAGCGCTCATTTATTTTTTTTGGAACGGTTTGAACTGGCGGTCTTCATACGAAGGTTTGACTTCGTGTTGCTACCGCCCTTTGATAGCGGGATGACATGGTCAACATCCATGCCGTCTCCCTTCTTGGCAGAGCCTTCCCGAATCTTCTGACGGCGGGCGGCATTTCGTTTTGCTCGATTCTTCTTCTGTTCTTCTGTGCTGTGGTACTCGGCGTACTCTTTATCGTATGGACGTTTCTTCGTGACGTATGGCATTTTCTTCAACCCATGAGTACCAGAATCGGATGGCTTCTTTAAGGTGTTCTGCGGTGGACCCAAGATAGACTGTCTCGGAGCCATTTAACAACCAAAGCCCCGTCACGTTCAGTCCATCATCTGTGTCGCCGTGAACAATTAAAACGCGCCAATCGGGCTTCCTCGAAAGGGCTTCGAGCATCAGTCTTTGACCAATGCTAAACCTTTCGTTGGGACGTTTCCATTCGGCACATAGGCAGTATCCTCTGCGCTCTATGACCATGTCAAGGTCGCTTGGAAGTAGTTTGGGGTTGCTTGGGATGATGCCTACGAACGCCTCAAAGTCTATGTGACGAGCGTCCTGATTGCGTAAAAGACTCACTTGAAATCCCCTATGCGATGGGCAGGTTGTAACACTTAGTGTGTTAAATTTAAAGCACTTTATTGATGGAGTTGCCCCATGAGCCTCGAACAAATTCTTAGCGATATGGTGGGTCGCACCATCATTGATGTCGGCACTGAAGACGACGAACTGATGATTAGCTTAGACGACGGAGTCGTCATTTGGGTCTATGTCGAGGACGAAGAACTCGTGATGTCTGTCAGTCACGAGGAGAAAAAACCTCCACAATGACCGGATTCACCATCACTCTAGCGTACTCCCCCAGCTTGGAGTGGTAGGTAATACATTGTGCGTCACGCTGGCTGCGGTAGCCAGAGACGTGAGCGTACAAGTCATTCGGCTGTAAGACTCGATGAGTCTCCACCGCTACCCCCGGCTCATCTTTTAAAGTCTTGTGATGCACATGACCCATGTGTGCGTACCGAAACTTTGTCTGCCCCCACATCTCTGACTCGTCTGATGCCATCACGCCTTGGATAGCGTTCGACTTTGTTGTGTCTCCATGAGTGGCGGCAAGCATCACATCCCCATGTTTATGAAAGTAAAATTTGTTGGGAGATGTTTCGATATGAACCCTTGGCTCATCTTCGTAAGCAACCTGAAGCCAAAGGCTTAAATCAATTGCAGAGTAATCATCGTGGTTGCCTTGGATGTTCCAGACAATTACCTTCTTGTGCTTCTTTAGCGCCATCTCAATCATGGCGCGAAGAATTTTGAAACCAACAACGCGAACCTTCTGGTAACGCCCATCGACTGATAAAGGATGCCCGCTTCGCAGAGTAATGTTCCTGCCGTCATCGGCGTGATAATAGTCGCCGAGGTTTAGGATGATTGCTGTCTCTGCCGCAGGTGAGCGATTGACCAAATCGGCGTGGGCCGTGGTGAACAAATTGATGCTGGAGTTAAGGTCGTGATTCTCTCCAGTTTCTTCTGCCCATGTGCGTAAACCGACGTGCGGGTCTCCAAAAATGTAACAGTTCAGTAATAATGGGCTAACTGCTTCGTTCAGCTTTGTTGGTTGCGCCCTTGGGATTTCATCCTTGAAGGCTTCGAGAAATGCATCTCGTATGTCTTGTTGGTTCTCATGCGCTAACGAAGACTTGACCCATTGACCTTTGACCGAACCGTCTTCCGAGTAATAGGTTGATACACCCTTCACAACAAATCCGGCTGGAACCGGATGCTTCATGTCATAGTCTGGAGCTAAACCAGATTGAGCAGCTTTCTTCTTTAATCTAGTTAAATGTTCTTGTAAAGAATCAACTCTCATACCCAATTTATTTGCTGCTTCTTGTTGACTAGATGATTTATCTAATACATCAAGAACTTCATGTTGTCTTACATTAGCAAATTCTCTTAAGTACTCATAATTAACTCTTGCCATTATTGGTCTCCAAAAGATTTAATTTAATTACTATTAAACAAAAAGCATCTATATCCATATGTATAAGATGCCCGCGCACATCTAACAGGCAAACGTCGGCGCAGTCAAGTACGAATGTCCACGGCTTGCGGCTTTGACGGTAAGCAAGTACTGGCACATCATCCTTGGCCTGCTTCTGCGCCTGCTCCCACCAGTCCTTGACAGCCAACCTCTCTTGGCGCTTTACTTCCAACTTGATTCTCCCCATGTCGATGCAGTCAGCACCACCGTACCGGCTCTGAGTAATGTTGCGTTCAAACTTCCTGCCCAGCTTCTCGCCAAGCAATGCCAAGACTTCCCGCTCACCGGTAGCACCCTTGACACGTTGTGACTTTCCCATATTGACACCCCGCTCGAATCTGATATATTGACACCGATGGGAACGATTGTACCCACACAGGAGACCACATGAAGATTACAAACAAGTTTGGACTACCCCAGACTATCGTGAATGCACTCGAACGCCCGACGTACTCGAAGGGCAAGTCCGACATCTCCGTCACAGAACTCATCGCACCACCCCAGCTTGTGGCGCTGAAAAGAAAACACGCCGACGAGCTTGAGTCCGATGCCTCCGACATGGTCTGGAGCCTGTTCGGTAGCGCAGTACATACCATACTCGAACAGGGCGCTGATGAAGACCATCTGCTCGAAGAGCGTATGTATCACTCAATCCAAGGCTGGACCCTGTCCGGCGCGGTTGATGTCCAGCGACTGCGTGATGGCGGTATCGATATTCTTGACTACAAAGTAGTCAAAGCATATGGCGTAATGAATGAAAAAATTGAATGGGAACAACAACTTAACTGTTACGCTTACCTTGTAAGACACGCTAAGAAGATGCCTGTTCACTCGCTTGCTATCGTTGCAATTGTTCGAGACTGGTCGCGCCGTGAGGCTCAACGCTCACGCGACTACCCGCAATCTCCGGTTGTTGTCATTCCGGTCAATCGCTGGTCGGATGAAGAACAAGATGAGTTTGTTTCATCCCGCATCGACATCCACCAAAACACTTTCGCTGCCGCTCATATCGGCGGCGACATCCAACCATGTACGCCAGCAGAGATGTGGGAAAAGCCCACGTCATGGGCGCTCATGAAAGAAGGTCGTAAGTCGGCAGTTAAGGTGCATTGGGACAAACCACCGGAAGTGCCTGACGAGAAACACTTTATTGAAGTCCGAGAGGGCGAACGCACGAGGTGCGCGTCGTTCTGCCCTGTAAATAAATTCTGCACCCAATGGAGCCAGTATGAAAAATCTGCTTAGTGCATTGCAATCCGCCGCGATGAAGGTTGGATATGTCCAGAAGAAGGGCCGCAATGAATTCCAACAGTACAACTACGTCACGGAATCTGACGTGGTGGCGCAGACCCGCGAGGCATTGCTAGAGAATGACATTGTCATCATTCCGTCTGTTGACTCCGTGTCACATGACGAGTGGGGTAACACCAACATTCTTGTCACCTACACCGTTCACCACACCGCGTCTGGCGAGAGCCTGACGTTCAAGATGGCTGGTGCAGGAAATGACCGCAACTCGAAGGGCGTCGGTGATAAGGGCATTTACAAAGCCCTGACCGGCTGCAACAAGTACGCTCTTCTTAAGGCGCTTCAACTGTCTACAGGTGATGACCCCGAGAACGAGAAAGAAGACACTAGGAATGCCCCTCCGGCTGCACCAAAGGCCGCGCCAGCGAAGCAACCCGAAGAGGTGAAGGGTGAGCCTGAGCCGTATGTTATTGAGCCGTCAAAGATGTCCAAGGACACCTTCGTGGAAGACGTGAAGAAAATTATTCTCACGTTCATGGATGGATGTTCCACGGCGAACAATGTTCGTCGGTTCTACTCAATCAACTCCGACACCATCAAATTGATTGAAAAGCGCGACGCTGATGCTGCCGCCGAAATTGTCGCCGCCTTCAAGGCAAAGGCGCAGCAACTTGAAAAGGGAAACAAATGAAATACGTCAACACCGGCGCACTCTGGAAACGCCAGAAGAAAAGCGACAAAGCACCTGACATGGGCGGCGAGATTCTTTTGACGCAAGAACTGATTGATTCTTTGCCGCGTGATGAGGATGGCGACCTGCGCCTCGAAGTCAGCGCTTGGGTTCGTCAAACCGCAAAGGGAGAGTTCCTGTCACTCCGCGCAGCAAAGCCGTACAACGCCGAACAAACCAAGCCAGCGAAGCCAGTTAAGAAGGAAATTGAAGATGATATTCCCGACCCGTGGGCCTAGACGCTTCAGTGATGTAGAGGTGAGGGATTACATAAAGAAAATCTATGAATCCCCTCCGATTGATAAGGGAAACTTCATTGGAAATCTTTTCATCAAGATTGGGAAATTTCTAGGTGGACACCATTCAGTTTGAAGGCGTCAAGGTAGCCATCAAACAAGACCGTACTGGCTATGTGCTTACGCTATGCGTACACCCCGACAACATTCCTGAAGACCTTCTTCGGGATTTTGTTGGGGCCAGATACCAGATTGTTATGGTCAGGATTGACGAACACGAGAGGCCATACAAACGCCCGCAAAAGAAAACGCTATCCAACACGGCGGCAATTCTTTGCAAGGACATCGACTTTCAGATGTATCTGGTCGAGTCCGGCATGGCTTGGGAAACATCAGAAAAGTCTGCCGATTCGTTTATCAAAGAGACTTGCTCGATTGATAGCAAGTCAAAACTTGATACGGATGCAGATGCAGCAGATGTATTTAACAACATAGTTGGGGAGTTCAACGAATGGAAAAGCAACAATTAAAGCCTTACTGCGTAATGCTCCCGGTCGGGATGATGGCGGACATACGAGAGCAACACTCGAATGTTTCTAAGTTCATTCGCAGGGCGGTAACAAATGCCGTTCAGGGCGACAACGCTTGGAATGATGGATACAAAACCGGACTGAGCGAAGCCGCCACATTTGTTCTTGAGAACAAAATGGCTAGGTCGTTGTTGGTTGAGGACAAGCCTTTGGCAAATGTCATGGCATTAGAAATCATGGCCAAGGTGGAGAAGTGAACTTGATTGAAAACATCGAAGACTGGTCAACCTATCTGCAAAACATCGTTAGGTTGGAGAAAGAAGCGCATCACCTCATGAATGAAAGAAAGTATGAGGAAGCTGAAAATTTGATTGCAGAAATTGGTCACAACTCACGCATGGCGCGGGTGTGGATTTACTGTCAAGGAGATAAAAATGTCTGACTTTATGCAACGCCAGTATGAAACTTCACAACGTCTCATCAGTCTAATGACTAGCGATAACCAGTATCAGCGCCAACTTGCTGACCTCCGCGAGCATTACGAAGGTCTGCTCCACGAGCGCGAACGAAAGATTGCAAAGCTGGAAGCAACCATCAAGGCAATGCAAATTCTTGCATGACAAACGGCGAGAAACTAAAAGATTGGCGCCTTCAAAAAGGTTGGTCTATGGATGCCGTGGCAGCATGGTTGGGTGAAGTAACCAACAAACCAACTAGCCGCCACAGCATAAACCGTTGGGAAAAGAATAAGCGCATCCCTTACAGACTTTATGCTGAAGCCATCTACAAAATTACAGAAGGTTTGGTTGATTTCTCAAAAGAACAAAGACCTAGGTTTTTGGAAGTAAAGCCCGAAAGAGTAAGAAAACCAACGAGGACATTGAAATGCAGACAAAGTTTGAAGATTTGGAGCAGCTAGTACGAGAGTGGGCGTTTGCCCGAGACATCCCAACTTACTCAACCCCGCAGGCTCAATTGTTAAAAGCCGTCGAAGAACTTGGTGAGTTAGCAAGCGCAGAGTTAAAGGCCAACCACGAGGGCAGGGTAGATGGTGTGGGCGATGTGATGGTTTGTTTGATTATTTACTGTCAGATGTGGAACATGGATGTAACAAAGTGCTTGGCCCATGCGTATGAAGAAATAAAAGACCGCAAGGGCAAGGTGATTAGCGGCGGCGCTTTCGTCAAAGAATAAGTCAAAGCCAGAGTGGTGAAATCGGTAGACACAGCAGACTTAAAATCTGCCGACCATAACAGGTTGTGCCGGTTCGATTCCGGCCTCTGGCACCAAGGAGAAATAATGAACCTCGCTTTGTTGTTTGAGTTGTCACCAAAACATATCAATTTTCAAAACACAACAAAACAATTTGTAGAAGGTTATGCAATGAGCGGTAGCCCCGACGCCAAATATAAGGTGCGGGGTAATACCGTAAGGGAAAAGATTATTAACTTCCTTGGAGATTCTGAAGAAGAAGTTTCTACCATTGAAATTTATGACGCAATCAAAGGTAAGTACACAACCATCAAAGCCATCCTTAATCAGATGCGTAAGCGTGGTGAAATTGTGATGGTTAAACAGTGGACTGCCAACGATTGCGCCACTTGGAGATTGCCATAAATTGTAACAAATCCTGCAAGCCAGAAAGTTTGGTGAAACTTTTTGGCGGCAGGGAGGTCTGCACTTGGTGTCCGGACTGGGCGCTTGAGTGCGAAGCACGACGGTTACTGAAATACAAATCAGCAGACAGAGCAGAAGCACTAATGAAACGTGAAGAAATACGCGGCAAAGAAGCAACAAATGCGCTGCGTGAAATTATGACTTTGATTAAGGAAAAGAAATGACACGCGATGACATCATCCGTATGGCGGGGCATAGAGAAGTGCCTCCTTGGGTCATGAAATTGGTGATGGATTGTGTGGAAGCGGAACGTGAGGCTTGCGCGAAGGCAGTAGAAGGCTACTGCGGTGCTTGGGATGACCAAGGGTATGCCCTGACGCAAATTATCCGAGCAAGAAACAAACAAGGAGAATGAAAATGAAAGTAACTGTTGAGATGGATGATGATACGTTTGATTTAATTATGGTTCGGGCTTTGGAAGAACATATTAGATACTGCTATGGAGATGTTTACTATCTCGAAGAAGATGTTGAATGGAACGAAAAACTTAAACAGGCACTGTGGGTTGTGTTTGAGTACTTTGTCGGTGAAGAAAAAGCAAAGGAGTTAAAGAACCAAATGGAAGAAGAAAATGAAAATCAAACTGTACGAAGCGCCGAGTGATGTAATGATTCGCGTCCTTGACGAAGAATATAAAAAGGACAACGGAAAATATCTTGAGGTTAAATTTCATCATTTAGATGGTGCTTACAGTTATTGCACCGATGAGAACGGCAACGCAATCAACCTTGCTGCTTGGACACCCGTGGAGATTATCAAATGAAATTTGATGTACTTGGATGCGTTGAAACGCCCAAAGGTTTAATTGTCAGTCTTGATGTTGATGAAGAAGGTCGCCAGTATTTGTTAGAACGTGGATTTAACGCCGTTCTTGTAAATGCAATAAAAAACTTGGAAGGTCAAGAAGTTGAGCAAAAAGTCAGCTTGTAAGGCAAAGCTGCGGTATGGGTCGGAAGAACTGGCAAAGCAAGCCGCTGAACGAGCGGCTGCTTTTTATACCGCCGAAATGAAAATTTACCATTGTCCAATTTGTCAGGGATGGCATACTACCAAGCGCAGTAGTTCTTCCGTGAGGTAAATATGCAAAACCCAATCCCCGAATTGAAAGAAGCATTCCTTGGACTATCCGTTCACAAAGAAGTTCTTCTACCCGTATACGACCTAAACAAATGCGTATCAATGTTGGCCGAAGCCGGGTTCTCAGAAGACGAGGCTTTATCTGTTTTAAATAACTCAGACTTCACAGACAAATATGGCTCAGTCAAGCCGGTGTTCTGGCTGGGCAACCCAGAAGTAACTCATGTGTCGGTACATTGAACTACCGAAACAAAAAGCTAACAGATGCCGCCAATGGTCAGCCCTGCATGAACTGCGGGTCTGAAGATGGCACAATAGTTTCAGCCCACTCTAATCAAAGCCGACACGGAAAGGGCATGAGCATCAAGGCACACGACTGCTTCATCGCATTTCTGTGTAGCCGCTGTCATCACGAAATTGACCAAGGCTCCAAGCTGTCAAAAGAAGAGCGCATTCACCTGTGGCAAAAGGCGCACGAAGCGACTCTGCTTCATCTTTTCAAAACCAACAAACTGGTGGTGAAATGACATACATTTGGTTCAATCTTTTGATGCTTCACTCAGGGCATCTATACTGGATAGATTCTTTTGAGTCGCTTTACGAATGCCAACAGATGGAAGTTTGGTATGAGGGTCAGCAGCAATACAAAACTGACAAGTTTTTTTGTCCGTTTGTTTGGGTCGATAGAACTTAATCTCTAAGTTTCTTTACTTGCTCGTTGAGGCGCTTCATCTGAGCGATGATGCGGTCATTGATGCGCTTGATTTGTTCAGGATTGGCCCCGCGCTCAGTTAGGCGCTTTTTCTGTTGGCGCAACTCTTTGATGTTGTTCTCAATAGAGTTAGAGATTGGAACAAGTTTTGCCTCGGGGTTTTCTTTGATGTACTCAAACACCGGCTCATGATTCTTGCGCCGACCTTTGATTTCATTCTCATGTTCGTTTAGGCGCGTGATGTTGTCGTAGTACCTCTGCATTTGTGCGGCGTTAGATTCTGCATTGCCATAGAACCTGCCAACCAATGGAATCTTGTACGGAGCCAACTCTTCTCCAGTAGAAATGCTGGAGACTGCTTGTGCGCCCTTGCCAATTTCACGCGCAACACCACCACCAATTTGTCCAATTACATAGTCAATCTGGTCTGGAGTCCAGTTAATACCACCCGGCTTGTACTTTGTGCCGCCGCTTGCTTTGTTTAAAAACTCTGCCATCCACTTGCTCCAAGCAGTAGCAGTGTCCTTTGTTCTAAGGTAGCCCGGCGTCGGGTCAGTAGCATTCAATTCTGGTTTGTAAATCGGGCGACCAAATGAATCTTTGTTTTCTGCAAGAGCAGCAAACGGGTCAAGCGCCGTAGGTGCAACAGTTTGTAAAGACCAGCCGCCACCACCAATCGGGTTAAACGTATCAATCACAGAACCAAAAATGCCTGTTATGTGTTTGCCGGTATCACGGAATCCACTGAGACACCATTCCATTATGTTGCGCGAAACATTTGGAATGACGTTGTATCCCAACGGCATCGGAATAGAAATGTATTTCTTCCCGCCAACCGGGATAACAATGTTACGTTCCTTCAAGAATTCTGGCGGTTCATCTTCATCGAATCCTGCCGCAGCCAAGGCTAGAGCCTGAACAATGCCCAACAACAATCCGCCATAAATAATCTTCTTCGCCATTGGACCCCGGAGGGTTTCCAAGATGCGCGCGTTGCCCTGAACAGAGGCGTTAAAGAACGCATACAAAGCGCCCATCTGGGTAGCAATGTTGCCCTTGCGGTTGAAGTTGACGGTGATGTTCTTGGCAACACTGGCCGCCTGCTGCTTGGACAAACCTTTGTCCAGCGCGGCTTTATAAGCCGTAAGGCGAACAGCGTTTTCCATCGAGGTGTTGTAATCAGATAAGAAGTCACCTAAAGCCCGGAGCTTCGGCATAACTCCAGTGCCATCAATGCTTTTGATTTCAGTTTTGATAGCGTCAGCCCGCTCTTCAGTGCTGCTATACATACTGCGATAGCCAGTTTGACCGCCTTCCTCTTGGAGTTCTTGCCACAGCTTTGCCCATTGCGAAGCAGGCATGGTCCCCTTGTCTCGCTCTGCTCTTGAGACCTTCCAAATTGCCCCGAGCGCACCATTCAAGTTTTCCACGCTCATGACATCTTTAACTTTGTCTGCGATAGGCGTAGTAGACAAGTTAAGGGTTGCGCCTTCGATGTCGCGCAAGAAGTTAACAATACCGAATATAGGGTTGTACTGAGTATTCACCCGAGCAAACCAACGGCTAATCCCGCCCATGATGGACATGACGCGGCCAAGTTCGTCTGCATCAAGATTCTTCAATGCCGATACCATCCGTTTTGCGCGCGGGTCGTTGCTGTTAAACAACAAATAGTGATTGCGCCCGTTAATTCTGGTAGCAAGAATGTTGGGGCTGTTTAAAACATACGGGTCAATTTTGTTTGTTACAAGCCCGGTCTTATGGTCAATGACTTTTCTTGTGGGCTGCTGGAAGATGTTCTGAATATCGTTAGGGCTGATACCAAGATTTAACAGTTCATTCTGAACCTTGGACACATCTTTGATAGCCTCTGGGTCGATTGGCAACCAGAAGTCTTTGTTGGGGTTCTGAACGGCAAGACCATACACAGACTGTGCCACGCGATTCTTTTCGGCACGGATGATGGCGCGTTCACGCTGCATGACAATGTTGGCAAAGATTTGAACAACACCGCGATTTGAACCCATTGCTCGCTTCGAGAAGTCACCTCGAATGTTGAAGCCTTGACCAACGCCATACCCAGATGTAGTTACATAGTCCGCGTCTTCGCGGAACAGCGGAACGTAGTGCGGGTAAGTCTGCTCCCACGAAGCAATTGTTTGCGGTAGCTCAAGACCAGAATCAACAAGAACCTGACGAGTGTCACGGTTGATGTCATCCACCCGCTTTGCAATCGAATCTAATAAGCGACGACGAGCGGGCGGTATTGCATTCAAATAGTTACGAGCGGTTTGTGTCGCAATGCCAGAACCAGCATCAGGCATTGCCGGGTTAATGCTGGCAATTTGTTTGTTGCGTTCTTCTGCATGACGGTTGTGCAAGAACTCTTCAAACTCAGGGATGCTGATGTTGTGCTTTGAAAGGTCGAGCAGCAGCGGGCGAAGCTCAGTCCGCAGGAAACGCTCCGTCTGTTGTGCTGTGCGCCCGTGATAAAGCTCTTCTTGAAGATATGGATTCCATTTGTCAAGAATTTTTCCAGCAGCTTTGGTGATTTCCTGAACGACGCGTTTAACGTCAACCATCTTGTCCTGTATTTGGAAGATGGCATCGTCAGTCTTGCTATCTGTCGGCTCAGTCCAAGTGGGAAGAGTTGCCGGTTGGCCCAAAACGTTTTGCGGCAAAGCAAATTGAATTTTGTCAGAGCCAAGACCAAACTCACCATTGTTGCCAAATGCAGCTTTGATTTGTTTTGGACTAAAGACAGCTACGTTCTTGTAGAACTGGCCCTTCGTAGCTTCGGTAATAAAGAAGCCATCGAAGCCAAGACGCTTAATTGCATCAATCACTTCGCCCGTTTCAAATACAGGCCATGCCCCTGACATCAGCCTTTGGCGCAAGCCTTCCTTGCTGTACTTTTTGGGTTCAATGATTGACTCGGGCGCAACGTAGAACTCTTCTTCCGTCCCGCCGCCTTCACTCGGCACCTTAACGCTATAGTAAGGATGAAGGATAACCTTCCTAATATTCTGGAAGATTTTAATGTTAGCGCCCTTCATTACCTCGTCAACCAATCTGTTGACTTGCTCTTCGTTTTCGTAATCAAAAACGTTTTTTGGGTTCAGATATACCGGGTATACAACACCCTTGTTTCTATCTTCGCCAAGCTCTTCCGCTTTGTAATTGATAAAGGTATCTGCGGGAATCGGGCTGGGCGAAAAGAAGATTGCGTCAGCCGTTCCAGTCTTAAACGCTTCAATGTTTCTTGTGCTGCCGTGGTAGAACAGGCGTGGGCGACCCTCTTTGTCAACAAGCTGTCCGTCACCAAACCAGCGCCAGAAATTTCTGATGCCATCTTTGGTTGGATAGATTTGTGAGCCATTGGCATTCAATGACGGCTTGCGCTTGCCTTGGGCAAGAACGGTCATCGGCAGGGCATGACGCGGAAATCCGTTTTGACGAACAGACTTGACAAGCTCTGGCGTGACGCTGAAGCCAAGTTGTTGGCTTGTTTCGTTATCCGTTGCCCATTTGGTGGCATCACCAACAACTGGAAGCTCAACAACCTCTACCTGACTGCCATACTTTTTGAGCAACGAGTTAAGTTTGTTGGGCAAAATTTTGCCGTAGAAGTTTTCAAACCCTTCTTTTGTACTGCCGCCATCACTTTTTTCGGGGAAACGATAGTGCGCTTGAGCCGGATTAATAAAGGCTACTTTGTCATAGCCGCCGCTAACGGCCATAGCAATAATTCTTTTTGCGGCAAGTTCAACCCATTTGCCAGTATCTTGAACATAAGGCCCAGCCGGAACTTTTTGGACTGGCAACTCTTCTATTTTTTTATAAAGCTCTGTAATTTTATTTCTTAATTCTGAACGCATATCTGCTTTTTCTTCAAAATCAGGAACTTTTTTACGAGCGTATTCCGCTTCAATTAAATAATCATTTATCCTGCCTTCTTCATATTGAAGTTGTTCAATTTGTAAATTGATTTTTTCTTTTTCTTTTTCTATTCTTTGGGCTTCTTCTTTTTCATCGCGTAAAACAAAACCAACATCTCGACCGCTCTGCGCCCAATCCGATTGCACTTCTTCAACAAACAAAACATTGTTTCCAAGAACATCTTGGCGGTCATTTGTACGCAAGTGATACAACACATTGGCGTCAGGAAAGTGAGAATTGTAATAATTAAAAGCAATGTTTTTGGCTGCTGGCCCAGACAAAACAACTGGAATCTCTCGATAGTTGTCGCCGCCATCTAAAGTCCATTCTGAAAATTTTGAATTTCCATTAGCGCCAAGACTTTCATTGGCTTCGTATGCAAGCTCTTGTTTGATGTCTTCAATGTCTTCAAACGAATCTATTAATTCGTTATTAACGTCATACAAATCAAAGGGATAATAATTACGGTCAAACTTGTAAGCTATAAAAGAAAAGTCTTGCCCGCCAATGTTAACCACAAATTCATAAGCACCTTCAACCGGTTTGCCATTTGGGTCAACCTGCTCTGGCATTTGGTCCGTTACATCTATAACACCAATTTCAGGGCGACCGGCAGATTCATAAACCACATCACGCGGGTTATCAAAGGCTTGCAGGTAATCAACAATTTGTTTCTGCGAGACTTTGTTTTTGCCTTGGCTCATCAACCATTCATCTAGACCAGTCCAGAAGTATTCGCCTTCTTTGCCCCCGGCTTGATTTGCGTTTGCGTTGAACCATTGCCGCCACACACCAGCCGATTGATTCTCAAGTTTGTTGGGTGCATTAACGACAAGCCGGTTGAGCGGCGAATACAGGAAGTCTTCCGCCATCACCCGTTGCGCTTCGGGCGAAAGGTTGTTGTAGTCCTCTAACGATAGAGCGTGCTTTACGCCTTCGGCTTTCTGCTCTGCGCGGGCGCCCTTCAGTTCGCCCTTCAATGCGCGTTGGAATACCTTCTCGGTGCTATCAAAGCCTTGCCCGCGCAGAGTCGAGCCCATCGACTCAAGGAACATCTTCATGCGGTTTAACAATCCTTGGATAGCGCCAGTAGGCTTGTAATCTCCGCCCATCCAGTCGCCAAACGCATCAGCGATGGCTTCTTCGATTTGCTCTTCTTCGCTAAGATGACCATACCGCTCTTCGGTGCGGTACTTCTTAATCCATTCGCTCTTTGCCTTGCGAGTGAGGATGTCCCACTCTTTGTCGCTAAACATCCCAAGCTCACGCAAGGCGTGGACGGTTTCATGACCAAAGGTCGCCAGTACACCGCGCGTGTTATCTAAAGAAGCATGGATGACCCGGTTAAGGTAGTAGCCATCCACCGGAGTCATCTGTCCATTGACCATGCTGGTCAATTTGTTGGAGATATTCAGCCCAATGTTTTGCAGACCCATCTGGTCTAGAGTACCGCGCAGACGCGACGTAACCTCCTGCACCTTCTGCTGCATCTCAGGTGTGGCTTGGGGCTCAAACGTTGTTTCTGCACCTTCTTCAGTCGGAGTTTCTTCTGGCGCGAATAAGTCTTTCTGCGCCTTTCTCAGACCCTCACGATGCGGGGCTTCATCTTGATAGATTGCTTGCTGCTGTTCAAGCGAAGCGTTTTCAGCAATAAACTTTTCCGCTTCCTCGCGGGTTGCAAACGGGACTACTGTCTTCGCCGTCTTGCCCGGACGGTACTGACGAACTTCATATCCGCTTTCCTCGCCCTTCTTTTCGTTGATTGGCTTAACTTCTGTCGGGGTCGCAATCTTTTCCCGCTCTTGATTTAATTGTTCAATTTGTTGCTGTGCTTCGGCAATTTTTGCCGCAGCATTGTCATGCTCTTCAGAAAGTTTTTCATCGCTCATATCACTAGCGATGGCGATGTTCAGGTTTTCACTTACTGCCGAAATGATTTCGTTCTGAGACTCAATCTTTTTGTCAATCTCACCAGTCATACGCTCAACACGCGCATCCATTTGGGTCTTGATGTTTTCTGCTTCTTCGGGAGTAGCGGCCTTGCGGGTAACGTTGATGCCGGGGTTTGTTACTTCATAGCCTTCGGCAGTAGTTTCCCCGGTCTGGCGGGTAACAGGCGAAGCATAAAAGTACGGCGTCGTCCCATCTAAGTGAGGAGCAATGCGGTCCTCTTCTTTGATGAAGCTAAATTGTGGAGCTTCTTCAGTTCCGGTGTTAACAATCTCGCCGCGACGGATAAGCTCATTGGCTACAGCAGTTGCATCACCCTCGTGTGCAACATCATCGCCCGTTTGTTTGTTGATGTAATCCAAACCAAACGGCTTGTCTTTTTCAGCCTTTGACAAGAAGTTGTTTGCTTCAGCAGAAACCGTTTCTCCGGGAAGATTGCTGCCAAGCGGGTGTGCAATTTCAGCAACATCTGGGATGGCTTGCTCTTTTTCTTTTTCTGCCTGCGCCCGCTCTTCCATGACCTTTTGTGCGCGTTGGGCCTGAAGTGCGTTGATACCACCAGCACCACCACCCATAAGGGCGCCCATAGCACCAGCCATACCAGCGGCAGCACCAACGCCTTGCATCGGGTCTTGTTGACCCGGCATGAAAATGTTTCCAAGGTACTGACCGCCGCCTTCTTCACCCGCCTCAGAAAAGCCTTCACCAAAAAAACTTTTGGCAGTTTGTTTGCCAAATTGAGATGCGCTCTTGCCTAAAGTCTTGCCTGCCGCCCCAGCAACAAGTTGCTCTAAAGAGTGACCGCCGGGAACAGCGTATTGCGCTACAAGACTTAAAGCGGTGGCCGGAAGAAGAGAGCCACTTGCTGCGCCTTCAGCAACAATTCTGCGAGCATCCTCTGGGCTTGCACCTTCTTTGATGGCAGCTTGATACTCTGGAGTTTCGGCAAGTTTGCCCCCATCCATCTCCATGACGGAGTTGAAGTTTTGATTGGCTACGCTTGCACCTTGCATAGTAGCGCCACCAACAACCGTCTTGATTGTTTCTGGACCACCAAGGAACTTCATGCCTTTCTCGCCAAGAATCTTGGCTGCGCGCTCTCCAGCGGCTTCGGCCAGTTTGGGTGCTACAGCTTTGCCAACTTTGGCAAGGCCGGTTCCCAAAAGCCTACCGCCAACAATTGAAGACAAGGCTTCCGGCCCATAGCTTGCTAAAAGTTCTGGGGTTGTGAGGGTTTCTCTGGCGGCAATCCCGGCCTCATCTAAAAGAGATGTTGACTCTTCAAGTTTCTTGGCAAGATTTTTTTGTGCTGCCTTGGATTGCTCTGAATACAAGTCTTTTTGAACATCTCGCAGAAACTTGGCATTTCCTCTCGAAATACCAAGTTTTCCAATGTCTTCAGAATATTCGGGGGCAACACCTTTCAACAAACTGGCTATTCCTTTATCGGCGCCAGTCAATCTTCCAAAAGTATCGGTTGGAGTAAATTCTGCAAATGTTTCAACAAGACTAGGAATAATTCCAGCCGTACCCACGGCAACGTCACGCAGACCGGCACCGAACGTGTATGGCTTTTTAGGAATTTCAGGCGCGGGCAGATTGATGTTTTTTGATTTAGCAATCTGACTGACGTAATCATCCACCAGATTAACTGGTACGTCGTCAGGAATACTAACCGGACCTAATCCGGGAACATCAATATTTACAGGCATTTAAACACCCATGAAGTGTTTTAACACTTTAACCTAAACCGGCCATTGCTTTCAAGTTCGGGGTAATGCCGTAATACAACTCAAGCTCTTGACGCATACGTTGCTCTTCAACTTTACGGGCAGTTGGTGATAGTTCCGAAAGTTTGGCTTGACGGTCCGTATACCATTCCGGGAATCCGTTCTTGCTCGTGTCTTGCATCATGTTTGTTGTCTTTGTTGCAACCACATCAAGAGCCTTAAGCAGGCGGTCAGATGCGCGCGTTTCTCCAGCTTGCTTAAGAGCCGCTTCACGCTCTTTGCGGCGTTCATCAATATCAGCAGCGCGAACTGCAATTTCCCTGTTCGTAGCGCCAATTGATTGACGGTGGAAGTCTGCTGTATCTCTTGCTTGTGCAGCGGTAAGGCCGAGAGCAACCGCTTGCCTGTTAGCCTCAACACCATTTCTATGAGCATCTTGGCTGGAGTTGTAGAGTTGATTGGACAGACCAATAAGTCCGGCATTCTCTGCGCGTTGAGCGGCTTTGAACTTGAACCGCGACTCTTCCAATTGGTTTTTGGCTTCTTCGTCGGCGGCTTTAGCCTTTTGATGGTATTCAAATCCTTTTAGTGCGCCCTCCGCTGCTGCTTGAAGCGGATTTAATTTTGCTGATGTTGCCATCCCCAAACCGGCATTAATCAAAAAATTAGGTAAGTAATTTTTTTGATTTTCTTCAATTTTCTTTTGGCGCGCTTGAATAAATGGTTCATAACCCGCAACAGCACTTTCTCCTAATTGACTTTTGGCAAAATCAATAGCCTGCTGCTGTGTCATTGCTTCTGGAACCGCCTGTTGTGCGGTTGCCCAACTTGGAATCGCATACGGGTCAGCAACTACGTTGCCAGCCTTAAAGTGCTTGACCTCACCGCCGGCGGCATAGCCTTCTAAGTAGTCATGGATTTCGCTGGACAGGCCTGCCAGACCGCCTTTGGCAAAGTGGTGGGTGTACATTAAGTTTCCACTCATGTGACCACGCGGGTCGCGCATCAGGCGGGCATCGATTGAAGAGTCATCATCAAGACGACGACCATAAGATGCCCCTAATGCAGCACCATGAGGGGTCGGGTTGATGTTAGCCATCAAACGATTCTTTTCATCGTTATAGCCAACGTCATAGCCCGTTATACCACTATATCCGGGCGCATGAATGCCTTGAATGCCAGCACTCAAACGACCTTTACCTATTGGATAAGAACCGCCAATCCGGCCTGTCACGTTACTTTGCGAAGGAACGCCATCGCCCATACGGTTGTATGCGGCGCTCAAATCCATGCTGCCAGCACCAACCGGAATTGACGGGTTGATTCCTGCTGATTGCATCCCCTTGCCTTCATACATATGGGGTCGCAGATACTCTTGGATTGCATCTTCAAGACTGCCGCCTTCGGCCAAAGCAACAACGCCGCCGTCATAGAATTGTTGCGGTTGTTGTTGTGCAGCTTCCATCATCGGGGCTTGACTCAGTTGCATACCTTCCGGCGGGGGAACTGAGCCAATTCCCATAGCTTCAGGTAGTTGTTGCGGTTGTTGCCGCATTTTTTGAGTGTCTTTTTGCAACAATTCTTCAATGATTGATGTTTTTGTCGGCTGGCCTTGATTTGCAGCAGCATACTTTTCGCGCATTTCTTCCCGGCGCAGCTTTTCGCTGGCCACCAAATATTCGGGAAAATCACCAGTAGGGTTCTTAAGATACTGAGTAAGTTCAGTATCCGGCGCACCCTTCAGAAGTTTTGATGCTTTGATAAGGTTCATGTTACTAGCCTCTTAGATATGCGCCAAGACCGGCAATCCCCAAACCGCCCAACTGTTGTAGGGATGATGGCGTCGGGGTATAGCTAACAGTACGAGAACCAAGCGCACCTGAATTACCGCGCAGAAGGTCGCTATAGAACTGAAGCTGACTCTTTTCCCAGTCACGCTTTTCCATTGCTTGTTGGTAATCAACGTCACGTTGCTTCTGTTCCAATGCCTGCTGTTCTGTACCCACCGCACCTTGAGCTTTGAGGCGGTCAAGGTTGGCTTGTTGTTCAGCAGAACCAAGTTTGCCCATCAATTCAGAACCAGCCAGACCTTGCTGAAGACCCTGCATACCCAGAGTGCCAAGGTACTGTTGTTGTTTCTGAGCCGCATCAAACGCGCTTTGATAGCCTTTACCAAGGATGTCACCAACCATCTGATTGGCATTACGCTCACGTTCAGCAGACATTAGGGCTTGACGGCTACCGCCAAATGCCCCGCCCCTCATGCTTTGAATAGCATCATTGCGCTTTGCATAATCGGCTTGAAGATTGGCTTCACGAATCTGCGGATTCAAGGCGCCTTGAATGTAGTCCGACATATAGTTTTGAGTCGGACCAAAAGCAGCATTTAAACCACGCTCTGCGGTTCCGTATCCCAACAAATTGCCAATACCGGCGCCTTGGGTTGCTTGACCAAATTGACCCGGAGTTTTAAGGCCCATCGTTTCATTAAACACTTGCTGTTGGTTGGGATTGAAACCAGCAACACGCTGACCTTGATACGGCTCATACTGTTTAATGCCCGTGACATTTCCAGAAGAATCTGTATTAAAAACATTCTTACCAGTTTGCTTCAGAAGCTCTGTGTAGTAAGGCTGTGCGTATGCAGGAAGGTTTGTTTGGCTAACATTTGAGGTTGTGGTAGATGGCTGGCTACCGCCACCACCTTGCGGCTTAATTCGCTTATCACCGACGTGCTTAAACGCCTCAATCGGAAGGTCTGGAATTTCTGCAAGTAGTGCGCGGCTCATAAATCTTTCTCCACAATGACGTAACGACGCTCAAAGTTAAACAGTCGCTTCCACAACCGTTCTATTGATTCACGTGCTGCGCCTTGAATTTTTGAAGCTCCATTGAACTTACACCAATCAGTAAGCTCTTTAAACATATCTTTATTGGCTATCAGCCTTCCACCAATACTTGTGACATATGCAACTCGATAGTTGGGATAGTCAATAAACTGAACTGTTGCCGCGCCTTTGATGGCGTTTTCTTCTACTGCTACTAATAAAATCTGTTCGCCGCGCAGAATCATTACTTTCATATGGTCGGCATTATATTCGCCACAACCATATTGAAGTGCATCTTTAATGAATCCAACTACATCAGGCCATACCTGATGGATGTACTGCGGTGGAACCTGTTCTACTTTCATGCCGGAAGATATTTCTTCGGGTTAATTTGTTTGCCTTGCTGAGTCGTTCCGGTGCGGGCATGGCGAATCTTGTCCATCATACTGTATAAACGCTGTGCGCCAGCCTTAGTTGAACCGTTACCCAGATGCGATACAACATCGGCAGGCACAATAAATTCTCCGTCTGCCAGACGGGCGGGTTGCTTGCCTTCAATGGTTGCTGGAATCGAATCGCTCATGCCATCGCCGGGACCATCAAGGTAGCCACCACGGGCAAAGCTGGCTATACCACCAACAGATTTATTTAACATCGGCACACCGTACCTGCCTGATTGATACTCAGCGGGATTGCTATCTGGGTCTGGTGTTTCGTTTACATCACCACCTTCAGCAAACAAACGCAATCCACTATCGGTATTAAGGTTTAATGTTGCGCGCGGGTCGTACGTGTCTTCTTTTTCTTGCGGCATCTTGGGCGGTTCAATGCCAGCTAATCCCGCCATACCAAGTGGAAGACCAACCTTACCAGCAGCCATCAAATCAGCGTTGGGGCCGGTGCCACCAAGCGATTTAACAAACGCATCACGACCAGCGGAGTTCCCAAGATTGGCAATACCCCGCCCCATTTGACCAAACGTGGGCGCCGCTTGGCTTGCCGCGCCAGCGGCTCCAGCATCTGGCATAAAGGATGTGAGTTTGCCCATAGCGGAGGCGCTACTCATTGCATCAGCGCCGGGAATCACTGAACCACTTTCCATAGCTGTAGAAACAGTCGGTGTGGCAAGGCTATTGGCCCCAGCCGCACCAGAAGTTGCACCAGAGGCCGCGCCAGAGGCTCCAAGCGCATTGCCAATGCCAGCCCCACCATATCCACCCAAACCGCCCATAAGCGCGCCCATAAGCGGGTCTTTTCCGTTTAAAGCAGCGCCAGTAGCAGCACCAGCCATTACCGGGATAAGCATGGAAGTTCCACCAGTTAGCGGGGCGGCGACAGCGCCGACGATAGTCGGTAGTAGTGACTTAAAGAAACCACCAAGGTTAAACGCTTCAGGAAGTCCGGTATGCGGGTTATGAGTAAGATGAGTACCATTAATCGAAGCAATGCCATGAAGTGCCGACACTTCTTGCGGCGACATATGGACAAGCGTAGTGTCACCGTGGCGACCCATCGCTTCTAAATGTTTTGCTACTTCACGCATACTCATAGTTGTAACCTTTAAACGGTTTGTTGAATATTAAGGTATTGCTGATACAAAAGAAAGAGTGGCAATTACTGATGCCGTAGTTGGTCGTGTTGGTGTTGTTTGCGCAGCGTATGTTTGCAGCGTTACCAATGCGTTGTTGGTAGACCAATAAATTTCAATATAGTCTGCGGCGGCTAATTGAATGTAATAATTCCACGCACCGTTTGCCTGTCCAGCCTGCACTAAAGTGTTCCTCGTGGAACCAACTACATCAGTGCCATTCTTTCTCAACCAAACGCTAAGGCTTCGCGCCACAGAATCAGAGTTAAGAATTTGAGCAGACCATTGAAGGTTATAAATGCCCGGATAAGCCACAGTCATCCGTGAAGATGAAGCAATTGATGTGGAGTTTTTGTAATCCACAACTTCCAAAGCAACTGCTGTAGCCGTATTAGCGGTAGCAGTCTGGGTTACTAAACTTTTCCACGCGCCATATGGATTAACTACTTTGGTGCCATCCCAATACGCAAAATCAATCTGATTAAAATACAAGCGCAATGAGTTATCGCGCTGCTGTTGTTGGTCTTGGCTGTATGTCGTTGTCGGTATAGGTAGCGACGGAGCATTGAATTTTATAAGCCCCATTTAACTTCTCCGGCCATCTTCTCGTGCGTCAAGACGCGGGAAACCTAGTTGCCATTGAACGCCCAAAGTGTTTGAGCCAATCGTGAAGTTCATCTGACGGCCCCGCGCACGAATAAACACTTGGTTTGTGTACTGGTCAAACGTAGCGGTGGTAAGCGCCGTAGTAGTTACGTTCTGCGTTGTGGTCTGACCTTCTTCATTTGTGGTAGAACTAGCCGCACCGGGGAAGTTACGCACACCCACAGTCACATACGCAGTGGCATTTGCTACGGTTGAATTCAAAAAGTTAACGTCAGGGATAATCCGACGCATTAACATAAACTGATTGCCGTCACCAATATCAAAGTCAGCGGATGTAATGTAAGAGTCTAAGGCCGCGCTGGTGCCAACTGGGCCTCCGGCATCAACACCAGTATCGTGCTGGTAAATCCAACCATCTTGAGCCGCGATAGGATTAATTACATATCCTGCGTCAGTCCAATATGTACGGTTTAACGTACCAAAATACCAAATTTGTTCTTGGTAATTAAAGATTACATATCTATTAAGAGTGTTTGATGTGGCGTCAGCATATATCCACATCACTTCGTTAAACTCACCATTACCCCCGGCAACAAATAATGGAGCAAGCCGCTGGTTAACACCGGGGTCTTGATAAATAAACTGACGTAGCGTACATGGCAAGGTATCAACACGACCATTGTATTGATAGAACTTATCAACGCCCATCCAATACACAACGTTGTTTGCGCCAATTACAGAATTTGGCCCCATGATGCTGGTGTTGTTTGCGAGTTCTTGAAGACCAAAAATATCTGAGGTGCCAAGGAACTGTAATGAATTTACAGTGAAGTCTGTTAAAACAAGAATTTCTTGCCGAGTTCTGTATCCAGTAACAATTTTTGAGCCAGCGGCTACGCGCAAATCGCCAGCAGTGTTTGTTGCAGTCGGATACCAATCTTGTGGTTGCGGACCGTTTACAGGGTCTACATTAGACCAACGGATAAGAAGTGGGTCGTATGTATTTGTTAAGTCAGTACATCCCAGAGCTAACAAATGACCAGATGGCGCAAACAGTATTTGTCCCACTTGTCGTGGTACAGAAGTAGCACCAGCAACAGAAGATAACAAAACAGCCCTACTAGCAAATGAACTGTCGTAAGGCCAAACAAAAATATTAGTACCGGCAGTGTCGTACAAAGACTGTCCGGTTGCATCTTTGATATTGAAATATAAGTCATTTATATAGCGGTCTTGGAACACCAGTCGAGCGGGTGACGCCACAGAAGAAGTCGAGGCATACCCCCATGCAGCCGTACCCCAAGTACCAGCGCCCCAACCATAGCCGCGTGAAATGTCAGCAGCCCCAACGTGTATTTGGAACGCAGCAGAAATGCCTGTGCCCCCACCGGTTGCAGTTGTGGCTGTTGATGAAATGGTAATTAAAAAGCTAGTGCTATTTAATACGCTTTGAATCTGAAATTCTTTATTAAATGCGGAAGCTGCAACTCCACCAATCGTTCCGGCGACGCCACTAAAAGTAACAAAATCATTTACGTCGGCACCATTTCCATTTATAGAAACCAGAACGGTTGTATTTGTAAAAGATGCAGTAATTGTTGTGCTTGAAACTGTTTGAGAGGTGCTTACCGTATAATTACCAACTCCGCCCGTTCCGGTTCCAAACGCAGTAATAGTTGTTCCAGAAACAACGCCGGTTCCAGAAATGGTCATGCCCAAATAAATGGTGCCAGAAAAAACGGCGGAAACAGTTAATGTCGCACCACTAATAGAACCCGTTACTACTGCCGTAGGATTTGTCGTAAAGCAGTTGTTTGTTGTTGGAGACGTAATTGTTGTACGAATTGGCGTAATATCGTTAAGCGGCACACCACCAGAATAAATAGCAACATACTGTTTTGTGTTGGTTGAAACACCAACCAACTGGCTGCCATCCGAAGCTGCGTATGGAAACAAAGACCGGCACACGCCGTTGTATTGAGTAGTAGATGCCACAATCCACCCACCCATCTTTTCTGCAAAACCAGAGCGAAACCGAATCCATTGGCAGTCATACCAGCCACCCTCGGAGGCGTAGTTAGTCTGGTCACGGTTAATGCCCGGCTTGAATACCAGCTTGGATAGAGTCTGTGGCATTACTCAAATTTCCTAGTTCCAGCTTTATCAATAATTAATACCATCTTTCGCGGTTTAGCGTCTTTAGTATTGGGAATACTGATATGGGTCCATGAGTCAAACTCACGGATAAGCTGGTCATACTGTAGTTTAGAGTCTTTTAATTTCTTGACCACTTCGTTAGGCGTCATGCCCGGCACACGGATGTCAGCGGCACAACCCAAACAATGCTGGCTTGTAGTCTTACCACCAACAGAACCGTTTACTTCTGGGCTGCGATAAGCACTGTTTATACGAATCGGCTTACCAATAGCAGTTCTAACATCTTCAAGGAAAAGCGCCAGACGGCGCAGATTAAAAAGGGCGTCATCTGGCGGTGTGTTATCCAGACCCTTTCTTGCCGCCGTTTCCGAAACGGTAAGCTCTTCTAAAGTAAAGTGCGGGGATAGGTTCATTTTTTGATGAGCGCGTTGAGTTCGGCGGTTTTGTCTTTGCTGCCCTGACTGCTGCCGAAGTAGTATGAAAGAACCTGGGTTGCGGCGCTAGTCACGAAACCAAGCACATAAATAAGAATGTCTTTTTGGTTGTCTACGATGTCAACAAACGCAAGAATGGCAGCAATAACAAATGCAAACACAATAGTTCCAATTGCCAGCACCGCAACAATATTCTTTGACAGCCAACTTGCATTACTATTGGCAACAGCAGCTTCTCGCTGACGGGCGGAGTCACGGTCCTTCATTTCCGCTTCAATCATAAACTCTTCATGCTTCATGGCTTCAGAACGAATTTGGGCAATCTTTTCTTCAGACATATTGGGTTCAAGCGTGATGCCAAGTTTTTCTTCGACGTAGTCTTTGCCCTTATCAAGCACGGCATCAGCAACCGATTGAAGCCCCTTGGATGCAAGCTGGGTAAGTATTGGCGCTAGGAATGGCAGCATTGTTATTTACCTTTCATCTTTTCATTAAACAACTCGAACAAAACACGGACCTTTTCTTTTAGTTGTTCAATATCAGAATGCGACTTAGCCAACCAAAATATCAGCGCAGTAAATCCTACAGCTATGGGCCATAAAGTATTGATAATTGATAATAAGTCTTGCATCTTGCATATTCCTTATGAGTATGTAGACAAAAGGCTTACCGTCTGAATATAAACCGTTCCATTTGGAAAGTTGGTTGAGCCTCCAGAATAATACCCATACGCATAAACCGTATCTCCAGCCGCATAATAGGTTATCATATAGAAGTTTTTACTACCGCCGGTGCCGCCAGCCGTACTACTTGTATAAGTGCCTTTGTTAAATGTGTACAAGGGGTTTGTATTTTGGTCTGCCCAATTAGCAGTAACATAACTTCTTACTTTAAATTCCGTGCCTGCTGGCAAAGAGCTAAATTGCGGGAACTGACCAGAAAAAACAAAAGATGGAGTTGTAACGCCATTGCCAAATGATGAAGTAAGATTTACGTTTAATGTAACTCCACGTCCATACATAGAACCAATACTTACATCTCCAGATGTATTGCCAACAAGTCTGCGCGAAACCTCGTCATTTAGGCTGCGCTGAGACCCACTGGCAAAGTCACCAATCAACGATATATCGTTAAATGATATTGGTCCAGAAGATTGTAAATATCCAGCCATTTAAATTCCCTTCAAATAAACTATGCAGTCATCAATTGCAACCAATAAAAGCAACAAATTGTTTTTGTACTGCGGCTCTTGCACATCGTAATCTGTTCTAAGTTTTTCAAAAAAAGAAATAAGTTTATTGATGGTTAATGTTTTATTTTCTTCTGTACATTCATTAATCAAAAACAAAAGCATATTTCTGTTTGTCAAAAAAAAATCATTAATTGAATTAATGCCTAAAATTTCTTGAACAGATGGCAGAGATAACAGTTCATTTTTCATTTTTTAAACTATCCAGTTCTGCTTTAAGTTCTTTTACGGCCTCAACAAGAAGTGCAACAACTCGGTCATACTTCATTGCCTTATACCCGTCTTCTCTATCCGCAACTAGCTCTGGCAAAACTTTTTCAACTTCCTGTGCAATCATCCCAACATCATGTTGGCGAATAAAGTAACCGTCCTCACCGCCATGCTTAGAAATGTATTCTTGTGTCCAATCAAATGTAACGCCACGAAGCTGTTGAATTTTTTCTAAAGCGTTAGGAATGACTTGTACGTTTTCTTTTAAACGAGCATCAGATGAGTAATATGCGGTGATGTTGTTTGTTGCGCGGATTTCACCAGTGGTTCCTGAAGCGGCAGTTCCAATACCAAGTGCATTTGCCACTTGAAGGCCGTTTGAAGTAATACGAGCGCGTTCAGAAGCAGACGCATAAAGTAAAAGAGTATTGGTTGTTCCGCCACTGCCAGTTGTGTTGTACGCAAGAATTGACGCCGAATTATTTGAATAACCAAAAGTTCCAGAGTTTGCGCTGATAAGAAAATTCGTTGATTGAGCGCCACTTGAATTAACAAGCACTTGCTGCGTGCCATCAACAGTCATTGAAATAGAGCCAGTTCCAGAGTCGGTAACGGTTACGCTTGAATCGCCTTGGCTGATTGAGTTAGACGAAATAGTTGACCACTTAGGTGGCATCCCAGTGCCTTGGCTTGAAAGCACTTGTCCGGTAGTACCAGACGAACCAAACACCGCCGGTACCGAAATGGGAGCGGTCAATGTAAAAGTATTGGCATAAGAACCAACCGTGACGTTACCGCTAACTGCGGTAGTTAAAACCGTGGTCACAGTGAAAGTGGTTGAACCTGTAACGGCGATTGTGTAAACGCCATCTTCTGCGGTAGCGCCGCCGCTGGTGAAGTCAAGGTAGACTTGTTGACCATTAGCAAGTCCGTGTGCAGAAGCGGTAGTAACCGCAAGCGATGTACTAGATGCGCTTCGACTGTAAGTCCCAGATACAGCCGTCACAGTTCCAGCGGAAAGATTGCCAGCAGCGGTAACTGCGCCAGATGCTGTGATTGAAGTTGTGGTAAGACTTGTTAAGTAATCATTGGCACTAACAACATCCGTACCATTGACATAAACGCAAGCAGTTTTCCCGTTGGGGATGGTGATTGTTGGCGCTGTAGAAGTTTTAACAATCAAGTCATAGGTCGTGATTGAGTTTTTAATTACATATAACTTTTGGATAGACGGCAGAACAACTGTCGCCCCCGAACCCGGCGTTCCGGTAAATTCAAGAAACAAAGCCCGCGCGTTTTGAAGCGCGTTGGTGTTAGATAGGGTGAGCGTTGTTGAGGTTGTGCTTAAGGCCTGAGTAGCATACCCACCAATGGCTTGCTCAATAGCATACTGAAAGTTGTTGTTGGTGGTTGTGCCCCAAGTACCGGATTGTTCGCCGGTACCAATCAGTTCAATTTTATAGCTAGAGTATGTGCTTGCCATTTTGCTTCCATTAAATTTTGTTGTTTATTAGTTCTATTTTATTACTGTTTGACGATATTGACTATTCTGGTGTTGTCTTCAAGGGCTACAAATTCATGCGGCTGATTTGCCGGAAAATCAATTACTGCGCCAGATTTAAAAACTTTTTCCCAGCCTTCACCAGATGCCTTTACGGAACCACGAGCAACAACAGTTATATGCGCATTAGTTTCGTCATGCGTGTGCATTGGCAGCACGTCACCAGTCACCTCAAAATCATAAATGGTGCCGGTAAGATTACCGGCAACCAATGGTCTACTCAGCAACGACACTAGGACCACCTTCAGTTATAGGAGCAGGTGGCGGTGGCGGAGGTGGTGCTGGGCGCAGCACAATTGAAGTGCCATCAAAATAGTAAACGTCCGCCTGAACTTCATTGGCGCAATCAACCCAATAAAGAGGTTCTGCTACCTCAAATCCGATAGGATGCACCTCGGCAATACGAACTCCAGTGGTACCGTCGTGGTTTTTAACTACTTCATTTGGAGAAATAAGTGCTTTCATTTTTTATCCCACATATTCAAGAAGAACGGCGCCGCCCATTCCGCCGAGGCCACCGCCGCCGCCCTGGCCCGCCGCCGCGTAGCTGGATATTGAAAAAGCTGTTGGACTAGATGTTAAAGAATCTGAGTCATAAATTGCTCCAATAAGATATCCAATCGGCCGGAGGGAGGCGTTACCGCCCCCGGAGGGCCCGCCGGTGTTAACACTATTCTTGATATTTCCACTAGAACCCGTTCCAGGATAACCGGTGGTGGCGGAGCCGCCAGTGGCCGAGCAGAAAGAAGCAAAAGAAGACGTTCCGCCACTAGTGCCCGAAGAATACCCGCCAGTGCCGCCCGTGCCAACTGTAATTGTGTAAGCGGTGCTAGCAGTCACGGTGTATATACCAACTGCAAACCCGCCAACTGCACCAGAGCCACCGCAGCCACTGCTGAAGCCGCCTGCACCCGCGCCAATAACTGTTGCTCGCGCTTTTGTGGTACCGGCAGGTGAAGTCCAAATAAATTGATTGGCAAGAATACTTGTGCTGGGGAATGAACGAGCTGGCGTATATGTCCAACTACCAGAAGAACCACCAGTCCCAGTCAGCGTCAGTGCTGTTGAAGTGATAGAACCGCTTACCACGTTACCAGTCGGGGTGACGGTATAAGTACCATTACCGCCGTTGCCGGTACCAAGTGCCGAAATGGTTTTGGTCAACGTGTTGGTAGTCAACGTATAGGTGATGGCGGTGTAAGACTTGTCAATGGTGTAGGTGCCTGTGCCGCCAGCGCCAGTGCCAAATGCGGAGATGGTCGCAGTGCCAGTGCCAGCACGCGAACCACTAGCTACAGTGCCGGATGCGTCCATGTTATATGTACCCACACCACCAGTGCCGGTGCCAAAGGAAACAACATTCCCACATCCAACAATCGCCATGCCGATATGAACGCCGCCAGAAGCCACTGCTGTCACGGTCATTACGCTAGTAGCTCTTGATGCTGTGATTGAACACGCCGTATTGATAACCGTACCGACTTGTACTCCGCCAGCGGTGTTAGTGGCAATTGTCAACGTAGTGCCGGAGTTTGTCGCGGTACCAGCAAATGAAGGGAACGTCACCACAGAACCGACATCCAGTGCGCCTTGAGTGGTCGCAGTCACAGTCATGGTGGTTCCGCTGCACGATGCAGTTCCTGCATAAGTTGGCAGCGCAAACGAACCGTAAACGCCATTTTGCAATAGTGAGTTTTGTTCGCTGCTGGTTGTCATTGTGCCGCTGGAGCCAGTTGCCGTTGCGTAAAATCCAGTAAACAATGCGGTTTGCAACTGCCCACCACTAGCAGCAATAGTGATACTGCCAGCGCCATTGGTAATGGTTACGCCGCTACCAGCAGTAAGTGTTGCCTTAGTGAGCGTATTGCCTGTGCTATTACCAATTAGCAATTGTCCATCAGTGTAAGAAGTTTGACCTGTGCCGCCTCTAGTTACTGCAACGGTTGTCCCATTCCAAGTTGCTGATGTTATTGAACCAGCATAATCTAAAGTGTTTGTTGACCACGACACGTTGGAAGGGGATTGGTCATGCCTGTCCCAAGAACCTGCTGCACTTGCATTTGAATTCAAAACAATCGTTACATAACCACCCGATGGCACGGATGCAACTAATGTTCCCGAATTGTTGTTTACGGTAATTGCGCCGCTGCTTTGATTGTTGTTAAACGAAAAAATAGTTCCATTTGACAACGTTGTAGCGTTTGGCAGTTGTATTGTTTGTCCACCCGAACCTGTAACTAAATAAACGGGGGTTGATGCTACCGTTAAAGTTATTTGTGTTCCTGATGCCGCAACACTTGTGAAACCATTAAAATAAGCATTTGCTGTAATGTTATTGTTTGCATCGCGTAATACGACTGAGTTTGCGCCGCTTGAAGATGTAACTCCTGTGCCGCCATTAGCCACTGGCAATGCGGTGCCAGATAATGTGACTGCCAAAGTACCGCTACTAGTAATAGGAGACCCCGTTACAGTCAAAAATGACGGTACGGTCATAGCAACCGATGTAACGGTGCCAGAGCCAGTAGTAGACCAAGTGGGGGCAGCATTACCATTTGAAGTTAGAACCTGACCAGAGCTTCCATAGGCTGTACCCGAAGAACCAAACGACACGCCACCGTTTGAGGTGATACGCATCCGTTCTGTGGTTGCTGTTGTAAAACGCATTGCGTTGGTGCTGTGGTCATAACTTACACGACCATCTAAACCGCCATCAGAATCTCTAAATGTTAAATACCCAGTCTGACTTGCTCCGCTTTGTTCAATATTTATACCGCCATTGTCTCCAACAGTTATTTCTAGCTTTGCATCAGGGCTACTCGTACCAATACCTACGTTTTGTGAAGAATCAACAGTTACAGCAGCCGTACCGTTGGTCTTTAAGGTGAGATTGGTGGCATCGCCAGAATCTACACTGTATGTTTTTACGGTACTCATGGTTATTTGGCCTCTAGTTGAGCAACGCGGTCAGTAAGAGATTGTATGATTGCTTGTTGTTCTTGGATGCACTTCATCAAGGCATACTGCAAGTCTGTTTGATAAATTGCTTTTAATGGCACACCATCTTCAGGCGTTTCGCCAAATCCAGATACATCCACCAACTCGGGAGCAACTGTTTCAACTTCTTGAGCAATAACCCCCAAGTTCAATATGTCATCCGATTGGTCTTTGTATTTAAACGTGCGAACTGGAATTGAACAAATTTTGGCAAGATAATTACCAGCGTCTTGAATGTCAGTCTTAGTACGCTCATCGGACAAGTTCACGTTATTGGCACTGTAGTTTGCAATACCGCCATTTGAACGAAGACCAAAACGTTGACCGCCAGTATCTCGAAAATCTGCAAAAAAAGATGTTGTGTTATTCGGCGCAGCACCAGAATAATCAATGTACATTCCATAAGGAACCGCATTGCTATTGCGAAGATACATCGCTTGGTTTGCTGCTGTGGTAAGGGCTTGGATGGGGCATACACTACCGTTAATAGAACTTGTAGTCCCCACCAGCAAGTTACCGCTGGAGTCTAGGGTCATTTGCGTGGAAGTGCCACCATTTGCGCTAAAACCAAGTCCAGACTGACCGCGAAAGTAAAGCTGCCCAGCAACTGAACCATTGCCGTAGTTGCCTGCGCTGCTGATTGTTGCCAAGAATGAAGAATACGTCCCGTCAGTAATCTTCATGCCAGCAGCGCCAGAGCCGCCTTGCACAACAAGTTTTTGGTCAGGCGAAGTCGTACCAATACCTACGTTACCGCTGCCGTCGATACGCATACGTTCTTGTAACGTGGAAAACGTCGTTGAAAACGTCATTGATGAGTTTGTTGCGCCCGTTCCCGTTCTGGTTATTGCAACAGACCCAGCACCGTTAGAACCTATTGTTATTGTTCCATCAGCAGTGGTTGTTGTATCCCCCGCATATATATTGCCACTGACTGCTAGTTTTCCGTATGTGCTTGGCGAACTCGTACCAATACCTACGTTACCGCTGGAGTCAATACACATTCTGAGAGTACCGGCATTGTTTCTAAAATATTGCGTATCGTAGTCTTGATACAAAGTGGTAATGTTGTTACCCAAATTTTGGAAATACTGACTGGTGTAGTTGACGTTAAAGTTGGTATATCTTTCAGAAGATGCGCCAGTACCAAGTTGCAAAACAGCTTGCGCAGATGCGCCTGTGTTGTTGTTCACAACACGACTAACAACTGAGCCGTTTGTATTGCCAACAACATCTAGCTTGTAAGCAGGCGCACCACCAATACCTACGTTACCGCTGG
>Ga0114963_10000060_pt1 | contig 62873 bp, 62 predicted proteins | sample C_131016_EF_Meta_FD_87019 | JGI IMG/M metagenome (GOLD analysis project Ga0114963, IMG submission 87019) | Freshwater microbial communities from Lake Croche, Canada to study carbon cycling - C_131016_EF_MetaG | ecosystem: Environmental > Aquatic > Freshwater > Lake | place: Lake Croche, Canada... | reverse complement strand
TGTTTTTACAATTTCATAATCTTTTGTTATAATTTTATTTACAAAGTAATCGTTAATTTCTTGAATTTTATTTTTCATTTTAAAAAGTATTTTTTTGTTAGTACATCATCTATTAATTCTTTATATTCTTTTTCAGACATATCATTTCTTTTAGGCAATTCTTTAAATTGTCCTGCAAAACCATTGAAAGCTAAAGGAATTCTAATTGAGTCTGCTCCATAACTTGATTTAAGTATTTGAGCACTCCTAAAGTAATTATTACCATTAGATTTATCTACAAAGTCTATAGGTTCATATCCTGTTTTAGAGCTTTGTTTATATTTAAGAGGATCAAATATACTTAGAGCAATATCACAAGCATCTACTATATCACCTGATTCTTTAACATCTTCTAGTGTTAATTCATGCTCTCCATCTTTTTGTCTAGAAACTCCAGAAATAGATCTATTAACTTGACTTATCCATATAGGAGCACAAGATTCTAAATCCCTCATTTCTTGAACCATTTCTACTAGTTTGTCTATAGCTGCTTTTTTAGAAGGAAGAGCTTGTGTTGTTTTAGTTAGATTACCATGGTCAAATATTGGAATAACTATTTCTTTTTCATTATTAGGAATATAAATTTTTGTTTTTCTCTCTTTCCCTGTTTTAGGGTCTATTATTATTTTTGTATCATACACTCCTTTATTTTCAAAGTGATCTTTCATCGCTTTAAATACTTCATTTGGAGTTTTAGCTCCTTCATGTATAGAAACATAATCATTTAATAAACAATCAATATAGTCTTTATATTTAAGTATAAGAGAGTGTTCAGATTTAGAGAGTTTTTCATCCCACCATCCCATCATTTTAGCTAACTGAATTTCTTCCCCTTCTTTATTAAATATAATAAAACATAACCATTTAGCTATTCTAATTTTAGAAGCTCTCTCCATAGAAAATAACTGAAAATCTGGTTTAAGTTTAGAACTATAACTCATATGATAATCACAAGCATTAAGAATAATAGTATCCACCATAGCTGATTTACCTGCACCAGTAGTAGAGAATATAAGAGTTAGAATATTTTTTCTAATATTCATATATCTACCTAGTTTAGGAAGTCCTATTGGTATTCCTTCGTTTTTTCCTGCTATTCCATCTAATATATCTTGATTGAGTTTATCAAACGTTGATTCCATCATAATCTTCTTTTTTGTTTTCTTTTATCTCTAGTCCTATAAATCCTTGAAATGATTCTTGATATAAATAAGTGTGAGAGTTTTGTAAAAATGTTAATTGATTTTCTCTTTTCTTTATAGAGTTTTCTTTTCTTATTTCTACATCATACTTAGTAGCATCTATAATCTCTTTAGCTGTATATTTCTTTTCATTTACATATTTATTAAAAAGAGTTTTACAATCATCTTTCTTCACTTTAAAAGTTCTAGTAGCTTTAAATACATCAAATCCATTATTAGAAGGAAATGTTTCCCACCACAAATCAAAATCATTTACATTAACAACTTTTTTATTGAGTTTAATATTCTCTCCTTCTGTATTTATAAACTCTAACATTTCTTCTCCCAGTAAAGTTAGTTTATTATCCTCACTTATTAATCCTTTTCTAATAAGAGAACTATATAGAGTATTTATCTTAACACTATCTAAACATATTTGTGTTATGTCTAATTGTTCTTGAATTAGTTTTAGTAAAAAGATGTGATCTAAGCTGTAAGATTTTTTTTGTAGCTCTATAAAATGTTCTACTTCTAGGTTTAATTTCATTTATAATTATTTTAGCTGGTTGTCTTTCTTCAAATTCTCTCCAAGAGTTTTCAATATCTTTTTGTCTTTCTAAAGCATAAATATAATCTTTATTATATTCATACTCCCAATCAATTAAAATGTCCATATATAATACATATTACTATTATACTAATTATAAAAGATATAATTAGAGTTTTATTTCCTTCTTTATAATTCATTCTATTAAATCATCTATATTTATATTATATGCCTCTAATATATTTTTTATTTCTTCTGAAAATCTATTAACTCCATTTATATATTCATTATTTAATTCTTCTTTAGATTCCCATTCTTTAGTTAATTCTCTTCTAATTTGAAGAATATCAAATATAGCTAATGATAAATCAAGTGCTTTATTAGTTCTTCTATAAATTAAATCATCTCCTGGTTTTGAAAAATCAAATATTAATTTTGCTTTCATATATTTATTAGTTTTTTGCAGATCCCCAGCTATTTCCTATACTAGCGTCTGCTTTGATTTTTAAATTAGTTAAATAATAATTTCCTCCTTCTAACATAGCTTTTTCAACTTGTTCTTTGGCTATTTCTGCTAACTCTTCAGGACATTCTACAATTATTTCATCATGTACAGTGTTAACGATTTTAATTTTATTAATATTATTACTAGCCAAAATCCAATCAAAAAGTATAGTTGTGGCTAGCTTTAATTGGTGGGCACTCCTGCTTTGCACAGGGTTGTTGAGTGCTAATCTTTGATACTCTGATTTAAGTTTAAAGAATGTAGAAACTATATCTTTTTTAGATTTATAAAATTTTACAGATTTAGGATACTCATAGTTATATTCTACTCCTTTTTCTTTTTCACTGATTTTCTTTTTATAATCTAATTTTCCTTGTTTATATATTTGCCAATCTTCTTTAGAGAGTTCTTCCACTTTAGCTTTATATTCTACAAACTTATCAAACTTAGGGAGTTTTAATTTCCAACCATCAGCAGATTCTATATATCCTTTTTTAATAGCTAATTCAAATACTTTATTTCCCCATGTATACAATCCTTCATGTAATTCTTTAAAAGAGTTTTCTATTTTATAAGCTTCTTCTAATGGAATTCCTTCATTTAAGTGAATAGTATATGCACTACCACCATAAGCAAATGCAAATCTAGGACTTTTAGCTGCTTGTCTTTTTGCTTTATGGTTTTTAATTATTTCTTCATCACTTAAATCTTTTAACTCTGGATATAAAACTCTAGCAAAAGCACAATGTAAATCATCTCCATTAACAACAGAAGCTGTCATAGCAGCATCTCCAGATAAATCAGCAGCAACAAAATTTTCTTGTCCTGAATAGTCACATACAACCATTACATTTCCTTTATTAGCAATAAAACATTTTCTAGTAATAGAATCTGAAGGAAAGTTTAAAAAATTAATACATCCTTTTCTAGTAGAGAGTCTAGCTGTATCTACCATAGGATTAAAATTAGTATATATACGTTCTTTCTCTATTTTTTCATATATAGATTGACCAAATGTACTTATTCTGTGGTTTGCTTCTTGAAAATCAAGCCATAGTTTTACAAACTCATGTTTAGATTTAGATATAATAGACTCATTAATACTATCTTTTTCTTCTTTTTTATCCCAAGTATTAATTCCTAATTCTTTAAACACTTTAACCATTTGTATAGGAGAAGTTATATTAACTAATATTCTTTTTTCTGTATCAAACATATCTAATTGTTGATCAGCAAATTTTAGAATATTGTCATATATATATTCTTCTATTTTTTTCCTCCATTTAGTAGCATTAATTAAATCTTCATCCATCTTATCTTTCCATAATTTAGAACTAATAGGAAGACCACAACTCTCCATATAAGCAAGAGCTCTAATATATCTACAATGTAAATCATATGTTTCTCTATAACCTCCAGAATCAATTTTATTACACAACACTTCATGTAACTCTATAAGCCTATCTACATCATTAAAAGAGTACTCTATTGTACTAGCTTGAGAAAGTTTAACTATATGTATATTCTTCTGTTCATATTTGTCTAAATATACATTAAGCTCTCTTTGCATAACTGTTCCAAAATCATTTTTTAAATTCTCTATATCTCCATTATAAAGAATTTTAGAAGCAATCATTGTATCTCTAACTCTTTCAGGATAAAATCCATGCTTATAAAAGAATTGTAAATCAAATGTTCCATTATGAAATATTAATTCTTTATTCTCTAAATAAGGAATAACATCTTTAAATGTATAAGCATCTTCACTAGTATAAAAGTCAATTATATAATTATTCTCCCCTGTTCCAATTTGTAAACAAAACATATCATTATGTCTAGATTGAATACCTGTGGTTTCACTATCCACTGCTAATAAATCAGGAAGAATCATATCTTCTAATTTACAATAATTATATTCTCCTATCTTTTGATAGTGCTTAATGTTTTTTGTTATAATGTAATTCATTAGTTTTTATTTTTATGTAACAAATATAATTATTCTTCTCCTTCTAAAAAACTAATTATAACTTTTTCTTCTATATAATTAGGAATAATAGATTCATCTTCATCAAAAAATTCTTCATATATTTCTATTTCAATCCATCCTAAACATACATTAACTATATAGTTTAAATCTTCAACTGTTATCTCCCTTATTTCTTCTTCAATCTCCATCCATCCTATTTCATTAGGAGTAGCAAGAATTTCTCCTTCTTCATCTGCTATAAAAAGCTCTATAGGAGTTCCATATTTAGACATAAACTCTTCTTTGTCTTCTGGAATAGATTCTAATTTAAAAAAACTCTTTTCTTGATTCCATAACATTTCCATAAATAACATTCCTTTTTCTAATTTATCAGGAATATAACTCCTAAAACAGAGCTCTGCTTCATATTTATACATTATTATTTTATTTCATTATCTAATACATCATTTATTAAAGGATAAATATCATCCTCTTCCCGATTATTTAAAAACTTCCAATTCTTAATTAAACTATTTGCCTCCTTAACATCAGACTTTTTTATATCCTCCATATTAAATATATTCCATATTCTTTTCTCTAAGATTTGAGATTCTGTCATAACATAGCTTTTACAATTTCAATTGTTGCTGTTTTCATATCTCTTTATTTAATTTTAAATTATAAGGTATTAAATCTTCTAGGGTATTGATTGGCATATCTGAATAAGTGTAGAATTTTTTTGTTGGTCTATTATAAACTAAATCTAAATCTGCACTTACTAAAAAGATACAAGTTTCTTCTTCATCAGCTAAAAACCCTTCAAAAATCTTATTATCTCCAATAAACATTTCTATTGTTGGAGGTTGAGATATAAACTTTGCATAATCATTAATTTTAATTAACTTATCCATCATTTTTAAATATTTCGTCTTTTCTACTTCCAACACATATTGCATCATTGTTTTGTTTAGTGTTTTCATATCTCTTTATTTTTAATTGCTTTTTGTTTATACATATAAAACCCTATATAATCTTTAAAATCTTTAAATTCTGTTACATCAATCAAATCCTGCAAACTCAACAACTTCTGATTCATTAGTACATATTCTTCTGCGTTTTCTATTTTAGCGAAAAATTTATAATACTTATTAGGTAGATTTTTAAAAATATTTACATCAACAATATAATTTACCATTATTTTAAAAGCAGTTATTTCAACAGGAATTACTAGATCCCCCTCAAAAAATTCTACTCCATCTTCTGTGGTTAAAATAGGTTCTTTAATTTCTTTCCAATCTTCTGAATTTTCGATTAGTTCTTTGGGGATATAATAATCTTCAGTTGTATAAAAATTATCTGTGTCAAATTCTGCAACCCATCCTAGTTTTTTGTGTTTGTATTTTTTCATAATTCTTTTTCTTTTTTATAGATTTCTAATAGTTCTTTTGTTGTATAAAAACCTTTTAAATTTCCTTGCTTTAATAAAAACTTTCTTTGATTAGGATAATTTATAGTACACCACTCTGCAAACTCAATAGCAAAATTATCTGCCTGCTCTTTCTCTAGTTGTTTGGCTTGTTCAGCTAATTCAATAGCTTTAGTTAATCCAATTCTATAATCTCCTGTTCTTTGAGTTCCTAATTCATTATTTAAAGATTTGTGAATTTGCTCTTTCAACTGCTCTACTAAATGTTCTATTGCTGTTTTCATAACTTATTTTTTAAATTGTTCAAATAACCTATTAATTATATCTCCATCAATCATAATGTTAACTTGATTAGCATATTGTCCAATGATATTATAAACCAATTCACTTACTTCTTCCTCACTATAACTTCTTTCTTGTTGCCAAGCTGAACCTTCATTAAATCCTTTAATATATTCTTTACTAAGTTCATCAATAGTATGTCCAACGTGCTGTTCTTCTATTGTGTACTGTTCTTTTTGCCATTTAGCACCAAATACGCTACCCCTAACAAAAGCATTTACTTCATCTCCATAATAAGATAATTGTGCCTGTTTTTCAGCAGTTTCTTCAAGTGTTTCTTTATTTTTCATTATAATTTTAGTTTATATCCTTGATTAATCAAATAAAGCAATGCCTCTGCATTTCCTTTTGCATCATCAACTGGATGATGTGTGTGAGAAGTTTTCCTGTGTTTTTTCCAAGAATATTTTCCATTATTAAAAAATCCACAAAACATATCTCCTATTCTTCTAGATGACCATCCAAAAGGATTTTTACCATAAAATCTTAAAAAGTAATAGTTAATCCAACTTGCATCATAACCATTATTATCAGATAATAAAACAGGACTATTTTCTGAATTATTTTCTAACCAATCTGCAAATCTTGTCATAACTTGTTCAGGTTCTTCAAAATTTTCATGCTCTTTTCTTGTAAAACCACTAATAGATAATGCTTCTGGATTATATTCTTTACTTATTGGTTTTATTTGTCCATAAAAAGTTTTTTCTAATTTACCTTCTTTATCTATTAATACTGCACCAAAACATACCATTGAATTTACTCCTAATAAAGGACCATCTGATTCTACATCTACTACTATATAACTCATATTTTTTAAATTTTTATAATTCTTTAAGTATTTTTTCTTTTTCATCATAATACTCTTCAAGTTTTGAAAGAGCTGATAATAGTATATCTTTTTCTTCGTTTGTTATTTTCATAATAATATAATTTTAAAAAAATTAGCTCTCAAATATATGAATAAAGAGAGCTAATTTCAAACTAATTAATCAACATAACCTAATTTTTCTAAATCTTCTTTTTGTGCTTCTATTTTATATATTCCTTTTTGGAGAGCACACATAAAGGAGATTCTAAATTCATGAGCTCTTTGCTTAAACAAAACAAATGCTGTTGGTTCTAATTCTAATGTTTTCATTTTTTTTTCTATTGTATTTGTTGTTAAATAAAAAAGCTCTGATAAATTAATACCAGAGCTTTATAATAAAATTTGGTTTTTTATTAGTCTTCTAATAAAGAAGCTTGTTGTTTTAAGAATTCTAATGTAGCATTATGATTAGCTAAAGATTCTTCAGCTTCATTTAAGGAGTTTTGAGCCTCTAATAGATTCTCAATGTACGTTGTTCTATCTTGAATAAGTTTACCATTATTCAATCTAGCAAGCCTTAAAGCTTCTTTAGCTTCTTCCACTCTATCTTCATGAGATATTGTATCTCCTGTAAGAGATGCAATTTGAGTTTTAAAAGCTGAATCAGCTTGTCTTAATGTTTTTTGTGCTGTTGCTTCAGCTTCATCACCTTTAATAATGCTTACAAATTCTTTAATAAAACTTTTTGCTTTGTTTACTGACATTTTAATTTAATTTTAATGTGTTAATATTAGTTTTTGTACGTAGTTTAACATTAATAGTCCGTACTTTTTCTATTAATGGTTTCTTAGTTTCTTTTTCTTCAGATAATGAAGGATTATATGATTCTGTTATTTTAGGTAAAGATACTAATTCTGCATATTCTCCATTTAAATACAAACATCCTCCTCCATTATGAGTGTATATTTCATCTCCATGGATAGAATATGTAACATGATCATTTATTAAAATGGATTCATATTTAAATCCTACAACTTTATACTTACAACCTATAGGAAATCTTCTTTTACATTCTTTTTGAATAGCTTTCATATCTGATTTAGAATTTTGTTGTTCATATGCCTCTTTAGTAGATGGTTTAAAATGTTCTGGACTATAACAATTTCCACCTGTTTTTTTCAAGAGATAACTTGTATCAGTTGAGTTGGGTTGTGTTTCATAAATTTTACCTAAATCTATAAGAATAAATTCATCTGTTATACACTCTACATATTCAGGTATACTACTATCTTCAGGAGAATAATCTTTAGGAAGAAGTTCATATCTATAACCAATGTTTTCTTTTCTAATAGCATAACAATTTTGTGATGAAAAGTCTACATAAATATAATCTTCTTCACTAGTAATTAAACCTACTTCTCCTTCTAAAACACTTCCTCCATCAGGTTTATCAACAAGAGCTTTAATATATCTACCTGTTAAATCTTCTTCTTCTTTAAGTATTAAATCAGGATGTCCTAAAGGTAAATATTCTTGAATTTCTGAAAGATCTGTTAATAATATTTTATTTGAATCATCATCTCCAAATTTACCAAAAGCTTTATAATATCTTTTGTCATTATCAATTTTTTCTGAAGATATAAAAATACCATTGTTATTAGTTTCTTGATATTTAATATACCAATCTCTATACTTGTACCATTTACCAACAACAAACTCTGTTTTTTCTTCTTCTATTCCTAGTTCTTCTAGTGTTAGTTCATGATTAGGATGCCCTACATAGTAATCTTTATCACGACTACTATGTAAAGTTAAAGTACCAGTATCATCAAGGAATAAAACAACAGCTTTTAAATCTACTATTTTTCCATTATACCATTTACATCCTAATTCAAATAACTTTTCTTGTACTTTTTTACATAGATCAGGATTATCTCCTATCCATATTTTTCTATTTTGAAATTTCATAATTGTCATTATTATGGTTAACTAATCTTTTTATTCTATTATAATTTGTATAATTATAATGATGTTCAATGTGTAAAACCCTGATACAAGATAATTGCACAGGGTTTGTGGAGCCTACTAATTGCCCAACAACTATTTTAGCTGGGATTCTTTTTCTCATTTCTTTTTATCATTTAAATACATTCCAAATATAACAGGAATACAAAAAGGAGCAAATATAAAACATATAATGTCATTGTTTGTCCATTGATGTAATTCTTCATGTTCATTTAGTAAAATTCCAAATGCTACAAGATAACAAACTATACAATATTCTAACATAATATTGCTTGTTTAAGAGTTAAATGATCATTTTGTAAGAGTTCATATTCTTTTGACATTCTAGTCATATCTTGTTCTCTTAAATCTGCTAACTTTTTTGTAATAGATATTACAATTTCATTTTGCTCTGTAGTTGTAAAATCTCTTCTTAATAGATAAACTACTTTATCCACATAATCCTCTTTTATTTCAGGTTGTGGAGTTAAAAAGTTTACTATTGCTATTTTTATTTTTTTCATAATTATTATTTTTTAAATTAAGTCCTCCCAATCAATTGTTTTTCTTCTATGAGGAATAACATCCTCTTCTTTAATTAAAGCTCTTGTAGCTTCTAATATTTGCTCTAAAGAGGCTTCTTCTGGTAATACATTATACATAATTAATACCATTTCTTGTACATTGTGAATGTTGCTGTTCATATTTTTTAATTAAGAGTTTAGAATAAATTATTAATACATAATATAAGTTTATTATTGGAATAAAACAGAGAGCTTTCACTCTCTGCTCATTCACTAACAACAAACACAACTGTCTACTAATTAAAATAGACAAAAAATAAATTACTAACATAAATTTATTATTTTAGTTTTTAATTGTCCAGGATATATTGTATTATATGTATTTAACATATCCTCGTGTTCTTTTATTGTATATTGTCTATCTATTATAAGATTACAATATATGATTTGATACTCTATAGTTAGCATAATATCAAAAGTTATAATTAATATAAGACAATATACATATTGTATATACAATAGCACATACAATAATTATTTTTTCTGGTTTTTTCATAATTAGTTTTTATTTAATATATAATAGATTAGTTTTATTATTTTACTCCTTACAAACTCATATACAATCCATATAAATATGTATTTCATAATTGTTAAATTGTTAAATTATTTTAAGTAGTTATTCTTTCTAAGAAACCCTTTATATTTTGAAGTCATATATGTACTACATCCTGATGTTCTAGGACTTGTTAAAATAATGTTAGTTAATAAATAATGCTAATAATGTTGTTAAAAAATACATTACTAATGTATAACAGAAAGAGAGAACTAAATCTGTTGTAACATTAGCTATAGGATATTTTCTCAATCCTAAATATATTATTCTCCATAAACAAAAGAATAATACAATAAATATAATAATATATAATGTGTTCATAATTGTAAAAAATTAGTTAATGCTATAATATTGTTGTCACAAATTTAAAGAAAATATAATAATAATTCTCTCTATGTTAATAATAATGGAACAATATATAACATATCTAATCCTATACAGATTAATAATGCTTTACAATGTTCTCTTCTTGTTCCTCTAAAATTAGGAAGAATACATAATGTTATCATAATGTTTTATTTATTATCTTGATTAATATAATAAGGAATACTATCTAATGTTGTTGTCTGTATGATATTATTATCAGAGTCTATAAGCTCTACTCTATAATCTTTTCTTAGATTGAGTTTATAGTCATACTTTTTAATTTTAAGTTTTGATATTAAAACTATTAATACTATAATTAATATAAAACATATACTAGAATATATAATCAATCTACCTTTATCTGAAAAATTAGAATCTATATATTTGTATAATAATGTAAGTAAAAAAGCAATAATAAAACTAAGTGGTATAAGAATATACATTGTTTTCATAATGTAAATATAAACTTTGTTGTTAATAATATCTCTATAAATCCTGTAATTATAATTAATATACCTAAAGAAGCAAGAGCACAAAATACAAAAAGACCTAATTTATTCTCTTTTTTCCAAGACTCCGAGTCTTCTTTTGTATATTGTTTATACACAAGACAGTATATAATAATAAACCCAAATATATACATCAATAGAGATGTTATACTTATTGTAACTTGATTCATAATGTTTATGATTTTAATTGTTATTTAAAAGATCAATATCTAATAGTTTAGCATCTTCTCTTGATAAAACTCTAACAGAATAACCAAACTCTTTTAAATAATCAGTTGGTAAACCATCTTCCTCCATAGGAGTTTCTAAATCATTAATAATAGACTCAATAAATGTATCAACATCATCATAATTAATACTATAATTAGGATATAATTCTGTTATATTTTCTTCATCTACTTTAATTTCTACTAATACTTTAATAGTTTTCATAATGTTGTTAATTTTTTAATTAGTTAATAATTGTGTTGTTATTTTAACATGCTAATGCTAGTGCTTCTAATGATTTCTTTGATATTTTATGATGCTCTACAACAATAGGAAAACTATTCTCTCTATGAAAATTCTTAAAATAATACTCTATAGCATCATCAAAAGATTTACACTCAGAATAAGGACATACACAATGTATTGTTTTATTATTCTCTAGTTTAATAACATCATACCATAATCCACAATCTCCAGAATATAGATTATCATTAATAGGTATAGTCATAATATATATAAATGTTAGTTTGTTAGTTTGTTAAGGATAATGCTATAATTAATGAGGAATAATCTAAGGATATTTAGGAAAGATGTAAGGCTATTTAGAAGGAATAGTGTGTTATACTACCATCATTATCTCCACAAAATCAATAAGTTACACTCAATTTAGATAAATTTATTTGAATATATTCCATATTACTATTAATTTGTATTCTCCTTAATATATATGTTTATATTATATAGGCTCAAAACCTCACTATATACATTTTTGTATCTTTTGCATACATTTTTGTATGCTATTAGATTACTCTTATATATAGATATAAATACATTTATTTATTTTGTAAGAATTTCTAAAGAATATTTTAACAGTTTTTGTAAGAATACTTCTTGAAAAATACAATTTTATATACTTTTCCACCTATACAGATAAACAATAAATTCTCAATTTTGTAAGAATTTAATATTCTCCTATATATATATACATATTTACTCCTATATATAGGTATAAATATTAGTATATAATATATAGGTATAAAAAGATAAATTCTATACCTATATATATATATGTATAAAAAGATATAGTATTTCCCACCCTATAGATTTAAGGATAAATCCCACCCATATATATAGAATAAAAAAGAGAGAGCAAACTTAATCACTCTCTCCTTATTCCTTAATATTAGATGGAAGCCTCTAATAGAGCTTTAACAGAAGCCTCTGTCAATCCTGATTTACTAACTGTAGCTTCTAAATCAGCTTTGATTGCAATCTCTAGAGCAATGTCAGCATTTTTAGCTTTAACCAATTCATCAATGGTTCTAAATACTGTAGTAGCTTGTTTACGAACTACCATAGTATCTGATAACTCCCCATTTTCATCTCTACTCTGAATCTCTCTTTCAGTTACCATAGCATACAATGGAAAAACATCTTTTAAATCAGAGTCTGCTTTTATTCCTAAAGCCTCCATTGCTCTACCGTGAACAAACCATCTTTCTCCTTGTGCATCATAACCACTAAAATTACCATTAGCACTAAAATTTCCACTTGTTAAAGTTTTTGTTTTCATTTTCTTTTTTACTTTTAAATTGTTAATAATATATTGAGCTTAATTTACTCCAAATGTTAAAAAGGGTTTTGGGAAGATGACAATTGCTAGTTGTCAGAGCTAACCATAGGGAGGTACCCTACTCCTCCAAAATGTGTGTGGGGTCTTGGTGAGCTGTGGACTAAGTACTTTTCTACTTAAAAGATTTTAAAATTTTAAAATTTTATTTTGTAAATAGGTAAGTATCCCTTATATTTGTAAAATAATTTAAAAAATAAATAAAATGACAAATAAAAAAGTTCCTGGAGTTTATAGTATAATATCTTTAATTGATAATAAAAGATATATTGGATATTCTAGAAATTGCATTAGAAGGATGCAAAATCATAGATTTAATTTAAAGAAAAATATACACCCAAATCAACATCTACAAAGTGCTTTTAATAAATATGGTTTCGATAATTTTAAATATACAATGCTAGAATATTTAGACAATTCTTTAACAAATAAAGAATTTGAACAAATAGAGACTAAATGGATAATGTTTTTTAAAACATTAGAAAAAGACTATGGGTATAATAAAGTATTGCCAGGGTCTATTACAGTTGAAAATAATAGTATTAATAATGGGATAGAAAGGGGATTAAAAAAAGAAATTAGTTGCGTTGTTATTAATTCAATAACTAAAGAAATAATACAAACAAAATCTTATAAAGAAGTGCATGTTATAACAAAATGTCCTATAAATAAAATATCAGATTATTGCTCTTATTGGACTAATGATTTACAAAAAGTTAGAAAATCTTTTAAAAGTTGGTTAATTATAAAAGAAGAAAATTATAATCCAAATTTTGATTATATTAATTTTACTAAAAGAGTTCTTAAAGAAAAAAGAAAAACTTGGAAAGATTACAACTATAAAAAATATATTAAAAAAAATCTAGAAGATATTATTCCTTATGAAAAAAGAAATATAAAAAGATCAAAAGTATTAGTTTATGATATAAAGAAAAAAGAAGAAAGGGTTTATTCTTCTATACAAGAGGCTTCTAAATATTTTTTAAAAGCTAAAATTATTAAATGTATTAATAATGAATATGGTAAATATAAACATAGGGGATGTTATTTTAAAAGAATAACATAGTTGGGTATGTATATGTTGCATACCCCAAAGATCCTTTCTACATAAAAAATTTTTAAAAATAAAATTCTACACAACAAAAACAATCCCAAATAATTTGTATAGGGGGAGTCTTATAATTATATTATTGTATAGGGGGTTATGTGTATAAAGTAGTATATAAAAATAAAAAAATTTTTTTATGTAAAAAATATGTACTAATTTTGGAGGGTGGGTGGGGTGTATTATTAGGGGATATAATAATTTTTATTTTATATATATGTTATATAAAATATTATTTATACATTTGTAAAAAATAATTACATGTTAGTTCAGAAGATAAACCAAAAGTTTAAAGAGGATTTTAAAATAGCTGAGAGATATTTTAGTATTATATCTACTATTAATGATTTGGGAATGACAGAGAGAGAAATACAATTAGTAGCTTATACAGCTTTACATGGAAATATTTCTTATAAGCATTTGAAAGAGGAGTTTTGTTCTTTATATAATAGTTCTATTCCCACTATTAATAATATGATTTCAAAGCTTAAAAAGGTTAAGGTGTTAGTTAAGATGGATGGGAAAATAAAAATCAATCCTCTTCTTTCTCTTAATTTTAAAAAAGATGTTTCTTTAGTAATTACATTATTACATGATTCCCAATAATAAATCTGTTAGAGAGTTTTTGGTTTCTAAAATAGCTTCAGATAAATATTCAGAGCATATTATTGATCAAGTTATAGTTCATCAATTTTCTAGTTTAGTGGAGGCTATGGTTAAGTATAATAGTGTAGAGATTTCTGGATTTGGAAAGTTTAAATTTTCTCAAGCTAGAGCAAATAAATTATATGCTAAATATTTAAATATATTAGAGAGTTATAATAATAGACTCCCTGAAGTTACAGAAGAAAAAGAATTAAATACATTAAATAAAAAACTAGATTCTGTAAAAAAAGAAATAGAAATATTAAAACCAAAATTACTATGAATTTATTTCATATATATGAAGGGTGGAAAAATCATTTACTCCCTTCAGAAAAACTAAAAGAGAAGATAGAAGAGGTGTCTAATTATAGACTTTCTATATGTAGAGAATGTCCTTTTCATTCTAGCAAACATAATACAATGAGAAAGGATGAACATTGTACATCTTGTGGATGTCCTTTAATAACAAAAACAAAATCCCTTTCTTCTTCTTGCCCTAAAGAAAAATGGAAAGAGGAATTAACAGAAGAACAAAACAACGAAATATTTAATAGCCATGGATAATGTAAAAATAAAAATGATTCCTATAGAGTCTATGTTAGACATTCTTAATTCTTTATTTGAAGCAGGATATGATTATGTAGATTTTAAAGGAAGAATAGATCCTGAAGGAAATCAAGACACAATATATCTTTCTATTAGACCAGAATATCTTTCTCCAGAGGCTTTAGAAGAAGATGAAGTTCTTCCTAAAAATCCTTCGGATGTTAAATTATCAGAAGAAGATTTAGACGATTTGATATGAAAAAAAATTATTATAAAGAGTGTTTAGCTCTATTAAAAAAATTAAATATTCAATATCCTAATATAACATTAGGAAAACACCTCTCTACAAGCTTTAATGAATATAATATAGAGAATCTTTCAGATAAAGCTTTCTATGAAAATCTACAAGACTATTTATCAGAATTAGATTCAGATATTCAGCATGATGAAGATATAGATAAAATAATAGAGGGAGGAATGAATCTTCATAAGCTCTTAGAAGAAGAAGAAGAAGAAGAAGAATAAAAAAAAAATAAAACTAACTACATAATGGAAACAACAGAAGAAGGTAAAAAAATTATTGAACCTAAAAGAATAATCGGTGTAGGTAATAATCCAAATCAACTTTTTACAATAAGAAGTTATCATATAGAAGGTATGCAAGAATCTATATGTCCTTATTATTTAGAGGTACTTAAAGAATATGAGGAAATATTAACTCGTAAAAAAAATAAAGAATATGCTTTAGCAAATAGACTTCCTGCAGATTCTGAAGAACAGCTTAGATATAATAAAATTATGGCTGGTATTGTTGAATATGATAATTATAGACAATATAAATATAAAACTAGCTTTAAATATAAAGTGTTAAAGTTTTTAAAACTAACTAAAAATGGCAGTAAAAAAAAATAGTTACATATCAGCAGAATTAGATTTTGCAGAAAACTCTTTAAAACAATGGAGAGATTATATAGAAGCAAATCCTGTAGATAAAGTGGAAGATAGATGGGGTAAAAAAGAAATGCCTAAAGGAGGATATGCTTGGGTAGTAACTGCTACAAAAGAAGCACAAATTAAATGTGTACAAGATACTCTTACTAAGTATTTACAATTATTAGAAGTTGTAGATAAATTAAGAGAAAAAGAAGAAGCTAAATCTGTAGCCATAAGAGGAGATGTACAATTAGGGAGTATGGCAGAAGAGTTTCTTAAAAATAGAAAATAATGCAATTACATAATATAGAGTATAAGGATTGGTTTATTAATCAAAAAAGAATTCCTGATGAAACCTCCCTAGAGTATAAACAATTCTTTAATTTTCATAAAGAACTTTGTACTAATGGAGCAATGATGGATGGACAATATATTAATCCTTTTTTATTGTGGCATTTAAACTTTTGGAACACAGAAGTAGATTATGTAGATGAGTATGGAAGAATAAACCAAAAATATGCCAATCCTTTATTGAGAGATAATGAATGGCTTGTTACAAATGAAATAGATAGAGCTCACAAAGAGAAAAAAGGTTTAGTTATATTAGGTATAAGAAGGTTTGCTAAAAGTGTTATAGAAGCTTCTTATATAGCTCATGGAGCTACGTTTGATGAAAACTCACAGAATATTATAGCAGGATTAAATGCTCCAGATATAAAACTTATTACAGATAAAATAGATAAAGGATTAAACTTTATTCCAAAAGCTTGGAGATGGCAGAGAGTAGAAGATAATTGGAAGAACCAAGTTACATTAGGAATTAAAACAAAATCAGGAGAGAGAATTCCTTTTTCTCAAATAATAATTCGTAACCTTGATGAAGGAAATAATGAGGAAGCTATTGCAGGTACAAAACCTAGAAGACTTATTATTGATGAGATAGGAAAAGGTAATTTTCTTAGAGGGTTTCAAGCAGCAGTTCCTGGATTTACAACTCCCTTTGGTTGGGGATGCTCTCCTATACTTACTGGTACAGGTGGAGATATGAAGAAATTTATGGATGCTAAATCATTAATGTTTGATGTAGATAACTTTAATTTTCTAACATACAATAACAGTAAGGATGAAAAGAAAGTTCATGGTTTATTTATTTCCCATAAATATAGAATGGAGGCTAAAGAAAAGTCTTCTCTTGGTGATTATATAAATGCTCCTAAAAACTCTTCATTATATCAAGTAGAAATGATGGTTTCTAATGAAGAATTAGCTACAAAAATAACAGAAGATAATTTAGAAAGACTTAGAAAAGCAGGAGATAGACTTGCTTATTTAAAAGAAAAAATGTATTATCCTCAAGAAGTGGATGATATATTTTTAAATGAAGATACAAACATTTTTGATATAGAAGCTGCTAAAAGACAAAAATCAAAATTACTTTCAGAAGAAAAAACAGGAACTCCTGTTATATTATATGATGATGGAGAAGGAGTTAAACATGAGTTTACAGATAAACTTCCTATTTCTAATTTTCCATTAAAAAATACAGATAGAAAAGATGCTCCTGTAGTTATATATGAGTTTCCTATAGCAAACCCTCCTTATGGATTATATGTAGCAGGAGTTGACCCTTATAGACAAGGTAAGTCTGCATATTCAAGCTCATTAGGATCTGTTTATATATATAAGCGTATGCATTCTATATCAGGAGAAAAATACCAAGATATGTTTGTAGCTTCTTATTGTGCTAGACCAGATAAAAAAGAAACATGGGAAGAACAAGCTCGCTATCTTATTAAATATTATAATGCTAGAACTCTATGTGAGAATGATGAAATATCTTTTATAGATTATATGATTTCAAAAGGAGATTCTCATTATTTAGAAAGACAACCACAATGGCTTACAGAAATAGTTCCAAATACTACAGTGAGGAGAGAATTTGGTATACACAGGTCTGCTGAAAAGATTAGAGACTTTTTACATGGTTGTTTAAAAAAATACTCAGAAGGAGTTATATTTAAAGAAACAGATGAAGAAGGAAAAACTATATCTGAAATAAAAGGAGTATCTAAAATATTAGACCCTGTACTATTAGAAGAAATGATACAATATAATGAAGAAGGAAACTTTGACCGTATTGTAGCAGCAGAATTAGCAATAGCACTAGCTATGAAAATGGATCCTTTATATGGATCTATAGGAAGCAAACAAGATGATAGAGTTACAGCTATGTTTTCTTCACAAAAAAAGAATACATTATTTACTCCTTCCAAAGGAATATTCAATAACAAAAAACGTAAACTGTTTACATAACAAAATATAATTATGCCAATAATTAGATATACTAAGGATGCAACAATCAGATATGCCTATCTTAATATCTTTCCTGATCAATTTAAAACAGAGAAAGAAAAGAAGGATGAAAGCTGGATAAAAAATACAATGGACTACTTTGCAAATAAAGCTTATGCTGAATATGTAAAGAATAGAGATACATTTGTTAAAAATTATGATTTGGTTAAAGGTATATTAGATCAAGAAGATTTTTACCAAGAACCAGATGTAAAATCTTTTACAGAGATATTAGAACAGAATGTAGGACTCCCTAAATATGTAAAACATTATTCTATTATAACAACTCCTATTAATGAACTAATAGGAGAAGTCTCTAAAAGACCAGATACATATAGAGTAAAAGCTTTTGATGAAGATAGTCAAGCTGAAGAGTTACAATTTAAAACAGAACTCCTTCAACAATTTATTGTAGCTCAAGCTAAGGAAAAGATTATACAAAAAGCATCTATACAAGGACAAGAGCTTTCTGATGAAGATTTACAGAAAATGACTATGGAGCAAGTTAAGGATCAATTAGATTCTTATACATCTGTAGCAGAAAAATGGGCTAATAGAGTGCTTACTTGTAATAAAGCAGATTTTAATCTTAAAGAAAAAGGAGAAGATGCTTTTAGAGATTTACTTATATCAGGAAGAGAGTTCTATCATGTATATGAAGATAACTCTAAGGTTGGATTTAATATAGAAGTAGTTAATCCTAAAAACACTTTCTTTCTTACCACTCCAGATAGAAAATGGATTTCAGATCCTACAGGAAGAGCACAAGGAGCTTATGCTGCAGGAACTGTACAAGTAATGGAACTTTCTGAAATAATAGAAGCAATTCCAGATTTAACAAAAGAAGAGATAGATCACCTTAGATCTTCATTACAAGATTATGGCCTTATTAATGTTAGAGAATCTAATTTAGGAAATCCTAATATATCACCAGGTATAGACTCTGTTACATATGATACATATGATCCATTAGTTCTTCAAACAAGAATGATTATTGAATCAGAAATGAAAGAGAATAATGATGGACTTAAAGACTTCTTAGGACTAACTTCTAATGTATCTTCTTTTGGTTATAAATATGTAGTGGTTAGAACCTATTGGATTTCTAAAAAGAAAATAGGAAAACTAATCTACCTTGATGAATTAGGAAATGAACAATCTACACTTGTTGATGAGAATTATAAATCAGGAACAATACCAACACAACAATCATTAGAATGGGGTTGGGTTAATCAATGGTATCAAGGTATTAAAATTGGTCCAGACATCTATCACATTAAACCATTTAATCTATTTAATTATTGCCCTATAATAGGACTAACCCATGAGGTTAAAAATACAGAAGCAAGAAGCTTAGTAGATATGATGAAACCTTTTCAAGTTATATATAATGTTTGTATGAATCAATTATATAAACTACTTGAAAAAGAAATAGGTAAAGTACAACTTATGTCTATTAGACATATTCCTATTCCTAAAGATGGAGATGCACAAGATGCATTAGATATGTGGGAAATGGAAGCTAGAAATAGAGGAGTTGTATTTATAGATGATAGCCCTGAAAATCTTAAATCTCCAAGTTCTTTTAATCAATTTAGAGATATTGATATGACAAGAACACAAGAGATACAATCTAGATATACTTTAGCTCAACAAATGAAAAATGAATGTTGGGAGTTAGTAGGTATGTCTAAACAAAGACTTGGTTCTATTTCTGCATCAGAAACAGCAACAGGAACTAATACAGCTATACAACAATCTTATTCTCAAACAGAACCATTATTTGTAGCTCATGATTATACAATGGGTCAATTATATCAAGCTATCATTGATGCTTCACAATATATAGAATCTCAAAAACCACAATCTACTCTTTCTTATATTACATCAGAAGGAGAATCAGCATTTATACAAGTGAATGGTACAGATTTAAAATTTAGAGATTTAAAAGTGTTCCCTACAAATAGACCAGAGGATACACAAATGTTTAATGAACTAAGACAACTTGCACAACCTTTAATGCAGAATGGTGGATCATTATATGATGTTATTGAATTATACTCTACTAAATCTATGAGAGAAATGAAGAAAGTGTTTAGAGATCTTAGAGATAAACAACAAGCTCTTCAACAACAACAAATGCAACAAAAACAACAAGAGCTTGATCAACAAAATGAACAATTCCAAACACAAATGCAACAAGCTCAACAACAACATGAAGAGCAACTTGTACATGATGATTATCAAAAACAACTTGATAGAGATTCTAAAGAGAAGATAGCTATCATATCTGCAACAGGTTATGGTAAAGTACAATCTGAAGATGTTAACAGTAATCAAGTTCCAGATGTATTAGAGCTTTCTAAATTAACACATGAACAAGATAAAGCTACAAAAGACTATCAATTAAAAATGGCAGATATGCAATCTAAAAATAAACAATTTGATTCTAAAATTGCTATTGAACAAGATAAGATAGAAGCAGAAAGAGAGAAGATGGCAAATGACTTAGAAATAGCAAAACTAAGACAAAGACCTAAAAAGTTGTAACAAACTTTAATAAGAAAAACACTTAATGCTATATATATCTCAAAAACTTTTTTAAAATACAAAATAAAATTTTGTAGTTAAATATATCTTATATAATTTTACAAAGAAAATAAACCAAAATATTAATACAAACTAAATTATGGCTGATAATATTGAAATCCCTTCAAATGGATTTAGTATTCAAGATACTATGGAATATGGTGCAGGAAATGCTGAATTATTAAATGATTTATTTGCTCCTGAAACTTCTACAACATCTCCAGAAGAAATCACTCCTATTATTAAAGAAGCAGAACAAGTAACTCCTCCTGTTACAGATAAACCTAAAGGAAAAGAGATTACTCCTCTACCAGAGAATGCTGATGATAAACAAAAAGATCAAGCAGCATTAAAAGATTTTTTAGGTAATGATGATGAAGAAGAAGAGGAAGAAACTAAACAAACTCCTGTTTCACAAACAACAGAAGAAGAGGAAACTTCTCAAGGAACTCAATTTACTGCTTTAGCAAATGACCTATTTAAACTAGGAGTATTTAATAAAGAAGAAGATGAAGAAAGTATAAACATTACAACTCCTGAAGAATTCTTAGAAAGATTTAATCAAGAAAAGAAAAAAGGAGCTTCTGAAATAGTACAAAACTTTATTTCACAATTTGGAGAAGATTATCAAAATGCATTTGATGCCATATTTGTAAAAGGAGCTAATCCAAAAGAATACTTTAATACTTATAATCAAATAGTAAATTTTGCTGAAATGGATTTATCCCAAGAAGCAAATCAAATTAAAGTAGTAAAACAAGCTTTAGCTAATCAAGGATTTGATCCTGAAGACATAGATACAGAAGTAGAAAGAATTCAAAATTATGGAGACCTTGAAACTGTAGCTACAAAACACCATAAAGTTTTAGTTAAAAAAGAAGCAGAAAAACTTCAAGACTTAGAACAAAAAGCAGAAGCAGAATTACAATATAAAATGCAAGTTAAAAGTCAATACATTAAAAATGTACAAGAAGTATTGAATGATAAACTTAAAGCAAAAGAATTTGATGGTATTCCATTAAATCCTAAACTTGTAAATGAATTGCAAGATTTTCTTTTAGTAGACAAATGGAAAACTCCAACAGGAGAAACTCTTTCTGATTTTGATAGAACTATTTTAGATTTAAAGAAACCAGAAAACCATGCTCTAAAAGTTAAAGTTGGACTTTTATTAAAAATTTTAGAAAAAGACCCAACATTATCAACTATACAAAAAACAGGAGTAACTAAAAAAACAGATACATTATTTTCTGAAGTGGCTAGACAAACTTCAAAAGATAAATCTTTTACTTCTAATAATAAAACAAATCCAACATCTTGGTTTTTACAATAAACAATCTTAATTTAATAATAACAAAAAGTATAACAAAATGAGTATTCAAACTATTCCAGGGTTAACTGGTTTTACCTACGCAAGAGTAGCCTCTATGGATAAGCGTGCAGTAGGAAAATTAACTGACTCAAATCACTTAGAGTCTTTTCACTCTACAGAACCAGCTGACTATGATAAAAAAATAATCAGCTTGTACACACAAAGTTCATTGTATAGCAATGACTTTTTAGACATGATTAATAAGTCAACTCCTTATTACATTGATAATAATAGTGATGCTTGGAAATGGCAAATTGCTGTTCCTTACAAGTTCCCTAAAATTATTGATATTCCTAATTCCACTTTTAATAATTCTAGAATTGGAATTGATGGACAAGAGTTTACATTAGTAATTGACTCTAATGAGTTTTCTAAAAATGCAATTGTATCAGTAGGAACTAGACAATATGGTCCAAGACTTTATGTAATTAAAGATCCTCAACCATGGAACATGGGATTCTTATATACATTCACTCTTCTAACAGATAATCCAACTGTTGATTATTTACCAACAAATTCTCCATTCTTGAAAGTAGGAGTAGAGTTAGAATTAGTAGATGCTGCAATTGGAGAGTTTGACCAAGACTTATTAGGACTTCCAAGATTAGGTGAGCAAATTACTATGTTTGAATCATTAGGTTCAGGATATGGTTATGAGCACAAAATCACTGAATGGGCAGATGATAAAATGATGGTTGATGCTTCTGGAAAACCACTAGATATTTTAGTGTATGCTCCACAAAGAAGAAACCAATTACCTTTAACTCGTAATGATGTTAAATGGGAGCCATTTGTGGAATTCTGGATGAGAAAATCAATGTTAGAATTAAAAGTTAAACGTATGATCTGGGCTAAACCAGCTACAGTTAAAACTAATGGTTCTCAACAAAACTTAAAACGTACATCTGCTGGTGTTTACCATAGAATGAGAAACAATGGTAACTTAGTACAATATAATAGAGGTGAATTTTCTGCTAACTTAATTCGTTCAGTATTTGGAGATTTATTCTATAGAAGAGTAGATGTTAAAGATAGACGAGTTAAAATGTACACTAATGAGGCAGGTTTTGATGTATTCCAACAAGCTTTAAAAAATGATGCATTAAACTCTGGTTTAACTTTCATGGCAGATTCTGGAAACAGATATATGCAAGGAGAAGGACAACACATCACTTATAACTTTGCATTTGATGCAATGGTTACAAGAGAAACAGGTAGAGTTGAATTAGTTCACTTAAAAGAATTAGATTTACCACAAACTAATTTAGAGTTTGGACAAAACAAAAAATCAACTCCTGTATTCTTTGTATTTGATGTGTCTCCAATGTCTGATGGATCTATGGTTAATAACATTAGAGAAGTTAGAATGAAAGGTGCTCCTTCAATGACATGGGGTTATATTGATGGTACAAGACATCACTTAGGATTTGCTAAATCTCAAGGTATGAGTTCAGCTAATAAATTCCCTGGATATGAAATCTGGATGAAAGACAGATGTGATGTATTCATTGAAGATTTATCTAGAACAGTATTGATAGAAGAGATTCCACAATTTTAGTGGAAACTTCTTTAGAAGATAAATACTGCGAGTTTTGTAATAAAAAACTTGAGCAAAAAGAAGGTAAGAAAAACTTTAGAAGAGATAAAAAGTTTTGTGATCAGAAATGTCATGATGCTGCTAAATATAAAAAGTCTTCTAAAAATAATAAAGCATTTAAAGATATTCATGGTCTTAATCTATATACAATCAAAGGAATCCAAAAGAAACTAGAATTAATAGAATTATTTGGAGGAAAATGTGAAAAATGTGGATATGATAAAAATATAGCAGCTTTTGATTTTCATCATATAAACCCTGATGAAAAAAGTTTTGAAATTAAAGTTCAAATGCTAAAATATAAAAACGATGATGAAATTCTAAATGAAGCTTTAAAATGTATGCTTTTATGTTCTAATTGTCACAGAGAATTACATAATCCTCAAATGGATATGACTCATGTAAAACGTGTAGTAAATCTAATAAAGAAATAATATTATTCTAATAATAAAAATAACAAACAATTCCTGAAAAGACTCCCCCTCTGAACCCAATCCTCTCTCCCACCTAAGAGGGGTTCTTTTCAAAATTAGAGTGATGAATATTAGACTACATGTCTGTATTGCATTCCTTTCAATGGGAACACTCTGCAAATTATAAACCAAAAATAAATTAACTAAATCATGGCAAAATTAGGAAAAATTTCCACTATCAAAAGAGAATTTAATAGCTCACAATTGCAAACAATGGACAGCAATTTAGCTAGAGAAGGTATGACAAGAATTCCTGGTACAGGAGTAATTAAATATCCTTATAAAGAAGTTGATGGTCAATATAGAACAGGGTTAGATGCTAATGCTTCTTATATTAAGAGAATTCAAGATCCAACAGAAAGACAACTAGAGATTGAAAGAGTTACAAAACTTCGTGAAAAACTAGAATCACTTTTAGGAGATATTGATTTAGGTCCTAGATCTAAATTTTGGAATTATGGACTTTCTACATCTACAACAGATGAAACACATGTTCAACCATATAAACTTTTAGATGGAGATAACTTTTTTGATTTATCTATTCCTTTTCAAGAAATAGCTTTTTCTTGGCTTAGAGTACACCCAACAATTGCATCTTCTTACCAAGCATGGGAAAGAGGAGAATATCCAGCAGATACACAATATTATGTAGTGGATGAAGATATTGAAAATGCAGTTGTGTTTAAAAAGAAACAATTGATTAACAAAGCTATTGTTAAGTTTGATAGTATGTCTCCTGACAAGAAAAAGAAAATAGCTAGAGTATTAGGACTCTCTGTAACAGAAGATACTAAAGAAGAAGTAGTATATAACTTAGTAGATAATTTATTAAAACAAACTGAGTTTAAATCTGGTAAATATGCTTCATTAAATCCTGTAGAGGTATTTAATAGATTTGCAGATATGAAAGATGATTTACTACATGTAAAAGATTTAGTAAAACAAGCTGTATCACATTCTATATATAGAGCTAAACCTAATGGTAAAATTTATGAAGGAGAATATGAAGTTGCCCATGATGAAGAAGAACTAATTAAATTCTTAATGGATGATGATAACCAAGAAGATTTAATTACTCTTGAACAAAAATTAAAAGTTAAAAAAATAGCTTCAACATAAATATAAAACATGATTTCAGTAGATAGTTTATTATATAAAATAGACCAAAGGTTAAATAAACTATCAACTAATGAGCACCAACAAATTCAGTTAGAAGATAAAATCTTAGCTCTAAATGAAGCTCAGATAAAGTTGATAAAACAAAAACTGGATGGTGCTACAGCAAATGGCTTAGGGCTTGACTCTTTTAAAAAGAGATATGAAGATTTACAAAAATTTGTAGAACCTTATGAAAACCATGCATTGCCATTAATACTAGAAGATTCACAATTAAATAAATGGGGAGCAACATTAGTTAATATTAGTCCAGGATACATGTTCTATATTGACAGTTATATAACTGCTGATAAAGGAAGATGTAAAGACAGAAAAATATGGATTAATAGAGATCTTGCAAAGCATGGTGATTTACAATTTTGTTTAAACAATGAAAATTATAAACCATCTTTTGAATACCAAGAAACTTTTAACTTTATTTCATCCGATAATATATCTATATTTACAGATGGAACATTTACACCAAAATATCTTTATCTATCTTATCTTAGATACCCTTTAAGAATAGATAAAACAGGATATGTAAGATTTGATGGTTCTCCATCTCAGGATCAAGATTGTGAATTAAAAAATTATCTAGAAGATGAACTTTTAGATTTAACAGTACAAAATCTTGCCATGTATACAGAAAATCAATCTGCTGTACAAAATGCAACATATAGAATACAAACAAACGAATAAAAATTATAAACTTTAAAACAAATATAAAATGTCAGATTTCTCATTAACCTCTCTTTTTGTGGTGCCTGTTAGTGTTAGTATTGCTAACTCAGGATCTCCACAAGATTTAACCCCAGGAAAAGTAGGCTTTTTTAAAAGCGACTATACTGTAGCAACTGCTGGTAATATTGCTGCTTCTCCATATTTTTATGTAGCTCAAGGTAGAGCTTTAGCTAATCGTTATTTACAAGGATCAAAAAGATCTGATAAGATTGCTGGTTGTATTTCTGGTGCTGCTTGTAAAACAAATGTAACAGATTTCTATAAAGTAACAGGATGTCCTACTCCAGTTAATCAAATAACAGATGTATCAGGATGGAATGTATATTGTGGAGATGTTGTAACATTGACAATAAGAGGATTTTCTTCTTATTTAAATACATTATACTTTAATGGATTTACACGTTCAGTAACAGTAAAAGCTCCTTGTTGTGATTGTGGTGGTTCTCCTTGTACTACAGTAGATGTACCTGCTTTAATTGATGCTTTTATTGCTAAATTAAGTGCACATGCTCCTGGTACAAACCCAGACAATATTTACTTAACTCAATTCTATACATTTACAAGAGTTGGTAATGATGCTAATGCTAAACTAAGAATAGAAGGAAAACCATTAACAATTTATGGACAACCATGTGATGTTGCTGCTTTTCCACAAGAGTATGACAAATTAAGATTTGATACTTTTGTATATTCAGGTCCAGCTACTACAGCAGACTTTATTGTAGCAGATAATTGTAACATTGTAGCAACAGCAGCAATTACACAAACCTCTAACTATGCTAGAGGAACTAGTGCAGAGATTTCTCAATTAGAGAAAAACTTTTATAGCTACCAAGCAGGGTATTTGAAACATTTATATAGAATGGGAGGATACAATGAAAACTTTGAAAGCTATGTAACTCCAGGTACTGCTTATGATACTTATTATATTAAATTTAATGAGTATGGAAATGATAACTATGTTTGGGGAGATTATATTCCAATGAACTCTATAGTTATTATAGCTGCAGAATCTTTATCAACAGAATCATCACTAGTAGGTTCTATTTTAGCTGCTGCTTTAGGAACTATTCCTAATGATTCAGCTGCTTGTATCACTACAACAAGTAGTACTACTTCAGCTTAGTAATAAACTAATTTTAAATAAACTAGAGGGATGGAATTTTATTCCTCCCTCTTTTTTTATTAAATAAAAAATAATATGCCAACATTACATTTAGATTTTTTAGTAGTTCCAACTTATAATACTTTAACATTAGGAATAATTGATACATCAACTTATCCTAATACTCCTCCTATTGTAACTAGTCCTACATTAGAGATAACTCCTCCTGGATTTAACACAGCAGTAATTCCATTTACAGTAGATGATTACAATGTAATTACATCAGCTACATTAAATATAACTGCTTCTGGAGTTTCACAACCTCTTCCTGATGGAGTATATCATATTAAATATTCAATAGCTCCTGCATATGTAAACTTTGTAGAGAAGTCTATTATAAGAGTAGATAAATTACAAGAGAAATTTGATGAAGCTTTTATGAAACTAGATATGATGGAATGTGATAGAGCTATTAAAACACAATCTAAAGTTGACTTAAATACTATTTATTTCTTTATACAAGGAGCAATAGCAGCAGCTAATAATTGTGCTATTGTAGAAGCTAACAAACTATACAATCAAGCAGATAAAATGTTATCACATTTTATGAAAAATGATTGTGGATGTTCAGGTACTAATTATATAAATAACTTTTACTAATGAAAGCAAATTGTATTGAGTGTGGAGTACAATATGGTTGTCCTTGTCAGCTATCAAATGGATTATGTACTTCATGTGCTAATAAACCTAGACAATAATGTTAAATCCTAGATTAACTAATTGTCCTCAATGTGAGGATATACCTTCTCTTATAAAAGAGATAGATTGTAAACTAGCAGAGCTGAGTTCTGATTTATACAATAACATTGTATTTATGTTAAATAAATCAGTTCCTTCTACAGCTATTTTAGATCTATTAAACTATAAAAGAATATTACAATATAAAACTTGCAATCCTAATTATGCTGGAAATTTTAGTATAAATAGTATTGCTTCAAGAATTAAAATCTTAAAATTTAAATAATGAGTTGCAATAATTGCTTTAATGGTTGTACAGAGACAGTCTCTGATCAATGTGTAAAATACACAGGTCCAAATATATCAGCTTTAGGAATTAATACAGGAGATTCCTTATTAACAGTAGAGACAGCTATATTTACATTTTTAACTTCCACATTAGATAGTACAGGTATTATTCCTATAATTCCAGAAAATCTTATATGTTCTTTAGTTAGTAATTATTTTCCAGATAAACCAGAGTTAAATTTAAATGATATTTTAACTGCTATAATACAAGCAACTTGTAGTTTACAAACACAAGTTAATTCTATTAACTCTACACTAACCACATTAAATGGTAATTACACTATAGGGTGTTTGACAGGAGTTTCTTCAAACTCTGGAACACATGCTATATTACAAGCTGTAATTACAAAACTATGTTCTGTAGATTCTTCACTATCATCATTAATAAGTTCTATTCCTGCAACATATGTAGCTATATCTAATATTAATAGTTATATAGCTGCATATTTAGCTTCTTTACCAAATACAAATTTAGTAAAGAATAAAATGATTCCTTATGTAGCTGTTCCTTATTTTGGAGCATTATCTGGACCTGGTTCTCCAAATTTTGATTTATCAGGAGCAGGAACAGGAGATTGGATAGATATTTATTTATGTAATGGTGCTAATTCTTTTGTTCCAGATTTAAGAGGAAGAACTCTTGTAGGTTCTACAGCAATGAATGGAGGAGCATTTAATCCTGCAGTAGATCCTGGAGTTCCTGGTAATCCTACTATTCCACTAAATTATGCTTATGGAACTAACACAGTACAATTAACTTCTAATCAAATACCAGCACATACACATGCTGCTACTTCTACAGTTACAGATCCTGGACATACACATACATATACAAAACCAGCAGCAAATGGTAGTGCTAGTGGTAATGCAGATAATCATCCAGATGGTCCTCTTGTTACTGCAACTTCTAGTAATTCTACTACAGGTATTACAGTAGCAACAACAATATCTAATAACTCAACAACAAACTCTGCACATGCTAATTATCAACCTTCTTATGGTTGTTATTACATCATGTACGTACCTTCTTAAAATAAAAAAACTATGTGGCCTTATTATTATACAAGTTGTACTAACCCTGATTCAAATGGATGTGGATGCCAAACATGTGTTACTTATCCATCTAATACAATACAATATATTGGACCTAATCTTCCTTGTTCTACAATAAATAATTTAGATACACTAACAGTAGCATTACAAAAAATAGAAACCAAAATATGTTCTTTAACTCCTAATTATAAAATTTATAGAGCAGTATTACATCAAAATGAAAATGCTACTCCTACTATAAGTGAGTTAGAAAATAATTTAGGAGGAACTCCTGTAGCTACAGTTACAGGAATTGGTACATTTGATTTTACATTAACAGGAGCTTTTCCAACATCTAAAACATTTGTAACAGTTTCTTCTTCTATAAATAAATTCTTTTCTATACATAATGGAAATGCTAATACAATAGACTTCACTGTAACAAGGCCTGATGGAACTAATTCTCCAGGATTTAATGCTCTTTACTTAGAAATAATAGTATATAACTAATGACAGTATTTATAACATTAACAGCAGCAGGTTCTGATTCTGGACCATTTAATTTATATTCTGATTTAGATGGATATGTAACTCCATTTGAAACATCTGTATCAAAATCAACATTACTAGCAGGATATTCCTCTTCTTTAGTACCAGACTATACTAATACAATAAGAATACAATCTGAAAGTACTTTATGTACAAATTATATAAATGTTGCTGTAGTTACAACTACAACAACTACTACAAGATAGTCTATAATTTTTTGTTGGTTTTAAATTGTAGATTTTAACTCCCTAAGTTTTCTTGGGGAGTTTTTTATTTTAATACGTTTAATTATAATAAATTATAACTCTAATTAAAAAAATTTGTTTTATAAAAAATAAATTCCTTACCTTTACAATATTTTTTAACCAACTTTATCAATATGGATTTATTAAAAGAATTACAAAGTCTGTTACACCACAAAAAATCAAATCAGTATTATGCTGAAAAACTGGGAATTACAGAACAAGAAGTTGAATCACTTAGAAAAGAACTAAAAGAACAAAGAAAAAACCTAAGTCAAGAAGAACTTACTTTTTCTTCAGAATTAACTAAAGAAATCAATAATGATAAAGGTACATTAAAATCTACTACAGAATGTAGCTTTGAACCTAAAGATGATATAGAACTAGCTAAACTTCATAAAATAAATTTAAAGAAATATAAAATCTCTAATTATTGGACAAAACAAAAACCTAATGGTTCTTTTATTTCTTCTGTATTTGCTACATTAAAACAACCAAAAGATTATTCTCCTGAAGACTTTGCTAAATTTTTAGAAAACTATAAACCAGCAGAGTTAATTGTAAGAAGTGTATATGGAGAGTTGGAAAAAGAAGAAGTGGATATAGAGGTTTCAATAGCTGATTTTCATTTAGCTAAAAAAACTCTAGAAGGAGAAACTATACAAGAAAAGAAAAATCAATATTTAGGAGTAGTTAGAGATTTAGTAGAAAAGGTTAGAAATTCTTATAAAATAAATAAAATAATTTTTCCTATATCAAATGATTTTTTTCATACAGATAACTACCAAAACCAAACTACAAACTTAACCCCTCAAGATGTTCTTACATCATATGATAATGAATATGAAGAAGGATTTGATTTATTAGTTACAACTATTAATTATTTACAAACAGTAAGTAATAAACTTGAAGTTATTCTTGTACAAGGAAACCATGATAGAACTAAATCATTTTATTTAGCACATGCTTTAGAAGTATTTTTTAATAATAATAATAAAGTTGTCTTTCAAAGACAACACTCTGTTACAAAACATACAGTGTTAGGGAATACATTTATTGGATACCATCATGGTAATTGTAAAATAGATGATTTGCCCTTACTATTTGCTACTAATAATAATTCTTCTTCTCAGTTTGGAAATGCTGTATACAGAGAAGTACATACAGGTGATAAACATCATTACATGGCTAAAGAAGTAAAAGGAGTAAGAATACAACAAATGCCTAGCTTATCTGGTACAGATAGATGGCATTTAGACAATAACTTTGTTAACAATGTTAGAGCAGGACTTGTTCTTATATACCATAATATATATGGAAAAATAGGAGAGTTTGAAAGCAGAATATAAAATAATTTATTATGACAGGTAGACAATTAGTATCAGATGTAAGAAGTACACACAAGCTTTTATCTTCTGACAATTTAATAACAGATAGAGCCATACTAGCTGAGATAAGAAATAATGCTCTTTTATTAGTTAAAAGAGAAACAAATCTTAGAAAGCTTTGGGCTACTGATACACTCTTTACTACTATTCCTTGTTTGGAAATGTGTGAAGTGCCTATATCAGAATGTTGTGATTATGTTGATGATTGTACTGTTGCTAGAAGTAAATATAAACTCCCTAGAATATCAGAAGGAAATTATCAGTATGTAATACAAGGAGTTTACTCTATTAATGCTTTGGGAGGTAAAGGAGTTAAACTAAAAGAAATAACTGTTAATAGATATTTAAATCTTTTAAAACTCCCTATAATAAAAAAAGAAGCATATTACTGGATTAGTAATGGATATTTATATGTTTCTAATCCACAATTACAAGCTATAAGATTTGTTGCTTTTTTTGAAGAAGATGTTCCTAATGAGATAATGTATCCAGATTGTGATTGTGGTAAAGAGTATTCTTTAGATGATATATGTAAAAATCCATTAGATAAAGAGTTTGCTCTCCCAGGATATTTAATTAATCAAGCATTGGAAATTACATCTAAAAAACTCCTTAACACTTATTATAGATTAAAGACTGATCAAACTTCAGATGGTATAGATGGCCAAGCTCCAAATACAAAACCAACAGAATAAAAAATGTCAAGATCTCCAATAGACTTTAGAACAGCAGGAAGAAAGGCTTATTTAGACTTTAAAAAGAAACACCCTTCTTCTACTCTAACATCAAAAGAATGGAAAGAAATATTATATAGTTTTAATTTAGAATTTAGAAACTATATATTAGAAACAGGAGAGAAAATAAAAATGCCTTTTGGTTTTGGAGAATTTTCTATAGTTAAAAGAAAAAGAAAAAAACTTGTTGTTACAAATGGGATAGAGAGAATTAATCTCCCTGTTGATTGGAAAAAATCTAAAGAAAAAGGTAAAAAAATATATAACTTTAATCACCATACTGAAGGATATTTTTTTGGATGGAAATGGTTTAGATATAAAGCAATGTTTAAATTTTCAGATTTATGGCTTTTTCAACCTACTAGAACTACTAAAAGAGAACTAGCAAAATATTTAAAATCTGATGAAAAATACCAACACATATACAGTACTTGGAATATAAAAGAATAACACTATGTCATACTACTATAAATATAATTTTATTTCTCCTGAACCTATTTACTCTATAATAAAAGAGGAACTTAAAAGTTACTTTGATACAGGAGCAATAGATGATTTAATGCTACCTACTTACTTAGACAAGTGTTTAAGAAAGCTGGGAAGATCTTCTTATGTTATATCTCAAGAAACATTATATGTTGAAGATTTTGAAGCTAGACTTCCTGATAACTTTTTTGCTGTTAGAGAAGCTTGGATGTGTTCTGAGATTCCTTTAACTTCTTATCAAGATGCTAACTCTTTTTATACACAAACTTCTACTAATATAATACAAGTTTCTCCTATGACTGTAGGAGGGCAACCTTGTAATAATCCTCAATGTACAAATCCACAATGTGATGGAATGTGTCAACCTGAAGTAATACAAGCTGTATATAAAACTAATAACACTACTCCTAGAGCATATAGAAGAGAGTTTTTATTAAAACCAGGAAATATATCAGCTAAACAACATTGTACTGTAGAATATAATAATCATAATTATGTTCCTAATGCATCTTCTTTAGATTCTTTTGATATTAGAGATAATAAATTTGTAACTAATTTTAGATGTGGAGTTGTTCATTTATTAATGTATGTAACAGAATATGATGAAGTACAGAATCAATTAATCCCTGATAACTATAGAATAAAAGAATATGTAGAAGCATTTATTAAATATAAATTATTTGAAATGCTAACTAACCAAACTAATGATGAAACATTTAATCAGTTAGAGAAAAAACTACAATACTATAAACAACTTTCTGATGAAGCATATATCCTTGCAGATATAGAAATAAAAAAATCTACAGTTTACCAAAAACAAAATAAAATAGTGGAAGAACTAAATAGGTTTAATAAATATGAATTACAAAATGGATATTATGGAAACAAAAAATATAGATACTAAAAAATTAGTTGTTATATATAAAATAATAAGCCCTAGTAATAAAATATATATTGGACAAAGTAGAGATTGGGCTAGTAGAAAAAGTAAATATAAAAATTTAAAATGTGAAGAACAAATAAAAATATATAGATCTTTAATAAAATATGGTTATGAAAACCATAAAATAGAAATTTTAGAATGTTTTACTAGAGATATAACACAAGAAGAATTAAATAATAAAGAAATTTATTATTGGAAATATTTTAAAGAATTAGGTTTTAATATGCTAAATGTTAGATTTCCTGGGAGTAATGGTTTAGCTTCTGAAGAGACTAGAAAAAAACAAAGTTTAGCTTTATCTGGAAAAAATAATCCTATGTTTGGTAAATTTGGTAAAGACCATCCTGCTTATGGTAATATAGGATTTTGGAAAGGAAAACCAAAAGAACTTCATCCTAGATTTGGATCTACTGGTGAAAAAAACCCTAATTATGGTAGAACAGGAGAAAAACACCCTATGTTTGGAATCAAAAGAGGAAAGCATCAAAGTGCTAAAAAAGTAATTAATTTAAATACACAAGAAATTTTTGATTGTGCTAAAGATGCTGCGGAAAAATATAACATTAATTATAGTTTTTTAACAGCTAAACTAAGAAAAAATATAGATAATAAATATTTTTTAAAATATTTAAACAATTAATAATGACTGACGATAAGTTAAATAAAATTAAAAATATCATAGATGGGGATAAAAGCAACAGTAATATAGATTATACTGTAGCTTCTTATGGTATGAATATGGATAACTCTATTAACCAAATTAAAAAAGGTCAAGTGAGTTATGCTCTTAATGCAGCTGTTGAGAACTTTGATAATAACTCTATTTCTTATCAAAATGAACCATCTAATGAGTTTTGTTTATCTTTTCCTAATGGATTCTTTCTTATAGGTAATCATTTTATAGCAGAACAAAATAAACATATATTCTTTATAACTAATCCTACTACAGGAGATAGTGAGATTGGATATATGGATAATAATGATTGTATCTATCATACACTAGTTTCTTCTAAGTGTTTAAACTTTAATATAAACCATCCAATACATAAAGCTGTACATAAAATTAGTAATTGTGCAACAGAGATATATTGGACAGATGGTTATAATCCTAGAAGATATATGGACATCACTCCTGAGAATCTTCCTTGGAAATTACAACCTAATTCTTCTTTATGTAATCCTATATATGATGTAGGTAATCTAGATTGTAATAAAATAAAACTCCAACCTAACTTTACTATTCCAGAGTTATCTGTTATAGAAGTTGTATCAGGAGGAAACTTAAAAGCTGGTACAGTACAATTTGCTATTCAATACTCAGATGTTTCTGGAAATGGATATACATCTTTTTATTCTGTAACAAATCCTTGCCCTATAGCAGATACACATATTACAGATTTTAATTTTGATTATGAAGTTGGAAAATCTGTAGTGGTAAAAATAGATAATTTAGATACTACAGCAGAATTTAGATATTTTAATTTAGCAGTAATTAAAACTGTTAATGCTTCTACATCTGTAGATTTAGTAGGTACATATTCTATAACTTCTCCTTCTAAAACAATAACATATACAGGAGAGGATGTTACAACAATAAAATTAAATCTAGGAGATATATCTGAAAAATATCCCTACTATGAAATAGCACAAGATTTAACAGCAGTACAGGATGTTCTTATTTGGGATAATCTTACATCTATAGATAGAATAAACTATCAACAAATAGCATCTCAAATACATTTACAATGGCAGTCTTATAGACTCCCTGCTGATGAAAATTATGCTAATGAATTTAATGCTACAAATCTTAAAGGTTATTTAAGAGATGAGGTGTATGCATTTGAAATTGTATTTCTTTTAAGAAATGGAAAACAAACAGATGGTTTTCATATTCCAGGAAGACTTCCTCAACCTAATGACCTGTCTATTGTTAATAATACTAATGATGATTATATAGGAAGTGGAACTTCTGCTCCCTATTGGAAAATATATAATACAGCATATTCACTAGGACAAGCTCAAGGAACTCCTATAGGAAATGCAACTCCATTTGAATATGGAGAATTTTCTTATTGGGAATCAGAAGAAACCTATCCTTGTACTGTAGATATATGGGGAGATTTAATTAACCAACCTATAAGACATCATAAATTTCCAGATATACTAGTTAGTCCTGCATTTGAAAGTGCAACACCTCAAATAGTAAATGGTAAATATATTGTATCTCCACAAAATAATGCTGTATATCCATTAGGAGTAAAAGTAGATTCTAACCAAATAAAATCTCTTATTAATTCTTCTTCCTTAACAGAATCTCAAAAAGAGGATATAGTTGGATTTAAACTAATAAGAGGAGATAGAGGAACAAATAAATCTATTGTAGCAAAAGGTATTCTTAGAAATGTAGGAACATACAAAAGACAAGAACAAGACTATTATTATCCTAACTATCCATATAATGATTTAAGTGTAGATCCTTTTATAGATTCTAATAATAATGCTTGGATACAAGAATCTAAACCTTGGATTATATGGTGTTATAAATTAAATCCAGATGGAACAGAACCTACATATAATTATACAAGTGCAGAGAATGGAAGAATAACCGCTAGTTTTCCTATGCATTTAAATGAATATAGAGAAATTTGTTCTCCAACAAGACCAACTTCTAATTATCCTGATACAATGTATGTATGTCCAGGTAATTATGATGTTATAAGAGTAAATTCAACTAATTGCTCTGGGTTTAACATAGACTGGCAAGATCCTAGTACTAATAATAACACTACATATATACCAAAAAATGATTATTTATGTGGAACAGGATGGTTTGTTGCAGGTTTACCAGGTTTTAAAGGTTGTGGAAGAGAAATTAGAGTAGATGTGGGCGGAGGATTTAATAATAATCATCAAGAAGGGTATTTTAACCCTTGCCCAGGCACTGTTGAAAGTTATCATACAAAAACAACCTCTAGTAGTATAACATCACCTGATTGGGGTCCTGGGGGAGATTTTTTAAATCCTACAGTAGGTAGAAGAAGTTTATTAGATTGTAGTAAAGAAACACCAATAGATTCTTTTAATTCTAGTATTAATAAACCATATAGACAAATATTTAATTCTCCAGAAACTTCTTTTGGACAACCTTTTTTAGGAAATGTTTTAAAACTAGAGAATGTAATGTATGGAGGAGGGTTTGGACATCATGTAGAAGTTAAAAATAATGCTAAATATAGACTTATAACAAAAGAAGCACAACAAGTAGCTTTAAAATCTTCTTATGAGATAGCTTCAATTACTTCTGATTTTAGTTTGACAGCTATGTTTACAACCTACCAAACATATCTTCAAATATATATTAATGGTATTACAAGAAAGAATTATGCATATTCTTTTAACTCTACAGCTAGTTATGACTACTCTGCAGATATTACTAATAGTGGAAATAAACAAAGAGAGTTAGATTATAAACAATATATTGTTTCAGCTATACAGTCTGTAGGAGAAGCAAATCCTATGAACAATTATCAAAGAGAAACTTCTGTATATCTAAAAACAAAACAAACTAGAAACAATAATCCTGTAAGTGCTCTATTATATCCTAATCAAACTCCTTCTTTACAAAATGGAGCAACTCCCTATATAGAGGATAAATCAAGATATACAATATCTGATGCAAATTATTGTACAACACCAGAGAGACAAAAAGATATAACAGTAGTTTCTTACTATGCTTCTTTAAAAAATATAATTACAAATCAATGGGGGCAAATATACTCTTATCAAACTATAGATACAGGAGCACAACAAATATTTGACTCTGCAACATACAAACCAGAGTTTACAGCATTTGGAGGAGATACATATATATCAAGATTTGCATTTAAAACAAAAGTTCCTTTCTTTACAGATAATAAAGTGGGAGCAGCAGATGATGCAGAAATATTTTATGATGAGTTAGGAAATATTGGTTATCCTAAGTATTGGCATTCTTCTAGATCTATTTTATTTGATTATGTGACAGGTTCTGGAAACTTTAAGAATTTAATATCTATAAAAGCTCATAATTTTGATTGTCCATCAGATCCTGCAACAATAGCAAACTCTAATGCTGATGGTATAGCAGGAACTTATGGTACATTTTATGATGGTAAGTTTTACTTATTTGCTTATGGTATTCCTAATTTCTATTGTGAGAGTTCTTATAATACAGATTTAAGACAAGCATTTAATAATAAAGAAGGGGATTTTTGGCCACATGTTACAACAGGTATTCCTGATGATTGGGTACAAGAAAATTTTGTATCTATTAATTTTGATAACACCTATCACTACAACCCAACTTTCTCTAAACAAAATAAAGAAAATTATTTCTCCCATCTTCCATTAGACTGGCAGTCTAAACTATGTTACACTAATTATCCTTTTAGAGCAATATACTCAGATGCACAAGATCAAAATGCAGATGTAAGAGTAAATAATTGGTTAAGTTATTCTCCAACAGCTTTTTTTGATTTTCCTCAAAACAATGGAAAACTAACATCTTTAGATGGTATAGAGAACAAAACAATATTAGCTAGATTTGAAAATAAATCATTATTGTATAATGTTTTATTAACAATGAATTCTACTAACCCTAAAGCTGCTTATTTAGGAGGTACTAAAATATTTGGAGATACTCCTCCTGTAGATTTTGCAGAAACAGATTTAGGATTTGTAGGTTCTCAAAATAAATTTTTATTAAAAATTCCTCAAGGACAAATAACAATAGATGCTAAAAGAGGACAAGTATTTTTAGTAAGAGGAACACAAATAGAAGACCTATCTCAAATGGGATCAGGAATGAATAGATTCTTTACTGACCATTTAGCTTTTGAAATACTTAGATGGTTCCCTAATGTGCCTATAGACAATCATTTTACTGGTATAGGATTACATGGAGTTTATGATTCTAAATTTGATAGAGTTATTATAACTAAATTAGATTATATTCCATTAGATCCAAACATTAAATATGATCCATCTACTAATGAATTTTATATAGAAACAACAACATATATACCAGGACCACAAACTCCTACAACTACAACAACTAGTTCTACAACACAATCACCTTCACAATGTTGCACAACTGTACATAATATACCACTACCTACAAACTCTTTTACTGTTAATGGTATAAGTATTAATGTAACATCTACAGATGCTAATAAATTAGTTATATTACACCCAGGTTCTAATGTAACACCAGCTTGTTTACCTTCTTATAGACCTAATACATTATATATGGGTAAAAATGCTACAGGAGATGTACAAGCAGATTTTACATTAAATTTTGCAGTTCCTGTAAATAATGTTAAACTAAGGCTAGTTAATTATAGTGTATACTATGAGCAAGATGCTAGTGTATTTCCTAGAACACCATACCCACATTTAGAATATCAAGAGTTATTTACATTCACTACAAATGGTATAGCTTGTAATATAATAAATTGTGATGCTTGTCAATCTGTAATATCTGGTAATACATTAACTTGTTTATTAGACCTACCTAATGGATTGAGTACAAATAATGGTAGTGGAGTTATAACTCTCTCTAGTGATAATCCATTCACTACATTAAAAATAAAAGGAGAAGTATTAGGAGTAAATACAGATAATAATAGTTTGTCTACATGGTTTGAACTATGTGATTTTACAATAGCTTAAAATGGAAGATAATTTAATAGAAGTAAAAACTAGAACACAAGTTTATTTAACAGATCCAGACTTTTTTTGTAATAAGTCTTGGACTATATCTTATGGAGTTAATACAAAATCTTGGAATTCTTTCCATAGTTATATTCCTAATTTTTATATAGCAGAGAATAATTTCTTTTATTCAGGGCTTAATGGTTGTTGTACAGATATAGAAGGTAATTTTACAGCATTAGTTGGAGATACTAATAAACAAGTTACAACCACTACATCTACAACACAAAGAATAATACCTCCAATAACTACTACAACTACAACATTAAACCCTAATTGTAACTTAACTGCAACAGTTATACAAACAAGTTGCAACTTAGAAGCTACAGCTATTATGACAGTGCCTCCTACACCAACTACAACTATATGCCAAAGACCTTTTAATCTTATATTTAACTATCTATATACAGGATATAAAATATCAGGAGTACTTACTACAACTTTTATAAACTTTACAGAAGCTTGTAATGCAGCTACATTAATTAAAGCAGCAGGTCCTATAGAAGTTGTACCTCAAGGATTCTCTGTACAAGCAGCTTCTTATAATGTTAATAGTATAATATATAAAGACCAATACTCTACAGATTGCACATTAGTAGAAGATGGTTGGTATTTTACAGAAGAAGGAGTTTATAATGGATTTGTATTACATATACAAGGAGGAGTTATAGTAGAAAAAGCTACATGTGATTGTAATACTACAACAACCACCACAACTTCTGCTCCTGTATTAACAGATTGTTGTGATGCAATATCTGCTACAGATAATAATGTATATTATTTTACTAATGATACAATAATGAACTCTATTACTATTCCAGGATTTACAAGTGCTACAGCTTTAGCATTTACCTCTAATTATTTATGGAGTATAACTTCTACAATAAATATTTGGGATATAAACATTAAACCATTCTCAGCTACATTTAATAGATCTATATCTATACCTTCAGGAGTAGTAATAACATCAGGAATAGTAGCAAAAGATGATGATACAATTATAGTTGTTAATAATACAGGAATAATGGTTTCTGAAATCAACACTACAACATCTACAGTTACTCCTAAATTTACTATAACAGAGAATAGAGTTCCTATTGGTAATTTAATATATACAGGAACTAAAAAACTTATTCTCTTAAACTTAGATACAAACACAAATATATATTATTTAACTCAATATGATTACCCAACAGGAACAATAGAATATGATATAACTATTTCCACTATAACTCCTAGTAATTTATATGAATGTAATTGTGCAATATTTATTATAGATGATACAGGTAAACTATGGAGTTTAGATAAAAACTCTCCATATACATTAGTAGAAGGAATAACACTAGCTCATATACCAGATACTCTATCTCAAATATCTACTTGTTTCTCCTCTGAAATACCATTAACCACTACTACCACAACAACAGTATAATGTCAAAACAAATTGTAATAAAGCTAACTAAAGCAGGTCCTCAAGCAGGACCTTTTGACATTACAACAAATACTAATGTCACTTTAGCTACTAATGTTTCTAAAAAACAATTAATTTTAGGACAAGGATATTCTGTAAATCAAGATGTAACTACAATTACTCTTACCTCTACAGGTAAATGTAAAACATCTAAAACATTTCCATTAGCATCCTTTACTATAACAGACTATGCAGAAGCTAAATATGTACAAGCTCAAACAGCATGTTTATGGAGACATTTAACAGATATACAAAACTATAATAAATATTATGGTACAATAGAACCTTATATTATAGAATACCCATTTTCTTATCAATATCAAGATGAGATTCTTCACTCTGTAAAAGACTATACAAAAGCATTTAAATATCTTTCTATACCAGATGGAGTATTTAATTATAATACAAAAGTGGAGACAAATACAGATTATTTTAATAAAGCTATTGTATATAATAATCAACAATCAACAGGAGTTCTTAATCTTGTAGCTAAACCTCTAAATAATCTACAAGCTTATAATCTCTACCCTATATATAACACAGATTCTAAAACAATAACATTTACTAAATCAGATAATTTTTACCAGTATAACACTTTCTGGGCACTAAATAAATCTGCACAAGTACCATTATTTAATACATCTTGTGAATCTTTATCTATAGATAAAGTAGTAAATCAAAGTAATATGGACTACTCTACTAGAAGTTTTAAAAAATCTCCTCTTAGAGCTAAAGATTCTAGAGTCAGACACATTTTAGACGACAAATCTGACATTCATCTTGTCAGCCAATTCCTCACCCAAGAAACTCAAATCTCTTACAAATAATATGAAAGAAAAAGTAACATGCCAAAGTTGTGGACACACATGGAATAAATCTGATTCTAGTCAGAAAGATATGCATATATGTCATAATTGTGGAAAGAGTGATGTTAATATGCAACATGGAGGATGGCTAGATAATATTTTACAGGTTCAAGAAGGAACACAAACTATAAACTCTAGACAAAAAAAAGGAATTGAGTTACAGCTTCAAGAATTAAAAAAAGAGCAAGAAGATGAAAAAAAATTTCATACTACTGGAATTAATAAACATCCTAAATCTATTGCTTTTAAAAATGAACAAAAAGATTTAGCTAAAAGACAAACTTATGTAACTCAAGATAATAGATCTGAAGCTGTAAAAAAATATGATGATGAAAAAGGAAAAGCTAAAGAAGTAAAAAAACAATTTAAAAAAAATGTATTAACTCCACTAGATGTAGTTACAGATTTAATGCAAATAGGTAATTTTATTCCTCACCCATATGCTCAAGCAATTGGAGAAATAGGAAATATTGCAGGTGCTGGTATTGATGCTTACCAAGCTGCTGATGATTTTTCTGAAGGAAATTATGGTTCTGGAACAATAAATGCTATGAGTGCTATAGGTCCTGGGTTTATTGAGAATGCAGGTTATACAAGAAATATGTATAATACAAATCCAGGTAGTATAGCAGATAAAATAGCTTCATTAGGTAATAGAAGCGGTAATTATATTCCATTAACTTTATTACCACATGCAATTGCTCCTTCTACAATAGCAGGAGTAAATTATAATAGAGCACTATTAGGAGCACTTGGGGCTGAAACATATATGGATATTCCTAAACAAAAAAATGGTGGTTGGTTAGAGCAACATGCTGATGGTGGAACAATGCAAGAACATCAAGAAAATTATAATAATTCTCAAGTAAGTTTTCCTACAGGATTTGTAGGAGAAGGAACTATTAATGGTCCTCAATGGAAATCTCCAGCTTGGGGAGGACAATTTCAAAATGGAGGAAAAGCTACAAGACAAGACAGTCTTGCTTTATATAATAATAGTAAAAAAGTAGAAGATTTTTATATAACAAAACAAGGGTATAAATCTTATCCAAGATTATCAAGCTTTAATATTAAACCTGAAGATACACATAAAGAAAATGATAAAGCTTTTAATAACTTTAATAGCAATTCTAAAATAATAGGAGGTAATTGGTATGATATTAATATTTCAAAAAATGATTATAGAAAAAATATTGATAAAAATAAATATATTCAAAGAGAAATTGCATATGGAGCTATAAATATTGATGCTCCTATGCAATTATTTGACAGAAGAATTTTACCAAAAACTTCAAAAACTATTGTAAAAAATTCAGATATAGTTAACTTTGGCTCTTATAACAATATAGCAAATAAACCTTTTGATTTACTTACAGAAAAAGAGAAGATACAAAGAGTTAAACAATATGGAATGGATGGTGTTCCTAAAAGTTATTTAAATAAAAATAAAAAACCAGAACAACCAGTAATAGTAAAACCTAATATTAATTTTAATAATCCTACACCTCCTTTACAAAAAAGAAATATACATAATATAGAAGATTTAAATCCTGAAGGAGTAGTATATAATGCTGACAATAATATACAAGCTGATTTACCTATATTTCCAGATAAGTTTGTTGCTCCTAAATATTATGATGTAACAGATAGAGTGAATCAAAATCTAGGAGGAAGTGAAACAAGTTATAAGTGGTATCCTGCTAATGGAGAATCTACATTACAAAATTTAGCTCTTGAGCCATATAACACAAGAACAATGACTCCTCATTATCAAATGGGAGGATATGTTTATCCAGTAGCTTACAAACCTATAGCACAAGGAGGGATGTCTATGCCAGGAGCTGTAGGATTTACATATGCAAGAACAAATAGTCCTGCCCCTAGTAATGGTAAGTATGCAAAGAAAACAAAAGCCAGTGCACAGAATGGTATTGATATGTATAATAACCCTATTCTTGCTAATTTAAAATATGATCAATCTATAAAAAGAACAAATTATAATCCAAGAACTAATGAGATTAATTTTGGATATGATATGCCTTATATACAATCTCAAGAAGAAAAAGATAAAACGCTAGCACATGAAAATAGACATGCTTGGCAATTTGCTAATAACAGAACTAACTTTGATATAGTACATAATCCTGATTATGCTTTTCAAGAAAGATTGAAAAAAAGACCAGAGATTACTTCTACAGAAGAAGTGTTTAATAATTATCATAATAGAAAACAACGAGAAGCTGATATTGATGTACAAAGATTTAAAGAGATTAATCCTCAATTTTCATTAGTACCAAATGAATTAATATTTAAAAAGTTTGTAGATCCTATGCAATATTCTAATCTTAATTCAATAGAAGGAGAAGCAGAATATTATCAGAATACAGGAAAACAATTTCAGAATGGAGGAGAGATGAAATACTATCAAGAAGGACTTGATTGGAAACCTAAATCTATTTCTCAAGAAGGAAGTATTATTAAAGATAATAATGGATATTGGAATCCTGATAATTGGGGAAAGCAAGTAGAAATAAACCTATCAAACCCTAATTCATTTATTACAATGGAAGGAGTATATGAACCATTAATAGGAACATCAAAAGAAACAGGAGAAACTAAATTAATGAAACCTGGACAAAAAAGTATTAAATTTGGCAAAGGAACAAAAAATGTTATTGAAACTCCTTTAGCTCAAAATGGAATAAGACAAGAACAAAAAGGATTAGTTAACCTAGACCAACTTACTAACTGGACTAATTACAACACTCCACAAAAAGGAGGATGGTTAGAAAAATATTCACAATAAAAAATTATAACAATGAAAGATCAATTTCTTAAAATTGCAGGAGTTAAATCAGAAGCTGCTTTTTACAAAAAATATAAAACAGAAAAAGAATTCTTCTCTGCTCACCCTGAAGCTAAAAAATTAATTAAAAAAGCTCAGAGTGGTGTAGGTATACCTAATATATTACAAACTCCTCAATATGGTCCTGATAATGCATTATTAACTATTCCTGGAGCAAATATTAATGAACCTATTTATAATCCTACTTTAGAGTCTGGGTTACCCACTTATAATAATAATTTTGATTCTAATTTTACTATAAGTCAAAATCAACAAACTATAGGAGAAACACCAATAGGTTCTGGCTCTTCTTCCAGTTTTAATCCTGCTATGTTAGCTGGGGCTATTAATCAAATTCCTTCTCTTGTAAATGCTTTTGATTCAGAAAAACAACAAAAGAAAAAACTCCAACAACAAGATAGAATAGCAGGAGTACAAGAGATGCTAAGTCAATCTACAGATGTAGATAAGAAAAGAAGAAAAGAAAGATTTGATAATGTTATTTCTACTAACTCTGTATTTCCTTCTCAAGGAACAGGATATGATATACTAAGAGCAGCAAAAGATGGAGCATATATTCCAATAGCTCAAGATGGAATAAATAACTTTGGTCCTATGTATGATATATATTCAGACCAAGGATATGTGCCTTTTGGCTCTACAGATAATATAAAAACTTATCAAGATGGGGGAGGATTTTCTTCAGTGGCTTCTCCTTTAGCTAATATAGGTAATACAGCTATAGGAAGTGCATATAATAATAATGCAGGTTATCAAGCTGGAGAGTTTGCAGGACAGTTTTCAGATTTTATTGTACCAGGTTCTAGTACATTTGTAAAACCAATAACAGGTTTTATAGGAGGGGCAGCAGATCAAGCATTTGGTAATGCAGGAGATATTAATAGACTTAGTAGAAGTTTAAAAGGAAAACAAAATAGAATATTTCAAAACTCTATGGGAAAACAAATACAAGAACAAAATAATAGTTATATGAAAGATGGAGGATATGTATCTAATGATTGGACTCCTCAATTAATAACTAAATTTGGAGACCATACAGCTAAAGACTATTATGATTATGCACATGAAGATATGCCTAGTTATAGATCAGGAGGACATTTAAAAGATTTAGAATATACACCAGTATCAGAATCAGGTTTAAAAACTTATCAAACAGGAGGAGAGCTACAAACTCATTGGGGAGGAGAAGTAGAACCAGTTTCTTATAATCCTTTCTCTCCAGGAAAAGGATTAACATATAATGCATATGGTAATTCTCATTTTGAAAAAGACCATCAAGGAAGAACAGGAATAGGTCTTTCTGTAATGCAAGATGGTGGTTATTCTCCAGAAGCAGATGTAGAGATAGAAAAACAAGAACCTATTTCTGTAACACAAGATGGTGCAGTTGTATATGGTAATCTTAATACAAATAAAGATTTATTAAAATCATTTGATTTACCAGAAGAATATGCTAATCAAAAAGTAAAAAATATTGTTAATAAAACTATTGTTCCTAAAGAACAAAAATATACAAAAGAGTTAGAAAAAATAGTTTCTACAACTCCTAACTCTAATACAGTATTTGGAGCACTTTCAGATAAAACAAAAGAAGCACAACATTTAGGACTCACAATGAAACTAAAAGCACTAGCAGAAGACAAAGAAAAACTAGCAGCATATCAAGACCATATACACCAAACAACAGACTATCTTTCCAATCTATTAGGAAAAGAAGTCTCTCAAGAAAAGTTTGCAAAGAATGGAGAGATAAGCCATACATTAGCTAAAGGAGAACTTCCTAAAAATGCTAAGAATGGTAAAACAATAAAAAAAGCAGCAGAGGGTGGAGGTGCTGATGGTTCTAAGTTAACTAAAGAACAATATCAAGAATTAATGAATGAATATATAAAAGCCAAAGCACAAGGAAAAGGAAATGATGTTAAAGAGTTTCAAAAAAAATTCCATCAATATTTTCCAAAAGAAGCTGTTAGTATAATTCAAAAAGAAGGAAAAAATAGAGGTATAACAGATCAAGGTAAAAAATTAGGATTAACTCCAGAAGAATTAGAAAAAGGAGAAAATACAACTAAAATATTAGGAAGTAATGAGGAAGGTTATTTTGGACCAAGAACAGAACAATATTGGGCAAAGATAAATGATATATATAATACTTCTGCAGAAAATAAACCTGCTACCCCTGCAGCAAAACCAGTAGATAATACAGAGCTAGAGCAAATACCTGTTAAACAAAAATTCCCTTGGGAATCTTTAGCTACTAATCTTATAAGAGGGTTTCAACCAGCTTATCATAAAGGGCTTTCTCCTACACAACTAACAGGAGAAATAATGGCTTTAAACTCTCAACCTTATTCTCCTACTGTAGGGAAAATAAATCCTATGCAAGAAACTCCATATAAGTATTCAGCAGATGCAGAAAGAAATGCTATTCTTTCTCAAGGAAGACAAGCTTCTAAAATGGCAGGAAATAACCCTGCTGCTCAAGCTGCTATTGCTGCTCAAATGGCTGATATATTAGGGCAAGTGAGTAGTAAAGAATATAACATTAATCAACAAGGGTATCAAGGAGTATATAATAGAAACATTAACTCTTTCAATGATGCTAATGTTAGAAATGTTGCTAATAACTTTGAAGCAGCTAAACTTAAATCTATGGCTGATGCTAATACAGAAAGAGATAAAATATATGCTTTACAATCTATGGGAGCAAAAGAAGCTCAAAATGAAAGAGAGAATATGGATTATAACATGGGAATGGCTCTTCATCCAGATTTTACATTTGGTCCTGATGGTAGAGTTATTAAACTCCCTAGATATGTAGACTTTGATGTAACTGGAAAAATGGCTTCTAATACTTCTAAAAAACAACAAGCTCCAGAAGGATTTAAATATTATTATAATGAAGATGGTACAGTTGAAGGAATGAAAAAGAAAAAAGAAGAATCTCAAGAAGGAAAAACAATTAAAAAGAAAAATGTAAATGGAAATATTGTTAAAGCATTTAAAACTTTCTAATTACATTAATTATTGTCAATCATTTAAAAACTTTATACTTATAACAATTTGTGTTATATTTGCTAACCTATTAAAATAACTTACAATGGCTGGATTTTCCGAAAATTCCCCAATACAATTCTCACAGTACATTCCAGAGATAAACAATGATTTAGCTCTCAAAGTTGGAATGGCTAAACAACAACAATATGAACAAGGGATTCAAAGAATACAATCTACAATAGACAATGTAGCAGGACTAGATGTATATAGAGATGTAGATAAACAATATTTACAATCTAAACTTAATGAACTTGGTAATAATTTAAAATGGGTGGGAGCAGGAGATTTTTCTGATTTTCAATTAGTCAATTCTGTTAATGGAATGACTAATCAATTAGCTAAAGATCAAAATGTATTAAATGCTGTTAGTTCTACAGCTAAAGTAAAAAAAGGATTTGCTGATATGGAAGCAGCAAAGAAAGATGGAAAATCTTCTCCAGATAATGATTGGTTTTATTCTCAACAAGTACATAATTATGCAAATGATAAAAATTTAAAAGCATCTTTTAATGGTCAATATGTAGAATATACAGATATCAATAAAAAATTAAGAGATATTGCAGATAAAATACATGAGTACGATAATACTATTGATATTCCTTATAAAAGAATAGGAAATTCAATGGAATTACAAAGAGATGCTAATGGAAACCCTATTGTAGATCAAGCTATGCTTGAGTTAAATACAAAAGGAAAGTCAGCTTCTAAATTATTTTCTACTTTTAAAGATTCTTTAGATGAAAAAGATATTCAACAATTAAGAATAAGTAGTGCTTATCACTTTAAAGATAAAACAAGAGATGATTTTATTAATGATATTAATAATAAATATGAATCCACTATTAAAAATACTCAAAATAAAATAAATGATGTGGCTCTAGAAATTGCTACAAATAAAAATTTAACCAAATCAGAAATAGCTAGGTTATCTGCATCTGTAAAAGATGCTAATGATTATTTAAAAAGTGGGGAAATAGAAAAATTAAAATATAAAGAATTAGAACAACTTAATAGTGTATCTGATTTAGATAGTTTAAAATTTCAACTTTATACACACCAAACTTTGGATAATCTATCTAAAGACTTAGCTTATGAAGATATTAAAAAAACATTAAAAGAAAATCCTTATCAACAAGAAATAGATAAGTCTAAAGAACTACAATTTAAATATGATAAATTAAATCAAGATGCTAAAGAATTTCAACTTTCTTATTTTCAAAAAGAAAGAGAATTAGATTTAAAAGATCCTAATAAAAATACAACACCAAAATTAACAGTATCTGGTGCTATATCAACAGAAGTTAATCCTTTAACTTTAGATAATATAAATAAAAATTTAAATTCTTTAGAAGGAGAGTATAGTAAAAATGGAGAATTAATAACTCCAGGAGAAAAACAAAAATTAGATGAAAAGTATTTACATTCTGTTGTACCTCAAGAAATAATTAATCAAGGAGGTAAAGCAATAGATAAGTATTATAATGGTTTATATAATAAATTTTTAGTTAATCCTTCTATTTTAGAATCTAAAAATACAGATAAAAACACAAAAGAATATTTAAGAAATAGATTAGATTTAGAAAGAAGAATTGATACTCAAAAAGGAATATTAAACTCTGTTAATTCTGATAAAGAAATTTTACAAGCTAATAAAGAAGTAAAACAATATATAGGAAAATTAAAAGGAGTTTTAGATGCATCAGGAACTAAAGAGTTAGTTACTGCAGAAGATCTTTATACTATGAAAAACGAATTTGGAAATAGTTTAAGTAAACAAATAAGTACAGCTTTACCTTCTGTAGGTGGGGTTGTACCTGTACCACAATCTTTTGATAAATTTAGTAAAACATCACCATTTGATGATTTTATAAATAAATATAAAGGCACTTCAAAAGAAGGCATAGCAAGAGCATTTGTAAATGATTATTTTGGTCAAAAAATTTCTCTCAATGCAAAGGTAGCTATAAATAGAGCAAATGAAATTTATTCAATGGTAGCTCCAAAAGCAAAAGAAGCTTCTAAGAAAATTGAAGAAAAAACTTCTGAAATAGTTAATAAATTATCTCCTGAAAGACAATACAAAGAAAGAGGTTTGACTTATAAACCAAATGCATCTGCAAATGATCCCTCTTACCATGATACTGAAATGGTTAGACAAATATTAAGTTTAGCAAAGTCTAATCAACTAGAATTAGGAGGACCTGATACTCAAAAATCTTCTCAAGGAAATATAGAAACTTTAAATAAATTACTTTCTACACCAGGTACTACATTTACATTAAGAAATAAATATAGTGATGGTTCTGGAGAATTATATATTACAAATGATAAAAAAGACAGTCAACAGGTAATTAAAATACCTGCATCAATGTTAAATGAGGCATTTCCTAATTATGTTAAAAAGAATATTTTAGATGATGCTTTAACAAAAATTAGAACTTCTGCTGACAAATGTTCTGGACCAACTAATAGAACAGATAGAGGAGCAGAAGCAGTTAAAGCTTTTTTCTCTGGAAATGATATTCCTGGATTAAGAAATACACAATTTCAAGATAATGTTAGAATTAATATTATAGGACATCCATCTAATGATGGAAACTCTGCTAATGATACTTATTGTTTGAGGCTTTATAGATATGATGGTAATTCTTGGAAATATGCAGATACAAATGAATGGATAAATGAAGCAGGAATAAAAGTTGCTTTACAAAATATAGGAACAAAAACAGTTAGTCAAATAAAATAAATAAAACCTTTATGCCAATTTTTGATGATGAAATTTTAGGTGCATCTGTAGATAGATCAAATCCAAAACCAAATCTTTATTTAGAAACTCCTAATTTACCAGAAGTAGACACACATTTATCTTCTTTTGGTGGGTTGGATTTATATGATAATTCTAAACAACAATTAACAGGAGTTAATTTAGATGAATTAGGATTACAATCAGAAAATGCACCTTCAAATGATTTAAGTTTTAGTTCCGTTTCTAGAAAAGAATTATTAGATAATAAACGTTATCCCATGTATGAAAGAGGTGTAGACCTTGAAAATATATATGGATTACAACAATCTGCTTGGACTCAATGGGGTCATAGTTTAGCAAAACTAGGAGTTAATTTAGTTGGTACATTTGCTCAATCTTTGACAGATATTCCTAACACTATTTCTGCTATTAAAAATGGAGATGTTTCTAAACTCTCGGGAGACCCTAATGGTTATGAAGGAACTATAGATAACTGGGTAAAAAACTTTGAAGACATTCTTCCTAATTATGTTTCTAGAGAAGAAAAAGCACATCCTTATTTAGGAATAATTCCTTTTGCTCCAGGATCTGCAAACTTTTGGGGAGAGTCTGTTATTAAAAATTTAGGATTTATGGGAGGAGCTATACTTGGTTCTGCTGTTACAGATTTAGCTGTAGGAGCAGTTACAGGAGGTATAGGTGAGTTTCCATTAATAGCAGAACAAATAGGAAAAGCTTCCTTATATTTAAATAAATTAGCAGGAGGAACAAATAAGGTAGATAAAATATTAGAACTAGCTCAACTTGCTGGAAAATCAGAAGAGAGTTTAAATAGGATACAAAAATTAGCAAACTTAGCTGCTGCACAAAAAGTAACTACAGGTCTTAGATATGGAATGGTTACTTGGGGAGCATCACAAACAGAATCTGGTACAGAATCTAGAGATGGTTATAGACAAGTTAGAGAAGAGTTAATAAACTCTTATAAAAGTTCTCATTATGGAGAAGAACCAATTGGTGAAGATTTACAAAAAATAGAAAACTATGCTACAGATGCAATGAATGTTAGATTTGGTGTTAACATGGCATTGCTTACTGTTTCTAATGCTGTACAATTTGATAACTTATTTAAATCTATTGTAGGTGCAAATAAAGGGGTAGAAGGTTCTTTATCTAGAGAAATAGCAGAATCTGGTAAAATAGGACTTAAAGAAGGTTCTTTAAATGAATTTGAAAAAAAGACACCCTCTTCTATTTATGGTAAAATATGGGATGTAGCAAAACCAGTTATTCCTGAATTATTTTCTGAAGGAGTTTTTGAAGAGGGTGGACAATATGCTGTAGAAAGAGGAACTTATGATTATTATACTAGAAAATATAAAAATCCTGATAATAAAAATAATTTAGAAAATTGGAACACTTTAAAAGAGGTGACAACTTCTACATTAAAAGGATTGCACGATCAGTTTAATACAACAGAGGGTGCTGAAAATATGATAGCAGGTGCTATTACAGCTTTATTAGGACATGTAGGTAAAAATGTTTATGATAGAAAAACAGGAGAAGGAGTTTCTAAAGAAATAAATGAGTCTATAAATGTTTTAAATAGATATGGATTAACAGGTATACTTGCTAATAAATATGATAATACATTAAACTCATTAGGTATAGCTTTAGAAATGAAAGAAGCAGCTAAATCTGGGAATGTATTTAAATATAAAAATTTACAACATGATGCTTTTTTTAATTTTGTGTATTCTAGAATTCCTTCTAATATGCATGATGTTACAATAGAGCAGTTAAATTTGTTAAAAGAACTTCCAAAAGATGAATTTGAAAAAACTTTTGGTTTAGAGTTATCACAATCTAATAAATCTACAGTTAATGAATATGTAAATAGTTTAATTTCTCATGCTAATCAAATTAAAGAAATGCATGATAGTATTAGTTCTACATTTATTAATCCTTTTAAATCTGTAATTAACCCAAAAACAGAGGATGATTTTTTAATTAATAAAGGACATGATACTTTTGAAGAATATAAATTAAACTTAATACATTCTACAAGTCAAATAAATAATTGGAAAGAAAGACTTTCTTCTATAGATTTGGATTTAATGAAAATTAATCCATTGATTAACTCTGAAATGCTTTCTAAACTTACTAATGAAGACCAATTAAAAGAATTATCAAAAACATATGAACAAGAAGCACTACGTTTATTAAACACAATTAATGATAGCTCTTCTTATGAAACTAAAAAATCTATAAAAGATGAAGTTAAATCTTTAAGAACAGCTTCTGAGAAAATTAATTTAGAGTTAAAATCTCCAACTCTTGCAGGTAAAGTAGATTTGTTTAATTATGAATTAAATAGAAATTATGCTACAAGTAAAGATACTGTTAATATAGGAAATATTAAGCAGTTACTAGAATATGGTACAGATATAAATAAAATTACTAGTGCTAAACAAAAAACAGCAGATTTTATTTCTTTTCTTTCTGGTGAAAAAGGTTTTAAAAGATTTTTTGAACAAGAAAAAGAATTAGAAAATAATGATATTGATGAAAGAACTGTTTCTAATGAAACAGAAACACCTGTATTTAAAAACAAACAAAAAGAAAAAGAAAATGTAGAAGAAGGTAGAGAATATATTTCTTCTTTTATTAAAAAAGCAAAGGTTGAAAAACTAGAAGATAGTAGATATAAAATAACTTCATCAAACGGAGAAGTATCTTATTCAAACTCTAAAGAAGAAGCATTAAAAGAAGCAGAAGATTTAGATAAAGAAAATAAAAATCTTGAAAAAATAAAAGTAATTTCTATTAATGAGGATGGTACAGTAAAAATACAAGATATTAATGGAGATATATTAAATATTCCTCCTGATAGATTACAAGGATATTCTAAAGTACAAACTCCAGAAGAAAAATTAGCTAAGTTTAAAGAAACACTAGATGCTCAACAAAGAGAAATAGAATTAAACACTTCTGTAGTTCCTACAATTTCTCCTGAACAAATTATAAAAGAAGGAATAGAATCTCAAGGAGAGTTAAAAGATGCTGATAGATTGTTTATCTCCTCTACATCTCCTGCTGAAGAAAGTATTACAAATCCACATGTTGTAAGAGCTAGAGTATTATTTAATAATTTTAGAAATCTTCCAAATAAACTTAATATAAGAGCTCTTCTTATTACTCCTAAAATTGTAGAAACATTACAACTTAATGGATTAATACAATCTATGTATGGAAGAGAAATAGACTCTGATGTAAATGATATTCCAGATGTAAATGATGTTAATAAAGGATTCCTTGCTCAATTATATATTGAAGTAAAAGGAAAAGAACAATACTATATTAACTCTAAAGGAGAGAGAATAGGTAAAGTTGGAGAACCTGTAGATATAAATGAACTAGTAGTAGAAACTATGCCCACCACTTCTTTATTTTATGAAGAGAGTGGTCAACCTAGATTTAGATTACAACAACAAGAACTAGCAGAAAAAAATCAAGCAGGGTATAAAGCATTTAGAGAAAACTATTTTCAAAAAGAAAATCCTACTGCTCCTTATTCTTTTGTAGTATCAAAAGGAAGAGGTATTAAAAATACAGTAGAAGGAAAAAGAGAATCTAATCATATAGAAGGAATATTAGCAACTCAAGAAGAAATAGAAAATACACAAGGACTTATAACTCTTAATACAACAGAAACCATTTCTCATAATGGAGAGTTATTAAAATACCCTAAAGGAGTTCCTATTATTAAAAATGAAGATGTTCTTGAGTTTTTAAACAATAGAAAGTTTAATGATAAAGAAGCTAACTCTATTTATTATGTTATAAAATCTATAGCAGATGAAATTATTACAAACTCTGAAAAAGGAAAAGTAGTTATAAACAAAAAACTTTCTTCTTTTTTAGAGAATATATTTTATTGGAAATCTAAATCAGATACAATCTCCCCTAATCAAATAGGAATAGATACTAATAAAATGACTTTTAATATTGGAAAGAACTCTTATGCTCTTTCTGAATTAGAATCTAATAAACAAGAACTCCTTAATGATATAAAAGAAGCTTATTTATCTGTAAATAATAAATCATTAACTCAAAACTTTAATGAACCCTTTATAGAATATACAGCAGATAAAGAAGGTAATATTACACCAATAGAATGGAAAAATTACCAAACTTATTTATTATCTTCTGTTAACCCAGACTCTTCAAAAAGATCAACAGATAATACACCTCTAACTACTTCTATAGCTAAACCTACAGAAATAAAACCATATTCTTTTACAGGTAAATATGCTACATTACAATTAACATTAGAATTCCCTAATGTAGAAACTCCTATAGCTAAACAAGAAACCATAACACCAAAAGAAGAAGCCTCTAAAATAGGAGATTATATAGCTGATGGAGTAACAGAGAATACATATACAGGAGTAAGCTCTGGTCCTATATTATTTACTCTTTCTAAAGATGGAGATATAATAGTAAAAGAATCTAATAATACAGAAACAATAGATAAAGTTTTAGAAAACCCTAAATCTGTAGAAGTAATAAAACAAATTCTTTCTACAGACACAGTAGGTAAACAAGATGTTATAAACTTTATAAGCCAAAAAATAGCAGCACAAATAGTTGAATTAGAAAAACAACAACAAGAAACTCCCACAGTAGAAGAAACAAAAGAACCTATTACAGATATAGATAAGAAAGATAATATAGAAAAACAAGCATTACTTGAAAAAAATGTTCAAGATTTAAAAGATAAAAGAAATTCTTTAAGAGGATCTGATGGAGTTGTACCAAAAGAAAACATGGCTGAATGGCAACAACTTGGTAAAGATATAAAAGAAGCAGAAGCTGAAGCCACTAGAGGAGATAACAAAGGTTTTATCCCAATACGCACAGAACAAGATGGTGTATTATCTGGCAATGATGCAATAAAAGCAGAAAAGGAAATTGAAACTATTATTCAAAAAATATTAAATAAAGAGATAACAATTGATCAGGCTATGAATTTTATACAATATAAGTATAAACTTTTAGCTAATGAGAATATAATGCTTTTACAATATATTAAAGATAGAACTACAGATGCTCCAGAAATAGGTAATAATAAACAATCTTTTGCTGCTTGGAGAAAAGGTGGATATGACACAGAACTAACTACTTTAGAAAATAAAAAAAATCCTGTCACAGATATAGAAGCTAAAAAAGCTGATATAGAAAGAAGAAATACTTTTACAAGAGCTACTCAAATGAAAGTATTACCAAAAGGCACTCCTATTTTTGGTGGTAAAACAGCAGATGGCAAAACTGAATTTTTAGATGATGAGTTACAATTTAATAATGGTGATAGAATTACTTTTTTTGCAGAAAAAGAAAGAACAGGTATTTATAAAGATGGAAAAATAGTAGAAACTGGTACAAATAACCCTTGGGGAGTAGTTGGAATATTAATGGATGTTAAAGGATATATTAAAAATCAATCTAAAATTGATGCAGAACTAGATGCTTTAGAAAATAAAGAAACTCCTAAACCAAAAACTTCATTAAGAAATAGAGCTAGTAGAACTAGATTAAAAGCAAATGGAGAAGAAGGAAGAATGACAGACTCTGATTTAGAAACATTCAAAGAATGGCATGCTAAAAATGTTCCTGGTATTCCTTATGAAGTATTAGAAAATATAATTACAACACATGATGGAGAAAAAGCATGGGGAGTATTTGAAGATGGAGTTGCTAAATTTGTTAAAGGAGGATTAAGAGGAACAGAATATCATGAAGTATTTGAAGGAATATGGAAAGACTTTTTATCTGAAGAAGAAAAGAATAATATATTAGAAGAGTTTAGAAATAAAAAAGGAAAATTCACAGATAGAGCTTCTAGAAAAGAATATAGTTATAGTGATGAAACTATAACTGATAATATGGTCAAAGAAAGAATAGCTGATGATTTTGCTGATTATAGACTTGGTAAACTTCCTGCTAGAACTCTTGGAGAATATATTAGAAAGTTCTTTAAATCTATTATGGACTTCTTCAAATCTTTTGTGGTTAAACCATCATTAAAAGAAGAACTGTTTAAAGCAATTGATGCTGGAAGATTTAAAGAAAATGTTACAGATAAACTTACTCCTACAGGTCCAGAATATAGAGCAGTAGAAAACTTAACAGAACAACAAACACATGAGTATGTTCAAGATATGGTTGGACTTACTGCAGGTATATTATTTGATGAAAAAGATAAAGGTACATTGTTTTCTCCACAAAGAATAACAAGTGAAGAATTATTTTCTCAAATAAAAGAAGAATATGATGCTTCAGGTTTATCAGATGTATTATCAGATAAATCATGGCAAGAATTAAAAGAAAAAACAAAAGACTATCTTAGAACTCTTGGTATAACTTTTAATGAAGAAGATAAAGTAGATATTAACTCTGAAGGAGCTAATAAAAATGATTATATTCCTAATCCTTTTTCTATATCTGATAAATCTTCTTTTGCTATTAGATTTACTCTAGCTACTATGTTAGAAAGAGAACCAACCAATTTTGATAATTTAGTTTCTTTAGATTTTCCTAAAGAAGTACTATCTTCTATAGGTGGTTTTAAATTATTAAACTTTAGTAAAACATTTGCAACTCTATTAGATAAACTTTCTAATACAACAAAAACATCTGAAGCTATAGATAAACTAGTAGAGCTTTATAAAGGAGATGTAAATTATATTAGTTTATTCTCTAGACTTGGTGGAGATTGGAAATCTGGAACAATATCTTTTAATCCTAGTAACTTTGGAAAAGATGATTGGAGATTGTTTACACAATTTATACAAGTATTTACAAAACAAAAACCAGATGCTCTTATACAGTATAATGCTGATGGAGAATATTATACAGCTCCTGCTAATTTATATAATAGTATAGAGCAAACAAAACAAAATTGGATTGAGAATATGAAAGCATTGGCTCAATCTGATGACTCTTTTATTAAATATAATCAGCCAACTAAAACATATAGAATTGATTCTGATAAGTTAAAAAATATGCCTATAAAACAACCTATAGACATGATTAACTTCTTAAAAGAAATTGGTATTGATTTTCCATTGGATGTATATAAATCTTTAAAAATTGAAGGAAGAAATAATAGAGAATCAGAAAGAGAACAATTTAATAAAGCTGTTTCCACTATTAAAACATATTTAGGAAAGAATAATGATATAATGTCTGTTAAAGGTAAAGTGTTAGATATAAACTCTTCTTTAAAAAAACTAGCAGAATTATATAATAAAAAAACTAATCCTAATCAAGACTCTACATACTTTGGAGTAGAAGGACAAAGAGTAGGAGCTTATACAGAAAACAACTATATATCTGTTTTTGAAAATGAATTTAATGAGTCTGAAGATTTAGAAGAATTAAAACAAACAAGACCAGAATTAAATGATGTGTTTTCTACAAACTCTTTAGTATTAAAACAAGGAGGAAACTTTTTTAGTAAAGTAGGTAATAGAATAAAATCTTTAAAAACTTCTTACATACAAGGAACTAGTAATAAAGATAATAATAAAGGAACTGTTACAGCTAAACTCTCTTTAGCTGATAGATTTACTACAGAAATAAATCAAAACCTTAATGGTAATTATTATGTAGTTATTAATGCTGATAAATCTACAGAATGGATGTCCAATCTTGGAAACTTTATTTCTTATAAAGATTTAGAAACAACAAAAGGCTGGAATAAAATATATGATATATTTAATGGATATTTAGAAGATGATATACTCTTAGCTTTAGATGCTGATAATAGAGCTCATTTAGCTAATGTAGGGAATAAAGCTAAAGAACTTAGATTCTTTAAAGATATTCTTAGAGATAAACATTTAAATAAAATAGATGAAATGATAGAGGATGGCTCTACATTAGAAGCTATTAAAGAATATATAACCTCTAATCAAACAGAGATTAATGAAGATGTTAAAAATTATTTAACTCCTATATCTCAAGTAACTAAAAGTATATTAAAAGAAAACAATAAAATAACAGAATTAGATGGAAAATTTTCTTTTAAAACTTTAGATGGTAATTTTGAGAAAACTCAAAACCTAGATAAAAATAATTTAACAGAACAAGAGCTGGATAATATATTAAACTTTACTAACATAAATCATGTTATTAATAATATAGAATATCATAAAATATACTTTGGAGACCCTTATCAATTTAAAATAAAAGGAAATCAATTAGATCAAACAAAAAGAATTCCTTCTTTCTTTTCTCCAAGAAGAACAATGATTGATTCTCCAGAGTTTAATAATTTCTTAAATACACAATATAACAAAGCAGGAGAAATAAAACTATCTCCTAAAGACCCAGGATACAATACTTATGATTCTTATATACCAACTATAACTTTAAAAGCAGATGTGGTTGTAGGGTCTATTGCTTTTAATGAATCTGTTCCTAAAAAAATTAGAGATGCTTATGCTAAAACAGAAGTGGCAGATGCTGCTGCCTGGATTATAGATAGTAAGTATAAAGAACTTAAACTTAAAGATGGATATAGATGGAGTGATGAAGCAGAAACTTGGCATCAATGGCAAATGGCATATACAAGACAAAATATGCCAGGGTATGAATACACAAATTCAAAGTTAAAAGAACAAGATGAAAAACTCTTAGAAACTCCTGAACCTTCTTATACATTAGCCATACTTAAACCTATAGCAACAGGTTCTAAATATGGTTCTAATAATATAGATTTAATACTAGATAAAGACTCTTTGTTTCCTATATATTATAAAATGGTGCAAGGAACCAATCTTGAAAAACTATATAATAAAATGTTCAATGAAAATATTGGATATGCTGTTATGGAGTCAGGTAGAAAAGTTGGTATAGAAGAAACAAATTCATTATATAACCAAGATGGTAGTTTTAATGAATCTCCTTTCATCAACCCTATTAAAGTTAGTTGGAAATCTTTAGGAATACAGGTAGATACAGATTCTACTAGTTCTGAAGGAACTATGGGCTCTCAGTTAACTAAGTTGGCAAGTATGGACTTATATGAAAATGGAGAACCAATAGGAGAAACACCAGAAAGAAAACAAGTAGTTAAAAGAGCTTATGATAGAAATAATAGAATCTTAAATCAATTACAACAAGATAAGTATAACTTTTTATTAACTAAACTAGGAGTTGTAGATATGGGTACAAATTTTCAATTAGAAGATGGTACACTATTATCTGAAAATCTTATGTATGAGCTAATGAGAAGAGAGCTTTCTGATAATGCTAAAGACACTATTAAAACAGATGAAGAAGGAAACTTTATTCTTCCTTTTGAAGCTTCTCCTTCTTATACACAAATAAGAAGCATTTTATTCTCTTTTGTTAATAAAGCCTTAATCTCTCCTACAGTTACAGGCGGAGGATATATACAAGCTCCAGTTACAATGTTTGAAAAGAATAGAGCTTTAATGCAAAAAACAGCAACAGGATGGCAAAAAATATCTCAAGATAAATATAAAACTTTATCAGAAGAAGAAAAAAAATCTGTAGTAATAACAGATGATACATTAAAATTCTATACAAAAGAAAATCCTTATTGTGAAATACTACTTCCTTTTTGGGTAAAAGAAAAACTACTTTCTTCTTCTAAATTTAAAACAGAAGAAGAATTATTAGCATATTTAAACTCTACAGATGGAGGAAAAATATTAAATGGAATAGGATTTAGAATTCCTACACAAGCTTTATCTTCTGCAGAAGTTTTTAAAGTAAAAGGATTTTTACCAGCATTTATGGGTAAAACAGTTATTGTTCCTGCTGAAATAACAACTAAAGCAGGAAGTGACTTTGATATTGATAAATTAAATTTATATTTAAAATCAATATATATAGATAAAACAGGATTACCAAAACTAGTTAAATACTATGACTCTGAAGAAACAACAAAAGAATTTTACTCAAAAGTATTTGATGAAACTCTAGCTGTAAAACAGTTTAAAAAAGCAGAGTTATTAGAAGCTGTAGACACTCTTATTTATGGACTAGAAGATAATAAAAATTTATTAAATAAATATGGAGAGTATATTAAATCTATTCAAAATGATTATGAAACTCCTTATGAGTTTAGAGATGCTATAGAAAGAAAGCTAGAAACTCTTTCTGATGAAAACATACAAGCAGAACTTAAAAAAGATTTTGTTAATAAAATGTATTCTAAAGCATTAGAAAATGAATATTTTGATTCTTTACAAGAACTATTACAATTACCAGAAAACTTTGAAAAATTAATTTCTCCTGTAGATGATGCTGGTTTAAAAGACATATCTGATAGATTAGATGTACTAAGAGGAACAGATGAGTCTAAAATTAAAAACAGAATCTTAGATAAAAACTATATGACAACTCTAAGACATGCTTTTGTTACAGGTAAAAGATGGATTGGTATTGCAGCAGTTAATATTACAAATCTTTCTCTTAGACAAAAATCCAATATATATTTAGACACTTCTAAATTTGAAAACCTTTCTGCTAGAGATAAAGAAATATTAGGAAATGGCTCTATTATCTTAACACATAATAAAGATTCTGAAGGTAGAGTTTCTATCTCTGGAAGTAAAACAGCAGATGGTAAACAGTTAATCTCTCAAAGACTTTCTGGTTATGCTACAGCATTTGTGGATGTAGCTAAAGATCCTTTTATATTAAAAGTTATAAAATCAGACTTAGTAGTATCTACTTTTATGTTTTTAGAATCTATAGGAGCAGGAGAAACAGGAATTATGTTTCTTAATCAACCTATTATAGAAGAGTATTTAAAAATGTTAGATTCTCAAAACTCTAAAAACTTATTTAATAAAAAAAGCATAGAGTTTATTAAAAATACATTTCCAACAACAACAGAGTTTTTATCTAAAGGTGTTATTAATGTAAACTCTTTAGAGGATAATATTTCTAAATATAGTGAAAATAAATTATCAGAATCTGAAAATGCAGAACAACAACTTATACTTGATGAGTTTTTAAAGTATGCTAAAATGGCAGAGAATTTATTTAACTTTACTCAAGCTACAAACTATGATACAACACAGTTTAGTAGTGTAGATTTATTTACAAGAAAACAATGGAGAACACAAAATGCTATTAATAACAATATTTTCTCTTCTGTAAAGAAAGTTATGGATACTACATTTATAGGAGAAAAAGAAAATCTACTATCTAAATCAGCTTCAGCTATAGGTTCTATTATGAAATTAGATAGCACTCCTTTTAGATATTATCTAAACTCTGTATTAGGACAATATGGAAATAAACAATTTTTATCTAACGATAGTTTTGAAACTATTGCTAATAAACTACGTTCTTCTTTCTTAGATTATATTATACAAACAAAATCAGGAGTTAATGATAGAGTAAAAGAATTATTAGTTAGTAGTGCTGACTCTGTAGTTTCTAAACTAGAAAGAGCTAAACAAAGATTCCCTTCTATAGAAATATTAAAACATTTACAACCTGTAACTTCTAATATAGAAGGAGGGGCTAAAAGCATTAGACTGGATGTAAATAAAAAGACAGCTTATGATGAAAATTTCTATACAGGAATGATGAGAGAACTTAGAGATTATAATCCTGAAATGAGAGGACTATATAAAGATATTGTAGCTCTTACATTATTACAAGGAAATTATCAATCTGCTATTTCTATTAAAAACATTATTCCAATAGAAGATTATAGTAATATTGTTTCTCCTATAATAGAACAATTAGTAACAGATAAAACTCTAGATCCATTTTTAGAAGGAATGTTTCAAAGAAACAACTTTAAAGATGAGGACATAATGCCAACATTCACTCCTAGATTCTTTGATAGCTCTACAAGATCATCAGAAGATATTCCTGTTCCTATAGCAATAGATAGTTTAGGAAATGAAATATATGCATATAACTCTCCTAACTTTGCTAATTTAAAATCTATAGGAATACAATCTAAAGATAGAAGAATACTATTATTAGATCCAAAATATAACTCTTATAATATAGAAGATGAGTATTTAAAAATCTCTAAAGTTATATACAATGAATTTGCAGGAGATTATATTAATATGCAAACAGGACAGAGTGTGACAAAATCAGAATTTGCACAAAGAAAATCTAAGGGAGATAATTCTCTATATGATGTTTATGGATATAAAAAAGTGTTTCTTCCTTATCCAGATGAAAAAGGAAATAAAATTCCTTTAACTAATGAAAAAGGAGCACATGTATATAAACAAATAAATCTTTATGGAGATGGATATAGAGCATCAGAATATTATACAGATTTTAGACCTTCTGTTTT
>Ga0114963_10000059_pt1 | contig 62940 bp, 60 predicted proteins | sample C_131016_EF_Meta_FD_87019 | JGI IMG/M metagenome (GOLD analysis project Ga0114963, IMG submission 87019) | Freshwater microbial communities from Lake Croche, Canada to study carbon cycling - C_131016_EF_MetaG | ecosystem: Environmental > Aquatic > Freshwater > Lake | place: Lake Croche, Canada... | reverse complement strand
CTGGCAAGTTTCTCTCGGATGACCTGAGACCAGCTCCCCGGGGCAGAGCCCAAATCCACAATGGTCATGCCGGGGCGGATGAGACGATCCTTCTCGTCTATTTCGAGCAGCTTAAAGGCAGCCCGCGACCGATAGCCGCGCTGCTGGGCCTGCCGAACGTAGGGGTCGGTGAGGTGTCGTTGGAGCCAGGCGGGATTGAACTTGTTCTTGGCCAAACGGCCCTGCCCGCGCTACAGGTAGCGCACCTCAAGAATCTCCACCTCACGGGGACCGCTTGGCGCCTGCACGGTGGCCACATCGCCCACTGACTTGCCAATGAGCGCGCGAGAAATGGGGCTGGAGATGGAAATCTTTCCCACCTTGAGGTCGGCCTCGTCGTCTCCGACGATCTTGTAGATCTTGCGCTCAGATGTGTCGAGGTCCTCGAGTTCGACCGTGACCCCAAAGACCACCCGTCCGTCTTGCTCGAGCGAGCGCGGATCAATGATCTGGGCAGTGGAAAGCTTGGCCTCAAGCTCCAAGATTCGGCCCTCAATAAAGCCCTGGCGCTCCTTGGCCGCATCGTATTCAGCGTTCTCGGAGAGGTCGCCCTGGGCGCGCGCCTCCGAGATGGCATTAATCACAGACGGGCGCTCTACTGTCTTGAGTTGATGGAGTTCTTGCTTGAGGCGCTCTGCGCCCTCTATGGTGAGTGGCGTGCTCATGCGTGGTCCTTTAGCAATGATCGATGGAGGCTCTGGAGATCGTAGACCTCCAGACGTGAATTGGCCATGCCGCCCATGCCCTCGACCGCGGCCCGCGCACCCGCCAGCGTCGTGTAAGTGGTGACACGTTGGGCGAGTCCGGTGGTGCGGATTGAGCGCGAATCCGCCATGGCGGTGCGCTTTTCCTCCACGGTGTTGATGATGAAACAGATCTCGCCGTTCTTAATCATGTCCACCACGTGAGGTCGACCCTCGGTGACTTTATTCACGACGCCCACTGGAAGGCCTTGGGCTGAAATGACCGAGGCCGTTCCGCGAGTCGCCACCAGCTTGTAGCCCATGTCATGGAGCATACGGACCAGCGGAATGAGGGCCTCTTTGTCGGCGTTTTTCACGCTGACAAAAACGGTGCCGCCCTTGGCGGGGTCGGGCAGACGGGTTCCCGCGGCGATTTGGGACTTCATGAAAGCCTCCGCGAAGGTGGGGGCCACTCCCATCACCTCACCCGTTGACTTCATCTCTGGGCCAAGGATGGTGTCCACACCAGGGAACTTCACAAAGGGGAAGACGGCCTCTTTCACCGAGTAATAAGGCGGCACCACCTCTGCATGGACCCCCTGCTCCGCGAGGCTTCTGCCCAGCATGGCGCGAGCCGCAATCTTGGCCAGCTGAAGGCCTGTGGCCTTCGAGACAAACGGCACCGTGCGAGAGGCGCGCGGGTTGACTTCGAGCACATAAACGACCCCTCGCTGGATGGCGAACTGCACATTCATGAGCCCAACCACATGCAGCGCACGCGACATCTGGGCAGTCTGTCGCTTGAGCTCATCGATGAGTTCAGCGGACATCGAAAAGGGCGGCAGGCTGCAGGCCGAGTCACCGGAGTGAACGCCCGCCTGCTCAATATGCTCCATGACCCCGCCGATGAGGACCTGCTTACCATCCGACAGGCAGTCCACATCGACCTCGATCGCATCGTTGAGGAAACGATCAAGAAGCACGGGCGAATCGTTGGAGACCTTCACCGCCTCGCGCATGTAGCGCTCGAGATCGCGCTGCTCATGCACGATTTCCATGGCCCGCCCTCCGAGCACGTAACTCGGACGAACGACGAGTGGGTAGCCGATCTCTTGGGCCAGGCGAATCGCCTCCTCCTCGTTTCGCGCAGTGCGATTGGGAGGCTGAAGGAGTTCCAGCTTGTGAAGGAGTTTCTGGAATCGCTCGCGGTCCTCTGCAATATCGATGGACTCTGGCGAGGTGCCCACGATAGGCACACCGGCTGCTTCAAGCGCCTTGGCCAGCTTGAGCGGCGTCTGTCCGCCGTACTGAACGATGACGCCGACAGGCTTTTCCAGATCAACGATCTCGAGGACGTCTTCCAGCGTGACCGGCTCGAAATAGAGACGATCAGAGGTGTCGTAGTCGGTGGAGACGGTCTCGGGGTTGCAGTTCACCATGATGGTCTCGAAGCCATCTTCGCGAAGGGCCATGGCCGCGTGGACGCAGCAGTAATCGAACTCGATGCCCTGACCAATTCGATTGGGACCACCCCCAAGCACCATGACCTTCTTTCGTTGTGTGGGGCGGGCCTCGCAGTCGTGCTCGTAGGTGGAGTAGAAGTAGGACGTCGCCGTATCGAATTCTGCTGCGCAGGTATCAACACGCTTGTAGACGGGTCGCACGCCCATGGCGTGACGGGCCTTGCGCACCTCCCCTTCGGTGGTGTCGAGCAGATAAGCCAGCCGACGGTCGGAGAAGCCCTTTCGCTTGAGTTCAAACATGAGCGGGGCATGCAGATCTGCCAACGTCTTCTTCTCAAGGGCCAGTTCAATGTCGACAATCTCTTTGATCTGAACCAGAAACCACGGGTCGATCTTGGTGAGGCCGTGAACCTCTTCCACGCTAAACCCCTGCGCGAAGGCATCGCCCACATACCAGATGCGTTCGGGCCCGGGCTCGCCGAGCTCCTCCTCGATTCGCTCCCGATCGGTGGTCTTCTGGTTGAGGCCATCCACACCCACCTCAAGTCCACGCAGCGCCTTCTGAAAGGACTCTTGGAAGGTGCGCCCCATCGCCATCACCTCACCCACCGACTTCATCTGGGTGGTGAGATGGCTGTCGGCGAGCGGAAACTTCTCAAAGGCAAAGCGGGGGACCTTCGTGACCACGTAGTCAATCGTGGGCTCAAACGATGCGGGGGTCGCCCCACCGGTGATGTCATTGCGAAGCTCATCGAGCGTAAAGCCCACAGCAAGCTTGGCTGCAACCTTGGCAATCGGAAAGCCGGTGGCCTTCGAGGCCAGGGCCGAGGACCGAGAGACCCGGGGGTTCATCTCAATGACGATCATGCGGCCCGTCTGGGGGTTGATGGCGAACTGCACATTCGATCCACCCGTATCGACGCCAATCTCTCGAAGGATGGCAATCGAGGCGTTGCGCATGAGTTGGTATTCCTTGTCGGTCAGCGTCTGCGCCGGGGCAACCGTAATGGAGTCGCCCGTGTGAATGCCCATCGGGTCAAGGTTCTCAATAGAGCAGACGATGATGCAGTTATCGGCGCGGTCCCGAACAACCTCCATCTCGAACTCTTTCCAGCCGATCAGAGACTCCTCGATGAGAAGCTCTCCGGTGGGCGAGGCCTCGAGTCCTCGCTTGCAGATGGTCTCGAATTCCTCGGCGTTGTATGCGATGCCCCCGCCGGTTCCGCCCAGGGTAAAGCTGGGTCGAATGATGACTGGAAAGCCCACCCCGGTGGTCTCTTGAGAGATGCGACGTTGCACGGCCCAGGCCTCGTCCATGCTGTGGGCCACACCCGACAGCGCAGACTCAAGGCCGATGGCGGTCATGGCCTCCTTAAACTTCTGGCGGTCCTCCGCCTTCTCAATGGCCGCCTCTCGAGCGCCAATGAGTTCGACTCCGAATTTTTCAAGGACGCCGTTTCGGGCCAAGTCGAGTGCGCAGTTAAGGGCCGTCTGCCCGCCCATGGTGGGCAACAAGGCATCGGGCCTCTCCTTCTCGATGATGCGCGCCACCATCTTCCAGGTGATGGGCTCGATGTAGGTGACATCGGCGGTCTCGGGGTCCGTCATGATGGTGGCCGGATTGCTGTTGACCAGGACAACCCGAAAACCCTCTTCCTTCAGGGCCTTACAGGCCTGTGCCCCAGAGTAGTCGAACTCGCAGGCTTGGCCAATCACGATGGGGCCCGCGCCAATGATGAGGATGGTCTTGATGTCTGTGCGCTTAGGCATGAGCCCCCCGGCGCATCAGGTCAAAGAAGTGGTCAAACAAGGAGACGATGTCGTGGGGACCGGGACTGGCCTCGGGATGGCCCTGAAAACAAAAGGCGGGCGCCTCGGTGTGGGCTAGGCCCTGAATCGAGCCATCAAACAGAGAGCGATGAGTCACCTTGAGGTGGGCGGGCAGGCTCTTGGGGTCCACCGCAAACCCATGGTTCTGAGAGGTGATGAAGACGCGGCCCGAGGCGAGGTCCTGGACCGGATGGTTCGCGCCGTGGTGACCAAACTTCATCTTGAGGGTGCGTGCACCTGCGGCGAGGGCGAGTATCTGGTGACCCAGACAAATTCCAAAGAGCGGGATACGACGGTCTATCGCCTCCTTGGCCGCGGCAATGGCGTAGTCGCATGGCTCGGGGTCTCCCGGGCCATTCGAGAGAAAGATGCCCGAAGGCTTCATCGCGAGAACGTCTGATACCGGGGTCTTGGCGGGTACGACCGTCAGGCGACATCCGCGGTCTGCAAGAAGCCGAAGGATGTTTCGCTTCACGCCAAAGTCGTATGCCACCACATGAAGCGGGCTCGACTTCGGCTGACCATGGCCTCCGACGAGTCGCCAGCTTCCCTCGGTCCACTCATAGGGCGTCTTGGTTGAGACATGCTGCGCAAGATCAAGGCCCACGAGGCCACCAAACCCTCGCGCCAGGATACGCGCCCTGTCCTCATCGATCGATTCGCCCGGTTCCGCGGCCAAGATACAGCCGGACTGCGCACCTGTGTCTCGTAGTAAGCGAGTGAGGCGACGCGTGTCCACGCCGGCGATGGCAACCACGCCTCGCTGGGCGAGGGCCTCAGAGAGGGACTCTTTGGAGCGAAAGTTCGACACGACCGATGGCAGGTCGCGAATAACCAGGCCGGCAGCCTGAATGCTCTCAGACTCGTCGTCTTCCTCATTCCAGCCCGTGCTGCCGATATGGGGATAGGTGAGCGTGACGATCTGCCGGCAATAGCTCGGGTCGGTGAGGATCTCTTGGTAGCCGGTGATGGCCGTGTTGAAAACGACTTCTCCGACAGCGTTCCCCGACGCCCCAATCGACATCCCGGAAAACACACTGCCGTCCGCAAGAACCAAGACGGCGGAGGGGCGGGCCCGATTCTCGGGCACAGAAAAACTGGCCGCGTCCGATCCGATGGCGGCCAGCAGCTCAGTCAGCTGCACTCAAAACTCCTTTGGATTTATTGAATTATAAGGCTGCGAGGAAGATCGCGAGGGTGCAGCCCCATCCAACAGTCCAGACCAGCGAGCGAAGCGTGGCCAGATTGGCGAGATAGCAGGCGATGTATGCCAGACGAGACACCACGACGGCCGCTGCCAAAACGTCGATCCGCGCAGGCGCTGCGCCGGACCAGTGGGCAACCAGGAGCGCTGCGGTAAAAAAGGCAAAAGCCTCCCACGAGTTTGCCTGCGCCGCGACGGCTCGACGGCGATAGCCCTCTTGAGCCGAGAGCCAGTCCCGCGGGTTGGCGTTGTCGTAGGACTTCATTCCGGCCTTTGCAATGCCCGCGCAGACGATGGGCAGAATTGCCATGGCCAAAAGACAGCCATGTGCAAGAGTGAAGCCCTGGGTGGCCTGGTTGATGAGTTCTACCTGCATGCCTACGCTCCTTGTAACTGACGACGATCTCGAACGGCCTGGGCAATGGTCCCGAGGTCCACATACTCCAGCTCCCCACCAACGGGGACGCCGCGCGCCAGCCGGCTGATGCGAAGCGGAGGAATGAGTCCTCTTGCCCGCAGGACCGACTCAATCGCGTGCGCAGTCGCCTCCCCCTCGGGCGTGAAATTCGTGGCCACGATGAGCTCGCTCAGCCCAGGCTGGCTTGCCCGATCAATCAGACGCTCGAGGTGAATGTCGGCTGGGCCCACCCCATCGAGTGGAGAGAGCCGCCCCATCAAAACAAAATACCGCCCCCGAAAACTGCGGGTCTGCTCCAGCACAAGCAAATCGGCCGGTGTCTCAACCACGCAGAGCAGCGAGTCGTCCCGCTGACCATCCTCACAGATGCCGCAAGTCTGCGTCTCCGTGAAGGTGTTGCAGGAGCGGCAGTGCTGGAGATGCTCAAGGGCATTCAACAGGGCTCGGCCCAGCTGGTCAGCGCCGCCACGATCGTGCTGAAGCAGGTGAAGCGCAACGCGCTGCGCAGTCTTTGGGCCCATCCCGGGCAATCGCGAGAAAGCGTCCGTGAGGGCCTGGAGTGCTGCAGGGCTTGCAGCAGAGGTCTGCGTGGTGTCCAGAGTTAGATCTTGAAGCCCGGAGGAAGCGGCATGCCCGCCGTGGCCGCAGACATGCGGTCACTGCTGATCTGCTCGACCTTGGCGTGGGCCTCTTTTGCAGCGGCGACAAGCAGGTCTTGGAGGGTCTCGCGATCATCGGGATCGGCGGTCATCAGACTGGGATCGATCTGCACAGACTTGAGTTCATGGCGCCCCGAGACCTGAACCTTCACGAGGCCCGAGCCTGCCTGGCCCTCGACCATCAGTTCTGCCAGAGACTCTTGCGCCTTCTTAATTTTCTCTTGAACCTGCTGAGCCTGTCTCATGAGCCCCGCAATCTGGCCTTTCATCATGAACCCTTCTCCTTCTCTGGGGGTGGATCGGTTAACTCATCGGGATCTGGTCCGATCCATCGGATCGACCCCGGAACAATGGTGGCATCAAACTCCTTGATGATGGCCTGAACGAGGGGGGACTTCACGATCGACTCCTCGGCCATGCGCTGCAGCTCGGCGGCGCGCTTGGCCTTCTGCTCGGCGGCAGTCGGTCCGCTCCCAAGCCCCACTGAGACCCTCAGCTCAATGGGTCGGCCCAGCCGATTCGTCAGCGCCTCTTCGAGCCTGACTCGCGCAGCATCATCGTTGAGAGCCTGGGTTGGTACGGTGATTTCGATTCGATTCTCGAACGCTGGGTCGATCCGAACAAAAGACGATTGCTGGGCGAACTGCCGTGTGAGGCCACTCAGGGGAAGAGTCTTCACAAGACTTGGCCACTCCTGTGCAGTCAGGATCGCCGGCGAAGGCGCGGCCAGGGGGGCGGCTGCAGAGGACGCTTGGGGCCGCGGCGCTGCAACGGTCGGCGAAGAGATAGGGGTGGCGCGAATGGATGCGGCCGCTCGGGTGCGCGGGGCGCGAAGCGCTGCCGCTGGCGGGGGCAGGGGTTCGGGAGCGAAAGCCAGAAGGCGCATGAGGGTCATCTGAAAACCCGTGGACTCATCGGGAGCCAAGTCCAGATCGCGCCGGCCCAGGATGACAATCTGGTAAGCCATCTGCGCCTGCTCGGCATCTAGTTTCTTGGCCAGGGCCTGAACGTCCTCATCCTGCGAGGCCGAGGCCTGTGAGCCAAGCACGCGCGCCACAATCACTTCATGACAGAGCCGCGCAAGCTCATCTAAAACAGCCTCAGCCGACGCGCCGGATTCGAGCAGTTCATCTCCCATGGCGAGGGCATCCTGCGCTCGAGACTCCATGAGGGCCTGCATCAACCGTATGAGGGGCTCTCGCCCCACCTGTCCCAGCATCTGTGCCACAGCCTGGCCGCTCACGCTGCCACCCCCAAAGGCAATGGCCTGGTCGGTCAGTGAGAGTGCATCGCGGGCGCTTCCTCGGGCAGCGCGCGCCAGCGCATCGAGCGCGACGGGTTCAGCCACAACATGCTCTTGCGTCAGCACGTACGAGAGGTGGGAGACGAGCGCCTCGTGCCTGAGATTCTTCAGGTTGAACTGAAGACAGCGGGACAACACCGTGACCGGAATCTTCTGAGGATCCGTTGTGGCCAAAACAAACTTCACATCAGCCGGTGGCTCCTCAAGCGTTTTGAGCATGGCATTGAACGCATGCCCGGAGAGCATATGCACCTCGTCAATGACATAGACCTTGAAGCGCCCCGATGTTGGCGCAAACCGCGCCTGCTCAAGCAGCTGCTGAATCTCTCCAACACCTCGGTTCGATGCCGCATCGATTTCAATGTAATCCACAAACCGGCCCCGATCGATGTCAAGGCAGCTGCCGCACTGACCACAGGGCTCGCTGGCGATGCCAGTCTCACAGTTCAAGGCCTTGGCAAAGATGCGAGCAAGCGTGGTCTTGCCGACCCCGCGCGAGCCTGTGAGCAGATAGGCGTGGTGAAGGCGGCTGGTCTTGAGGGCGTGCTGCAAGGCGCGCACCACTGCGTCTTGGCCAACCACTGTCGCAAATGACCGAGGGCGCCACTTGCGGGCCAGCACATCCGGGGCGGCACTCCCCGCGCCAGCAGGTTCTTCAAACAGCAGATCGGACATTGCGCTTCGCTTTGAATAAAGGGGCGAGCCGGACCCCCGGCACTTGCGAGGATCCGCTATGGCTGCTTCGTTCCCGACCTGACCAGGTTCACAGACTCACAATGCGGGGCGGCCCGCCTCATCGCAGTGTATCAAGCGCCCATCGATCAGCTGCCAGATGGAGGGCTCTGCAGTGAGAATAAATGCCTCTTGATGCGCAGTTGGCGAATGCATCTCCATGACCTCAAGGTAGCGAGCGAGCTGCTCGGCATAGGGCTGACGCTCTGAGTCGAGCAGGCGCCATTTGAAGTCGATGACGCGCAGCAGCGTGCGATCTGCGATGGCGTCGACCACCACCCGATCGGGTCGGCAGATCTGCCCCTGGGCGTCGGGCCACTCCCGCTCAATCCATACGCGCTCCCCACGGGCTCCGAGAAGGCGCCTCGCCAGGGGCAGGGCCAGGAGCGCCTGCGCACGATTCCAGACGTCTAGCGCCTGCCCCTCGTTGAGCCCAAAGGGCGCGAGGCATCGCTGCCAGACGGGCTCAAGGACAGGGTGCTCGCCAGCCGTGCCTTCAGTGCTCATGAGGTGGGTGAACTCCATGATGCGATGAAGGGCCTGGCCCTGACGGATAGCCAGCGTCATGGTCGCTGCTCCGAGGCTGGACCACCCCAGGGCACCATGTGGGGTGAGAGCCACTCGACCCAATTCGTCGACCCTGATTTTGCCGACTTCGTAGCGCTAAGGAAGAAGAAGCGGCGCGCACGCGTTATGGCCACGTAGAGAAGGTTGATTTCCTCGCTCTGAATCTGCTGATCCCTCTCCTCCAACAAAGCGTCCACCTCAGGCGTGGATGCGTCGCCACTCTTCCAGGCATAGAGGCCCTCGAGCTGCGACCGATCTGCGTTCCACTCGCAGAGCCAGCGAAGGCCTGAGTCGGGCCTTGGTGGATCAGAGGCGCCCGCCAAAACCACCACCCGTGCCTCAAGGCCCTTAGCGCTATGCAAGGACTGGATCGTCACGGCATCTAAATCCATGTCCACCAGACCCAGATCGGGCGACTCTTCTTTCTCTGCCTGGGCCAGCCGACGCATATCGCGCACGAAAGAGGCCAGGCTGGGAAAGCGGCCGGAATCCCAGGCCAGGCAGTGCTCCAGAAAAGCGGCCAGATTGGCTCGCGCTTGCTCGCCTCGGGCTTCGCCCCCATAGAGGTGGCATCGAGCCCGAAGGCCCGAGGACTCAATGACCCAGTCCAGAAGGTCATGGACGGGCAGGCGGCTTGCCTGTTTGCTCCACTCGTCTAAGGCACGGCGCACGTGCAGGAGGTGCGGGTGAAGATCGGCGGTAAAGGACTCGTCCTGGAGTACCTGCCACCAGGTCATGTGTCGCGACTGAGCCTGTCCAGCAAGCCACAGCAGGTGATCATCGGACAGCGCAAAGAGGGGCGACCGCATGACGCGAGCGAGGTCGGCATTCGACCAAGGCATTGAGAGAAGTCGGCAGACCGAGAGCAGATCAAGCACCTCAGGCTGCTCAAGGAGACCGCCAGAGCGGTCGCTGACGAATGGGATGCCCTCGTGAACGAAAGCACGTTCCATCTCGGCCATGTGCGTGCGGCTTCGCATGAGCACTCGGACATCGCCCCACCGCAGAGTCGGCTCTCGTCGCAAGAGCTCCTTGAGGGCCCGAGCAATCTGACACCCCTCCTCAAAGCGGGGCTGGGCGGCCCGCTCACCAGGTGGGCTTCTGAGCCAGTCTCGCGGCCCAGACGACTCCGAGTCCTTCACATCCGATTCCTCAGCCTGGGGCTGGGCGCCGTGAACGAGAGGCAGGCAATAGACTCCTCCGCGCTCAGCCCGCGCATGAGCGGTGTGCGGGCGAATCCGCTCACCCGCAATCGGGCAAAGGGCCGTATTGATGAGCGCAACGACCTCGGGCGCACAGCGACGCGTCTCATCTTTTGTGAGCACATCTGCCCCGAACTGAGCGCGAAGCCACTCACGCGCAAGGCCGAAGACCTTGGGGTCCGCGCCCCGGAAGCGATAGATTGACTGCTTGGGGTCACCCACAATAAACACGCGTGGGGCCCGCGCGTCCGGACCCTGCGCACCAATGTGGCACTCGAGCCACGCCCTCAGGATGGCCCACTGAACGGGGTTGGTGTCTTGGAACTCGTCGACCAAGATCTGATCGAATCGTGCGTCCACTCGCGACAGAAGCTGGTGGCCGTGGGGCGACTGGATGAGCTGAAAGACCGTCGCCTCCATCCCATCGAAGTCGGTGAGGTCCTGCTCCCGACGCAATTCATCAAGGCACTCAAGAAGTGCCTCTCCACAGGCATGCAAGGCCGCCAGACGAGCGCTCTGCAGTCGCTGGTCCATCACCTCGAGCAGGGTGGCAAGCGACTCCGCCATGCCCTCCACGGCAGCCTTGAAGTCTTCGGCCCTCCCGCCCCAGGACTTGTAATCCTCTATGCGAACCAACTTTTTTTTCGGCGGCCGCCGCCACCGACGGTCTCCCTCATCCCCTCGTGCCCGCTTGACCAGTAAGGCATCGGTCAGTTGATCAAACTGGTTCTCAGTCATCACCCCATGCTGCAAGGCACGCAAAGACTCGAGCAGATCCTCCCGCCTCGGGAGCCCCTCATAGGCCTCTGCGAGCTCCCCTGCCCGAGACTGCCAGGCATCAAAAAAAGCCTGCTTCAGGACCCCTGTGTCGTGCAGGGCCTCCTCAAAAATCTTCCCTGCTGCACCCTTTGAGACGGCGGTGAGTCTCGGTCCCAGCAAGAGGCTTCCCCGAAGGCTGCAATAGGCTCTGAGCGCGTCCTTGAGCGAAAAGAGCCCCATCCTCTGAATGAGCGCCTCCAGCGGAAGGGAGACGTCGCTGCGGGCCCTCTCGATGAAGCGCTGCCACGCCTGCTCCCGCATCTCGAAGACCCGGCTCGAGGCAGACAGGCTCGACAGGCCCGCGGCCTGCTCGGGGGCGAAGGAAAGCAGTCGGTCGTACCACTGGTGGAAGGTGCAGACGAGGGGCTGATCGTCTGCGCACAGAACGTCCTCATAAAGGCTTGGTGCTCGCTTCATTGCCCGCTCAAGCGAATCTCCATCCAGCCCGTAGTCGTCTCGCAGGGTTCGCAGGCGGTCGAGCTCGCTCGCAAGACTCAGGGTCTCGAGCTCAGACCAGATTCGCGCGCGCATCTCCGCTGCTGCCTTCTTGGTGAAGGTGAGCGCCAGGATGGCGCCAGGTGGCGTGCCATCGAGTAGCGCTCGCAAGACACGAACCTTTAAGAGCCAGGTCTTGCCGCTACCGGCGCAGGCCTCCACGACGACTGAACGGGATGGGTCGCAGGCAATCGTCTCTTGTCGACTCACCGACCAGCCTCCTCGCGTGCTCCACGGCCCATCCACTCACTCGGGCGGCAGACGCCCTCAGCAGGGCATTTCTCGCAGCCTTCGCCGGCGCCCAAGGCCTCAAGCGGCCGCAGCGGGGCACCTGCTAAGACGCGAACGAGCAAGTCATCGACATGCGGCATGAGCTGGGAGTCAGCATTGACCGGCAAGAGTTCGGTGCCCTCGTGGGACACCGACAGATATCCTAGCTGGGAGGCCGTGCCCAGGCCGTTGGATGCCACCATGGCGGCATAGGCCTGCAGTTGAATGTCGGTCTGTTCATCTCGAGACCGCTCCCTGATTCGTTCTCTCTTGGACGACTTCACATCCAGAATGCGCGGCAGACCCTGAGGATCTCGATCGATACGATCGATTCGTCCTCTCACACTGACTCCAGACCTTGGGAGTTCGAGTGAGAGGGGCTCCTCGGTGGACTCTAGACGATGGGTCTGGTCAGTCTCCTCAAGCCACTCTGCCAGAGAAGGAATGCGCGCCCGGATGTCCGCCACCAGCAGATGAGAGGACTCTTGCTCGCGCGCGAGTCGATCGGTTTCTTGGAAGAGCCACTGCTCCCATGGCTGGCTCGCATCGCGTTTTGCACCCACCCCCTGCAGGAGCCGATGAAGCAGGATGCCCAACTCTGCGTGGCCGGGATCCTCGTCAAGGTCCTTGGCCTCAGCAAGCCCAAGCACCTCCTGCCAATAAAAGCGATAGGGACAGCGTGCGAATGTCTGTAGGGAGGAGACAGAGACAGCACGAAGAGGCGTGGACAAGACGACGCTTGGCATGGATGGGGGACGATCGCTCTGCTCCCCCAGAGTGCGACGCGAGAGGACTGGGTCAGCCGGCCGGCCCTCGCCCCGAAACACAAAAGCTCTTAGCCGGGCAAGCGGAGCGGCCCATTGCGCGGGGCTCTGAGGATCGATTCGTTGAGCCACAAAAAGTGTCGGCAGTCCTCGCGAAATGGCCAAGGCGAGGTGGGACACCAAGACCGCATCACTGACGCGGGCTGGAAGCTCGCCGCACGCAACCTCCATCTGGGCGCGCGCGAGGAGTCGGCTTGGCCCGCGCGGAATGAATTGCCCCTCGGAGCATCCGAGAAACACCAGGCCACAGAGCTTGGCTCGCGCGGCCTCTGTGATGCCCAGAATTCGTACTGACGGATTCTCAGGACGAATGGGGAGTCTGGCGGGCGCCATGGCCCTCATCACCAGGGCGCGAAACGACCGCCAGGGTACCTTGTTGTCTGCCTGCGCCCGCCCCGAGAAGTCGGCCCGGAGATGAGACACGGTCGACAACAGACAAAGCCCCGCCTCGTCCTCGGCCAGGACCTCCGTCAGGCCCAATGCGTCCAGTCGACCCAAGAGCAGGCTGAGCCATTCTCGAACCGGTCTTCGCTCGCCTTGGGAGACATCAAGAATGGGGGCAAGCGCCCTCGATAGACCGGGGGGCAGCCGCCGAAGCGCGGCGTCATCGGACGTGGCAGCCCGCCAACCCTCAAACACGGACTCCAATGCGAGGGCCTCAAAGAGTGCTTGGCGATTCAGAGCCTCTGCCACAAGCGGGTTTGCCATCCAGGCAAAAAAGCCACTGCGCCCAGCCACCAGGCCAGGTAGGTCAAGAAGCCCCTGAAGACAGACCGATGCAAGCGTGGTGTCGAGCGCCCAGCCGGCTGGGTCATCGACGGCAATCTGGGCGTGACTCAGCATGGAGGCGAGCCGTCTGGCAGCAAGCCGATCGGCCGCAACCACACCGACGGGATCGGCGGAGCTCGGGGCTTGCTGCTCGCGCTCGCTCAGCCAGCCCGTAATCACTTCAGCCGCTGTCCGAGCGGCATTGTCAAGCGAGCGAGCCTCCGACCAGCGCACGTTCATGAGGTCGGGGGCCGGCAGAGCGCCCATCCGACTGCTCAAGGAGGGCCAGGCCAGGTGATTGGGGATGCGAGCGAGCGCGAGGTCTGAGAGCTCTGGCCAGATCTGAGGCCAGATGTCAGCCTGATGACCCGTTGGCAGCGTTGGGAGGTGGGCCAGGCGAGGAATGCCTCCCCAGAGAACCACCATCTTTGCCACCGAGAGCGAATCGCTGGGTCCAAGGCAGACCATCCAGGGCCTCACACTGGGCTCGGGTGCAGGATGCGTCTCAAACCAAAAGGCTGTGCTCGACCCATCGTGCTGCGCGCAGTAGAGCGCGTGAATCAGGGTGAGGCCCCCAAGATCGGCGGCTGGTGCGCTCGGGGAGCCCAGCTTTAGCCAGGCGAGCCAAAGCCAATCCCACCGATCGAACAGGTCGACCCACTGAGAGGCAAGCTCGAACTGACTTTTTACTGAGGGCGCCAACCAGCCTGTTGAACCCGAGCGCTCGGCCAGCGAGTTGGCCAATTCCAGCTGCCGATCGGCGAGTGGTCTGGGCTGATCCCCTGCATGTCGGGCTCGCTGAAGCGCCAACTGGTCGAGGTGAGCACGCAGGTCTTGGATGGCTGGGAGGGGGCCCTCGAGCGCCCTCCCCTGAGAGGCAGCCACACATGCCGAGCGACACTCGAGGGCCGTTGCGCCGCCGATGCAGACGATCGAATTGGGCCGCTCATCCGGCTCAAGCGCGAAGAGCTCCTCAGCCAACTGAACGGCCTCGAGGGTGTGAGTGCTCTGCACAAGCGACTCCCGCAGGCGCTCTTTCCAAAATCCGAGCGCAATGGCGAGGTCTTCCAGGCGGGGTGCGCGTTCCATAACCCCTATGCTATGCTTCCCAAAACGAAGAGTTAGGGTCATGGAATGACCCCATCAGCGCGGCCCTCAGACGCTGCAAAACACAATCCTCAGGCGTGCCCCGTCCCCTTGTTGGTTGATGATTCGAAGGCCCCGTTTAGTCCCGCTGATTTCTCTCGCACGCTGACCCCAACCCTTTCTATCCCGGACCTTTTTTTGACTTATGAGTGAACACACCAAAGCCGTTACCGATGCCAGTTTTGAGGCCGATGTGATGAAGTCTGACCTGCCGGTCATTGTCGATTTCTGGGCCGAATGGTGTGGTCCGTGCAAGATGGTGGCGCCCATCCTTGAGGAGATTGGTCAGGAGTACGCCGGACGCCTCATCGTGGCCAAACTGAACGTCGATGAAAATACGGCGGTTCCTGCCAAACACGGCATTCGCGGCATTCCCACCCTCATCCTCTTTAAGAACGGTGCAGTGGTGGCTCAAAAAGTCGGTGCCGCTGCGAAGTCCCAACTCACGGCCTGGATCGACAGCCACCTCTAAGCTCCCCCGCCCCGCCAGTCTCGATCCCGGCTGGAAACCCCCTCGCGCCTTCTAGCCCATGTACCTCTCAGAACTCAAAGCCCTTCCCGTCACCCAGCTCGTGGAGCTCGCTGGCACCCTGGAGATAGAGAACGCCAGCCGCCTGCGCAAGCAAGAGCTGATGTTTGCCATCCTCAAGAAGAAAGCCAAGACGGGCGAACAGATTTTTGGTGATGGCGTCCTTGAGGTGCTTCCAGACGGTTTTGGATTCTTGCGCTCGCCCGAGTCCTCCTACCTGGCCAGCACGGACGATATTTACCTCTCGCCCTCTCAGATTCGCCGCTTCAACCTGCACACAGGGGATGCCATTGAGGGAGAGGTTCGCACCCCGAAAGATGGTGAGCGCTACTTTGCCTTGGTCAAGGTGGACAAGATCAATGGCGAACTTCCTGAGGCCTCAAAGAACAAAATTCTGTTTGAAAACCTGACCCCGCTGTTCCCGAATGAGCCCATCCGGCTTGAGCGAGACATGAAGGGGGAAGAGAACATCACCTGCCGCATCATCGACATGGTGGCACCCGTCGGCAAGGGCCAGCGGGGCCTCCTGGTGGCCCCGCCAAAGAGCGGCAAAACCGTGATGATGCAGACGATCGCGCATGCGATTACCAGCAACCACCCTGAGGTGGTCCTCATCGTCTTGCTCATCGACGAGCGGCCCGAGGAAGTCACAGAAATGCAGCGCAGCGTGCGCGGGGAGGTCGTGGCCTCTACATTTGATGAGCCCGCCACCCGTCACGTACAAGTGGCCGAGATGGTCATTGAGAAGGCCAAGCGACTGGTCGAGCACAAGAAAGATGTCGTCATTCTTCTTGACTCGATTACGCGTCTGGCGCGCGCCTACAACACGGTCGTTCCCACCTCCGGCAAGGTGCTCACCGGCGGCGTGGATGCCAACGCCCTGCATCGCCCCAAGCGATTCTTTGGAGCGGCCCGAAACATTGAGGAGGGTGGATCGCTTACCATCATCGCCACGGCCCTGGTTGAGACTGGAAGCCGCATGGATGAAGTGATCTATGAGGAATTCAAGGGAACTGGAAACATGGAGGTTCACCTTGAGCGTCGACTGGCCGAAAAACGGGTCTACCCAGCCATCAACATCAATCGCTCTGGCACGCGGAAAGAGGAGTTGCTCATCAAGGGCGATCTGCTCCAGAAGATCTGGATCCTTCGCAAGCTGCTGCATGACATGGACGAAATTCAGGCCATGGAGTTCCTGCTCGACAAGATGCGCCAGACCAAGAACAACGCTGAATTCTTCGACATGATGAAACGCAGCTCCTAGGCTATAATCGCGGGTTTGGCACGTGGCCTCACTCGCTCGTTTACTGGGACTGAGGACTGGCGACCGACACAAAAGGACTCTTGGTCATGAAAGAAGGCATTCACCCCAACTACCGCGAAGTCGTCTTCCTCGACATGTCGAACGACTTCAGCTTCGTCACTCGCTCCACCGTGAACACGCGCGAGACCATCAAGTGGAAAGACGGCAAGGAGTATCCGCTTTACAAGCTCGATACGAGTTCCGAGTCGCACCCCTTCTACACCGGCACGCAGAAGATGATGGACACCGCCGGCCGCGTTGAGAAGTTTCGTCAGAAGTTCGGCACGAAACGTGGCTCTGCGAAGACTGAGAAAAGCTCCTAAGCATTCTTATCGGGCGGTCGTGCAGTGAATCCCGTCCGACAGCTTCTCTCCAAATGGGGTGAACCCCGCCCCCTCCCCGGCCTTGCAGCCAGTGCGGCGCAGACCATTCCTCGGACGCTCTTGTTTGCCTTGGCCGCGCTGTACGCCTGGTCGGGCCTCTTTGGGCACGACCCTTGGAAGGGCGACGACATTCTGGGCATCGCGCTGGCCCGCAGCACCTTTCTCTCCTGGCTCCACAGCCCTCAACCAGGGCAGCTTGTGCTCTTGCCGAATCTCGATGGACTGATTGTTGCCCGAGATGGCCCACTCCTCTCGTGGCTCATGGCGCTCATCGCGATGCCCCTTGAGGTGCTCAGCCAGTCAGTGCTTGGTCAGACCATGCCGCTGGCACGCTTTGATGACGTCTGTCGAGCCACCCTCGCCATCAGTCTCATCGTTGGACTCCTCGGACTCTGGAAGGCAGTCAACAGACTCGCACAACGAAGAGAGGCTCGACCGGTTGACCCGCTGGGCATTGGGCCCTCGGCACCCTCCTTTGGGAAGACCCTGGGTGATTGCGCGGTTCTTCTCGCGCTGGCCAGCCTGGGCGGATTGGCTCGATGGCACGAGGCGGGACCCTCAAGCCTCTCTTTTGCCCTTCAGGCCTGGCTTCTCTGGTCCGTCTCCTTTGCGCCTGAGAGCCCGCGGCGCGCCGCGCGACTCTCTGGCCTCTTGCTCGCACTACTCCTTCTTACAGATGGTCCAGAGAGTGCGCTGACCTGGGGCGCTGGAATCGTCCTCGTCTGTCAGCTCGCCCAGCCCTGGCGACTGGTTCGAGCCAGCTTTCTCGGGCAGGGCCTCCTCGTCTTTTGCGCAATCTCCGCCGCAGCGGCGCTTCTCATCGCGTCGGTAGACGGCCGTGCCGCCCTCTCCATCTGGTGGGGGCAACAGACCGACAGCCATCTTCAGTCGCTGGTCAACCTGTTACGCAGTTGGGTATGGACCTGGTGGCCGGCATGGCCCATTGTCATCACGCTTGGCGTGCAGGCCGTGCGTCATCGTCTGTGGCACTTGCCACACCTTCAGATGCTCTTCCTACTCTTCGGGGCGGTGACCCTCATTGGACTGACGGGTCTTGGGGCCTCGGATGCGAGCCGATTGCTTCCGATTGCGCCGCTCGCTGCCTTGGGGGCCTTTGGCCTGCTGTCTCTGCCGCGGAGTGTGACCAATCTGCTCGACTGGTTTGCGGTGGTGGTCTTCACCAGCCTCGGATTTTTTATCTGGCTCTACTGGTCGGCTATGCACGCGGGTTTCCCCGCCAACCTGGCGCAGCGGCTGAAGTACTTCGCACCCGACCTGACCTTGGCTGCCCCCACGACGAGCGCGTTCTTGTTGGGCGTAGGCGTGAGCGGGGCCTGGGTGGCCCTCGTGATTTGGCGTATTCGCAGATCGCAGGGCCAGCTATGGCGACCCGTGGTTCTGAGTGCAGGCGGCATCAGCCTCACCTGGGTGTTGATGATGAATCTCTGGGGGCCTGCCCTTGAGGTCAATCGCGGCTATCCGTACCTTGTCGCAGGGCTCTCAAAGAGCATCTCTGAGACGCTTCGTTCGAGACCGAGGACGAGCGAGCAGGTCTGTATTGCCACAGCACCCGGCGATGTGGTGAGTCGAGCCATCGTATTGGCCCACGGCCTGGGCCCATTACAAAGAATCGATGTGCCCACAGCAGCGCCCTGCCCCCTCTTTCTCGCCTCCATCGACGCCGGTCTCGCCGCATCGAGTCCTGGCGAGGTCCTCTTCTCCGGGTCGCGGCTGCCGTCTCGGCCCGAGCGCGAGCGCTTCGCCCTCTACTGGGTTGAAGGCGCCAAGAGAAAGTGAGCTCGGTAGTAACGGAGCTCCTCGATCGACTCGAGGATGTCGGCCAAAGCAGTGTGAGCCCCCTTCTTCACGAACCCCTTATAGATCTCGGGTCTCCAGCGTCGGCAGAGCTCTTTCAGTGTGCTCACATCAAGATTTCGATAATGAAAGAAGGTCTCTAGGGTAGGCATATAACGAGCCATAAAGCGGCGGTCCTGATGGACGGTATTGCCACACATAGGCGACTTACCCGCGGGCAGGACAGACTGAAGGAACTCGAGTAACTGACTCTCAGCCTGCTCCTCGGTTAGAGAGGAGGCCTTCACCCGTTCAATGAGGCCCGAGCGGCCGTGGGTGGATTTGTTCCAGTCGTCCATCAAATCGAGGTGGGCATCGGACTGGTGAATCACAAGAACAGGCGCCTCAGCCACGGTCTCGAGATCCGAGTTTGTCACCACGATGGCAATCTCAAGGATGCGATTGGTCTCTGGGTCCAGGCCGCTCATCTCCATGTCGACCCAGATGAGGTGTTGTTCGTTTGAACTCTCGGGGGCTGCTTCGGTCATAGCCCGAATGATCGCATGGGTGCTGTGCGATCATGACCCGAATGATTTCGGCTCGCGTCTTCAGTGCCCATGGGCGCTCTGTCTGGGTTCACAGCGACCGCGAAGAGCCCATGGTCTGTCAGCTCAGCGGCCGGGCGCTCTCCCCCATTGCGAACGATCAGGTTCTTCTCGACTTCTCAGTCCAGCCCCCGGTGATTCGGGAGGTCCAGCCGCGCACGAATGTGTTTCGACGTCAGGAAGGGTCGCGCACCAAGATCCTCGCAGCAAATATCGATCTCGCACTCGTGCTGGTCAGCGGTCACCCCGGTTTCTCGCCCGAGCTGGCTGTGAGAGTGGTGGCGAGCCTACTGGCCGAGTCCATCCCATTCGTGATTGTGAAGAACAAGTGGGACCTCGAGTCTGCGCGGCCCCTGACCGAGGCGCTGCTTCGGCAGGTTCAACCCTGCATGTCCCTGCCCGCCTGGCCCACTGTCATGACAAGTTGCAAGAGAGATGATGGGCTGGATGGGCTGAAGTCCTTGCTGACCCAACTCGGCCGACCGGGCCTCTGTGTTGCTCTGGCTGGGCAGTCTGGAATGGGCAAAAGCTCCTTGCTCAACCGCCTTGCTCCCCACGCTCACGCCCAGACACAGAAGATTTCAGAGGCGCTACAGACCGGAAAGCACACCACCACCGTGAGCCGCGCCTACTCTTGGATCCAGCCTTCGGGGCAGCCGGGATTCCTCATCGACACCCCTGGGTTTCAGCAGTTCGGGCTCTCCCATCTCTCGAGAAGCGAGCATGCGCTTGCTTTTCCCGAGTGGGCCCACCTGAATAGTGGCCAGCCCTGTCGATTTCACAACTGTCGGCACGACCAGGAGCCTGGCTGCTCCGTGCTCTCAGCCATTTCAAGAGCGCAGGAGGCGGGGGACCGAGAACTTCAGGTCACCCTGGAGGCTCGGCGAAAGCTCTGGTTGGCCCTAGAGGCCGGGAGCTAGCCCAGCCAGCGCCCGAAGTAGAAGAGGAGCACCATGAAGAACCACATGACGATGGCTCGCCACACTAGGCCCACAGCGGTATCAAGGGTGTTCACATCTGCCTCTCGGAGCTCAGGTTCCGTGATGACCGGCTCATAGCTGCTCTCGTCATCTAGCCCCGAAAAGCCTGCGGGGGCATCCGGGATGGAGAGTCGGTAGCCCATGGCCCCAGCACCCGAGGCAAGCAGAATGCGATCGGTGTCATCCACCGACCCTGGGGCCGCCGCCGCCCGTGCCCGCCACATCGAAATGGAATCTTCAAAGTTTCCAACAACCGCAAAAATCACGGCCGTTACGCGCACCGGCAGATAGTCCACCCATCGATAGGCGGTCGAGGCCACCCTTGCGAACGCGTTTGGCATCGCAAGGGCCTGCTCGTCGAAAGGCTCCTCGCCCTCAACTCCTTCAGAGGGAACGCTCTCCTCTCGAACCCAGACCTGAAGTAGGCGGCCGCTCAGCCAATACCCCAGGGCGCCCGCAGGGCCGGGCAGCAGCACGAACCAGAAGATGACCCCGAAGACATGGCGCTGAGCGGCAACCAGCGCAAGCCGAATGGACTCTCGCGCCACCGATGAGGCATCGCCCTGCTCCGCCGCGGCGCGAGCAACATGGTCGGCTCGAGCCTCATCGACCCAACGCCTCAGGAGAGCCCGGGCGCCAAGGAGGTCATCGGCTCGGAGGGCCGCCTGAATCTCGTTGAACCAGTGGCTGAACCGACGAAAGCCCATGGTGAGGTAGAGCAATCCCGCCGTAGCCGCGAACTCGAGCACGGGGTGCAAGGCCCCAAGCAGACGCACCAAGAGCATGCTGGCCAAGGCCGTACCGCCCACAATGAGCACCCACGAGACCCAAGCCGAGCGCAGGGTGGGCGCTTCGGATGACATCACCTGACGTAGCCGCTGATCGACCCAAAGCTCTACCGCGTGGGAGGGCCGAACGGGCCTCACCTGCTCGAGCAAGAGAACAACAATCAGGCTCAGCAGGGTCATGGGCGTGGGCCGTTCGACTGGGTGTTAGGGCTGAGTCGCCTCGCCCGACTCGTTCTCGGGCAGCGGCTCCATGATGTGCTCATCGCGAGGATCGACCGAGGGCGCACCCTTGGACGCACCTCGCGCAGGCAGTTTCTCGCGAATACGGGCGGACTTGCCAGAGCGATCACGAAGGTAATAGAGCTTTGCGCGACGCACATCACCTCGGCGCTTCACCTCGATTTTTGCGATGAGCGGGGAATAGAGTTGGAAGGTCCTCTCAACGCCCTCTCCCGCAGAAATCTTGCGGACGATGAAGGAAGAGTTCAGGCCGCGGTTGCGCTTGGCAATGACCACACCTTCGTATGCCTGCACGCGCTTGCGGTTGCCTTCAACCACGTTGACGCTCACAACCACCGTGTCTCCGGCGGCAAATTCGGGGATCGCCTTCTTCAGGCGGGCGATTTCTTCCTGCTCGATCTCTTGGATCACATTCATGGTTTTCTCCTAACCATCGTCGACGGGCCCGGATTTGTCATCTGGAGCGTTCCGGGTCATCCAGCGAGAGGATGGGTTGTCAAATATCCGATAAAAGCGACTCGTCTTCAGTGCTCAAAAGCCCCTTCTCACGGGCCGCCTCAATCAGGTCTGGGCGATGCAGGGCAGTCATCAAAAGAGACTGTTCACGCCGCCAACCCGCAATATTGCCATGGTGTCCAGATAAAAGCACCTCCGGCACCTCCGCACCCTCGAAGTTTTCTGGGCGTGTGTAGTGAGGATGGTCCAGCAGGCCATTCATGAAGGAGTCTTCTTGGGAGGAGGCCTCATCCCCGAGCACGCCGGGAAGGCGCCGGGTCAGGGCATCCAGAATCGCCATGGCAGCGATTTCACCGCCAGACAGGACCACATCGCCCACACTCACCAGCTCATCCACATACTGGTCACAGAAGCGCTGGTCGATGCCCTCATAGCGACCGCAGATCAGCGTCATCTGCAGCGGCGCGTAGTCTGCATCGAGGAGCTCCGTGCGGACCTGCTCCACCCAGCTCTGGGTGAGTGGCTCTCCGGCAGGTGACATGAGAACCGTGGGTCCGACGGCCTGACCGGCCCCCAGGCAGTCACGAACGATTGCATCGACTGTTGCAGAGAGTGGCGCGGCCATCATGACCATCCCAGGGCCGCCGCCGTAGGGGCGATCATCCACGGTCTGGTGGGCATCGGAGGTGAAGTCACGCGGATTCCAACAACGCAGGGAGATGATCTCTCGGTCAACCGCTCGCCCGCATACCCCAGCCCTGGACCAGGTCTCAAAGTACTCAGGGAATAGCGTGACGACGTCAAATCGCAAGAGTGTGGTCATGTCCAGTCTGGCTCCCAATCCACATCAATACGGCCAGCCTCAAGATTCACAGCATGGACGTAAGACTTCACAAACGGAATCCAATGCGGGCCCACAATAAGCCAGTCGTGCTCGCCGTTGGTCTCGAGTCGATCCACCGTCCCGAGGGCCTGACCAGCGGCGTTGAAAACGGCAAGCCCGATGAGATCAGCCCAGTAGACCTCATCCTCCTTCGCTGCGGGAAGCTCGCACCGCGAGAGGCCCACCTCGGCAAAGAGCAGGTGCTCGGCCTGCGCGCGATGGTCGACCTCGGCAAATTTCATGCGAAAACCCTGGGCCTGCACGGAGATAGAGTCAATAGAGGGCCGCAGCCATCCACCCCTGGGCAGTCGCAGCCAGACCCTTTTCGCCTCAAGTAAAACCGATTCTTTGGGGTCGCCAGGAAAGAAGCTCTTGGCACGGACGTGGCCATGAAGGCCTTGGGCCGAGTGGATGGTGGCCAAGGCGATGAAATCGGAGGGTCCGTCGTGAAGCGCCCGCGGAGGGTCGGGATGGACCTCGGGCGAGACTGCATCACCCAGGCGCGCCAAACGCCGGGTGATGTAACTCGTCATGCCCCTTTGGAAGCCTGGGCCGAGAAGTCTTTGAGGAGTTCGGAGACGCGAGGACTTACCTGCGCACCGTGGCTGCGCCAATAGTCGATTCGATCGACTGAGAGGTTCAGGCGAATATCGGCCCCCCGAGCAACCGGGTTGAAAAAGCCAACCCGCTCAATGAACCGACCATCACGGCGATTACGGGAATCGGTGGCAACGACATGATAAAAAGGGCGCTTGTGTGAGCCGCCTCGGGCAAGCCGAATAACAACCATAGTGTGTCCTTCAGGAACTCTTTGAAAAGCCTTGGATTCTAACAGTCACCCGGCCGATTGCAATCCCCAGCGGCGGCGTGTGTCTGCCCGCATGGCTCAAGCGCTCTGGGTCGTTCCACTGGCCAGCCTGGCCTGGCCGACAACATCCGCGAGGGCGCAAGACCTCCCGCCCTGGCTCGAAGAGGCTGAGATCTACCCTGTGCTCGACCGAATCGCAGACCGCTACAAGATTCCCACGGAGTGGATGGCAGCCCGACTGCGGTTTGCAAAACGTCAAGACCGGGCCCTCGAACTCACCAATCCTCCGGCCGACGCCCCGGTGATTCCTCGCTCCCTCAAACGTATGCTGAGCCGCAACCTCGATGCGAAAACCGTCAGCGAGGGTCGTGCCTTCATGAAGCAGCACACCAAGGCCCTGAATCGAATGGAGGCTCAGTCAGGCGTTCCTGGGAGCATCGTTGCCGGAATCATTGGCGTCGAGACTCGATATGGCCGGGTAAAGGGGAACTACCCTGCGCTCGATACGCTGGCCACGCTGGCCTTTGTGGGCCCGCGCAGACAGGCCTTTTTTCAAGATGAGCTTGGTGCCCTCTTTGCCCTAGCCTACGAGACCAACTTGCCCCTCGATTCGGTGAAGAGCTCATTTGCAGGGGCGCTGGGCATTCCTCAGTTCATGCCCAGCAGCTGGAGGCGCTGGGGACTTGACGCCGATGGGAGTGGCCGGGCCAATCTCATCGAGAGTCCCGTTGATGCGATTGCCTCCGTTGGAAACTTCCTCGCGGGCCATGGGTGGGTTCGTGGTCTGCCCACCCACCTCGCGCTCACGCGCCCCAAGGAGCCCCTCAGCGAGGCCAGTAAGACGCTCATCACGGTGGGCCTGTCTGCTCAATCCACGGTGGGCCAGATTGAGGCGAGCGGCCTGCTGCCGACTGGCCATGGTCTCGCTGCCAACACTCCTGCAAGCCTCATCGAGTTGCCAGAGCCTGATGAGCCCTCGGTGTTGTGGCTCGCCACGCCCAACTTTTTTGCAATCGCTCAGTACAACCGGAGCTACCTCTACGCCGCCTCGGTGGCGTCCTTGGCCAGAGCAATCAGCGCCTAGGAAAACGATGTGAGCGTGGCAACAGCCGCCTCATGGTTAAAGAGTCCCCGTTCAAGCAGTTCTCGCACGCCGGCAGCACTCACCTGTCGATTGGCCTGAACCTCGCCATCCTGCGGGTGAGGAACAAACCCCTGCAGGGCCTTCGCAGAAAAAACCCAGACCCGCTCCAGATGCAATCCGACCGGGATGAGGCGGCAGACTCGGACCATGCCTCGAAAGCGAAGATGATGCTCGGGCAAGATGCGCAGCCCTGCCTCCTCCCAGGACTCTCGAATGACGGCGCCTTGAGGATCCTCGCCCATCGCAAGGCCACCGGCCACTGCGGCATCCCAGAGGCCAGGATCAATGGCCTTGGCCCAAGAACGCTGCGAAATCCACAACTGTCCATCTGCGTCATAGAGATTGAGTTGCACGGACTCTGAGAGCAGGCCAAGCGGTCGAAAGAGACTGCGCTCGAGCCCAAGGAGTTGGCCGTTCAGGCGAACGGGGCGTCCCGACTGGCCAATGAGCGAAAAGCGCTCGTCGCGCCAACCCGCGTGCGAGAGGCACTCGCCCACCGTGCGCTCAAGTTCGCCTAGGTGGCGAGCCTCGAGGGCCTGTCCGTCAGTCGTGAAGAGGGCCTGAACGCCTGGCCAGACAGAAGGGCCTGCCCAGCCGACGACCTGCTCGTCCTCGTCTAACCCCTCCAATCGAAAGGCTCGACACCCCGCCGCGAAAACGCTCTCGTGCGTCGGAGCCAATCCAAACTCGGGCGCAGCGAGCTGCTCCCCGGCAAGAAGGGCTGGCCATGTCATCATGGTCATCATGATACGAAGCACTCGCCTTGGGCATCAGTTGCTGGGCGCATTGGGGCTCTTGGCCTTGTCCCTCGCCTCACCGGATGGCTTCGCGGCCCGGACCACAGAGCGGGGCTGGACCGAGCAGGTCACCCTGGTTCGCGCCTACGATGGTGACTCCGCCATCGTTCGGTCACGAACTCGCGATGAGTTCAAGATTCGTGTGGCCGGCATTGACGCGCCTGAGAAAGGGCAGCGCTTTGCAAAAGAGGCCCGTGTGCGGTTTGAGGAATTCATGCGTTCGGGCTCAGTCGAGGCACACGGAATCAAGAAGGATGGGTTTGGTCGTTGGATCGTCACGCTGCGAGTTCGCGACACGGACCTTGGGCAATTGATGATTCGAGAGGGTTACGCCTGGTACTTCCGACGCTACCGCGCAGACCTCTCGGTGGGCATGCGTCAGACCTACGAGGAGGCCGAGGCGGTTGCACGCGAGGAGCGAAGAGGACTGTGGGTTGAGGACGACCCCATCGCGCCGTGGCGCTTTCGGCACAGGGCTTTTAACGACGCTGACGAAGCACCTCGAAACAAGCCACGCCGCACGCAACCGACACATTCAGACTCTCTACTTCCCCCATCATAGGCAGACGAGCAAGGGTGTCGCAGTGTTCCTTGGTGAGGCGGCGCATTCCCTCGCCCTCGGCGCCCAAGACCAAAGCGATGCGCCCCCGAAGCGATACGTCATAAAGAGAGGCGGTCGCATCTCCGTCGAGCCCCACAACGTGAAAGCCCTCGTCCTGAAGCGCCTCAATGGCCCGCGAGAGGTTGGTGACTTGGATATAGGGAACCCAATCAGATCCGCCTGAAGACACGCGCGCGGCAACCTCATTAAGGGGAGCAGACCGGTCTTTCGGAGCCAACACGCCCGCCACTGCGCTGGCATCCGCTGTTCTCAGAATGGCTCCTAAGTTGTGGGGGTCGGTCACGCCATCAAGCAGCAGGAGCAGAACATCCGCTGGTGCATCGGGCAAGGATGCAAGAAGGTCATGCAAGTCCGCTGCAAGCGCGGGGCGCTCCGCCCGAGCAATCACGCCCTGATGGCGCTCCCCTTTGGACATCTGATCGAGCTGCTCAGAGGACACCAAGCGCACCGGCAGGCCTAAAACCTCACACTCCGCGGCCAGTGCCTTCAGGCGCGCATCCTTTCGAGTCTCATCCATCCAGAGCTGATGAATCGTCTTCGGCGCAGATTTCAACCGACCCCGAACGGCATGAAAGCCCAACAGGAGGAGCTCCTGCAGGGCCCCCGCAGGGGCGCTCGACGTTGGGGCCCGGACCTGGCCTCGCCGCTCAACCCGATGGCTCGGCCTCATCGTCGCTTACGACCACTGGCCCGCGCAGCGGGGCGACCCGATGAACGACCGCCGCGGTCTTTTGCAGCCTTTGCTTTTTGTTTTGAGCCGCGGGGTTGATGAGCAAGCGCTGTCGGCACAAAAGGCTCGAACTCGTCAGACTCGTCGACGGAGCCAGCGCCCGCTCCCGCAATCTCATCAAAGACCGGGCCCTTGCCACGCTTTACGGCTCGCACCATGGAGGGAACGAGGCGAAATTCAATGCGCCGCGCATCGAGATCGACACGCGAGACCTGCACGCTCACCGGGTCATAGAGACGAAACCGTCGGCCGGTCCGCTCCCCTCGCAGCTCGTGAATGATCTCGTTGTGCTGGAAATACTCAGCGCCCAGCTCAGAGACGTGAATGAGCCCCTCCACATAGAGGCTATCGAGGGTCACGAAGACACCGAACGGTGCCACACCCGTGATCGTCCCAGAGAGCTGCTCACCGACCCGGTTCTTCATGAACTGGCACTTCAACCACGCCTCCACGTCGCGCGAGGCATCATCGGCCCTGCGCTCAGCCGCCGAGCAGTGGTCGCCAACAATTCGCCAGCGCTCAAGTGATTCCTGGACAGGTTTACGAGCAGCGCCCTTCTTCATCGAGGCCAACTCGGATGACTCCGCTCGCTCGCCGTAGGCGGGAACATAGTCTCGTCCGGCAAGGGTGGCCTTGATCACGCGATGCACGAGCAGGTCTGGATAGCGACGAATCGGAGAGGTGTAGTGGGTGTAAGCGGGGTAGGCCAGGCCAAAGTGTCCGGAGTTGTCTGGGGTGTAGATCGCCTGCTGCATGGACCGCAGCAGCAGGGTCTGGAGCAGTCGGGCATCAGGCCGCTGTTTGATCTCTCGCGAGAGTCGCGCGTAGTCGACTGGCTGCGGGTCCTCGCCACCACCCAGGCGAAGGCCCTGCATCTTGAGAAACTCTCGAAGCGCCTTTAAGCGCTCGGGCGTGGGGCCCTCGTGCACGCGATAGAGTCCCGTTCTCTTGGCTCTTGCCATGAGGTCGGCCGCGCACGTGTTGGCAGCCAACATGCATTCTTCAATCAGGCGGTGGGCGTCGTTTCGAACCCGGGGCTGAATACTGGAGATGCGCCCCTGATCGTCGGTCTTGATATAAGTCTCAACCGTATCGAGCTCAATGGCCCCGCGTCGCTCACGCTGATCGAGAAGCGTTTTAAAGACGCTATAGAGCGTTTCCAGCACGACAAATCGTGGACCCAACACCCGGGCCTCGGGGCCGGTGGGATGAGCGAGCGCCGCCCATGCGCGGTCATAGGTGAGACGCTCGGATGATTCAATGACCGCATCGTAGAACTGATAGGCCTTCACAAGGCCCTCCGGGGACACCACCATGTCACAGACCAGCGCAAGACGCTCCACACGCGGGTTGAGAGAGCACAGCCCATTGGAGAGTTTCTCGGGAAGCATGGGCAGGACTCTGCGCGGAAAATAGACCGAGGTCGCTCGCTCAAAGGCGTCGCGATCGAGTGCATCTCCGCTCTGCACATAGTGGCTCACATCTGCAATCGCAACGAGAAGACGATAGCCCTTTTTGCCCATTGATTCGGCAAAGACGGCATCGTCAAAGTCACGCGCATCCTCGCCATCAATGGTCATGAAATCGAGGTCGCGCAAATCGACGCGGCCTTTCACGTCAGCGGGTCGAACCGCATCTGGAAGCTTATCGGCCAGTCTGAGGGCGTCCTGCGAGAAGGTGTGCGGAACATCGAACTTCCGAACCGCAATCTCGACCTCCATGCCGGGGTCGTCAATAGACCCCAACACCTCCACCACTCGCCCGATCGGCGGGGTGTAGCGGGTGGGGGGCTCCACCACCTCCACCATGACAACCTGCCCGGGCTGGGCCCCCGATGTATCGGCCGGACCCACAATGATGTCGTGCTTAATCCGCTGATCTTCGGGCACGACCAGAATGATCCCGCGCTCATGAACAAGTCGACCAACGAGCCGACCAACGGTGTGCTCCAAGACCTCAAGAATGACGGCCTCTGGCCTGCCTTTACGATCAGACCCCGTCACCCGAGCGACTACCCGATCGCCATGCATGGCCTTGAGCATCTCTCGGGGAGAGACAAAAACATCCTCGCCACCGGAGTCCGGCCGAATAAAACCAAAGCCATCCCGATGGCCAATCAGTTTTCCAGAGAACTGCAACTCGGAGGCGGACTCAGAGTCTTGTGGCACGCGACCAGTCGGGCTGTTGGCTGCGCTTCTGCGTGACTTTGACAATTGCGATATTCCCGTTAAAGTGACCGACCTGCGAAGGGCCCGCCCCTTCTATGCCCAGATGGCGGAATTGGTAGACGCACTAGGTTCAGGTCCTAGCGGTGGCAACACTGTGGAGGTTCGAGTCCTCTTCTGGGCACCATCATCTCATCCGTCTGCAAACGGATGCTCCATCAGAATTGTTTCGTCCCGATCGGGGCCAGTCGAGATCATGGCAATCGGAGCCCCGACCAACTCCGAGAGTCGCATCAGATATCGCTGCGCCTCAGACGGCAGATCCGCCCAACGTCGCAGACCCGCGGTCGATCCATCCCATCCGGGCCAGGTCTCGTAGATCGGCCGACAGGTCTCAACGGCATCGGCCCCAAAGGGCAAAACCTCCAGCGGACCCTCGGGTGACTCGTAGCCAATGCACATCCGAATCTCGCTGAGCCCATCGAGTACATCGAGCTTGGTAATGCACAGGCCCGAGACGCCATTGATCTGGATAGACCGCCGAAGGGCGGCCGCATCAAACCATCCGCACCGACGAGGACGCCCCGTCACGGAGCCGAACTCATTGCCTTTTTTGGCCAGGTGCTCCCCGGTGGCGTCATGGAGCTCGGATGGAAAAGGGCCCGCACCCACCCGAGTCGCATAAGCCTTCGTCAGGCCGAGCACGTAGTCAATCTTGCCCGGACCAATGCCTGCGCCCGCACCGACCGCGCCGGCCACGCAGTTACTGCTCGTGACAAAGGGGTATGTGCCGTGATCCACGTCGAGCAAGGTGCCTTGCGCGCCCTCAAAAAGAAGTCGGTGGCCCCGAGCCATCTCGCGCTCAAGCAGCGTGGGAACGTCGGCCGAGAGCGCGAGAAGTCTTGGCGCAATGGCCATGAGCGCATCGAAAGTCTCGGACTCAGAGACTGCCTGCGCGCCAAGCAGGCCACACAAAACATGGTTGTGAAGCCGGTGTAGATCTGTGAGCTTCTCGCGCAACTGGCCTGGGTTTTTCAGGTCGAGTAGACGAACGGCACGGCGGCCCACCTTGTCTTCATAGGCGGGGCCAATTCCACGCCCCGTTGTTCCAATCTTGCCCTCACCCTTGACTGCCTCTCGCGCCTGATCGAGGGCCACATGGACAGGCAAGATCAGTGGGCAGGCGAGGCTTACACGCAGTCGGGGCTCCACCGAGAGGCCACCCGACTGAAGCTCATCAATTTCCGAGAGCAGAGCGGTTGGGGAGAGCACCACGCCGTTGCCGATGTAGCAGGTGACTTGCGGATGGAGAATGCCCGAGGGAATCAGGCGCAAAACGGTCTTCTTTCCGTTCACGACCAGCGTATGGCCCGCGTTGTGTCCGCCCTGGAAACGAACAACACCGTGCACGTCTTCCGTGAGCCAGTCGACGATCTTTCCTTTGCCCTCATCGCCCCACTGGGTTCCAACGATCACCACATTGCGTCTCGAGCGGCTCATAGCGTGTTCCACAGACTGAAGTCCTCAGTTCATTGAAGAGGAAGGGGCCGGGGCCACCTGCCAAAGACCGGAGGTGCGGACCATTCGAGGCCCCGACCACTCGCGAAACTCGGACTCCGGAAGAAAGACGACCGCGCGACCTTGCGCGCGAGCATGGGCCACAGCCTCGTGAAGCTCTGCGTCGCCTTCCCAAGGCGCGGCAACGGGCAACTCCCCCGCATGGCTTGGAACTGAGAGCGCAGAAAGGGCGCGCAGCTCTAAGCTAAAGCCAGTGGCAGCGCGGCTACGACCAAAGGCCTCTCCCATGCCGTCGTAGCGGCCCCCCCGGACCAGTGCGTCCGGATAGCCCGAGACAAAGGCAGAGAACATGATGCCGTTGTGATAACGCCACCCCTGGAGGTCTGCAAGGTCAATCGTGATCTGGCAGTGCGGGTGACGCGAATAGAGCGCCGACTGCGCAACACGCTCGAGCCGATTCAGACTGGCGAGAACCGCATCGGTCTTTGGGAGCACCCTGCGGGCGCGATCAAGCACGCCTTCAGCACCCGTAACGGGTCCGTAGAGCGAGACCAGCTCTTGCAGGGCCGAGCGCGTCGCTGGCCGCAGCGCTTCACAGGCTCGGTCTAGGCGCGGCCTGTCTTTGCTCTGGAGCGCAGAGAGGAGCTCGCCCTCGACGGCCGTAACGCCGGAATCCCCCGAACAGAGTGCGGCAAAAATAGCGCGGTCCGTCAGGTTGATGTGGACATTCTGAAGCCCTGCCGCATCCAGCGAGGCCAGGGCGAGCTCCTGAATTTCGAGATCCGCATCGAGACCCTCGTGGCCAAAGAGCTCACAGCCGACCTGAAGGGGCTCCCGAGAGGAGAGAAGACCTGCCGGCAGCGCATGAATGGCGGGGGCCGCATAGCAAAGGCGCGACACACCGGATTGGCCCAGCAGGTGGGCATCCACGCGGGCTGCCTGAGGCGTGATGTCTGCCCGCAGGCTCAGCTGGCGGCCAGAGAGCGGGTCCGTGAGTCGAAAACTTCTACGATCCAGATCATCAGCGCCCTGCACGCGAAGCGACTCGACGTATTCCAGAAGGGGCGGTTGAAAGAGCGCGTAGCCGTACAGGCCATAGAGATCAATGAGCCGACGCCGAAGACGCTCGACTTGGAGCGCTTCTGCGGGCAGTTGGTCTGACGTGTGATCGGGTAAGAGCCAGGCGGGCATAGCCCGGATTATCCGGTAGTTTGAAGACCGCTTACTTCTTGCCAGCCTGGCCGCGGAAATATCGGAAAAAATCCGACTGTGGGTCCGCTACGATGACGTCCGAGGACTTTGAGAAACTCTGACGGTAGGCCTGAAGACTGCGGTAGAAGGCCGCGAATTCGGGGTTTTGACCGAAGGCCGACGCATAGCTCGCACTCGCTTTTGCATCGCCATCTCCTTTGATGATCTGAGCCTTCTGATAGGCGCGCGCCAACGTGCCCTCGCGCTGACGATCGGCATTGGCACGAATCTTCTCGGCCTCGGCAGAACCCTGAGAGCGGCGCTCACTGGCAATGGCCTTGCGCTCGGACTCCATTCTCCGAAAAACGGAGTCTCGAATCTCATCTGCAAAATCGACTCGGCGCAGGCGGACATCGACAATCTCGACCCCAATCTGTTTGGCATCTTCAGAGACCCTTGCCAGAATGCCCTCCATCACTTTCTCCCGCGCACCCGAAACCACCTGGGCGACGGTACGAGTCGCAATCTCGTTGTTCAGACCATCTCGAAGGGCCCGAGAGATGCGGTCCTCCGCACTCGACATACGACCGGCCACGCTGGTGTAGAAGACCTTGGGGTCATGGACACGCCACTTCACGTAGGTATCGACCACCACATTCTTTTTCTCGCTGGTGATGAATCGATCAGCATCCGGGGTGTCGAGGGTGAGGATGCGCTTTTCGATGAAGACGACATTTTGAAAAGGTGGCGGCATCTTCAGGTAGAGGCCAGGCTCGGCGACCACACGCTTAATCTCTCCCAGGGCAAAGACAAGGCCGTACTGCCTCTGGTCCACCACAAACACGCAGGAGCTCACGACCAAGACGGCCAAAAGCGCCCCAACAATCGCTGGCAGAACGCGGTTCATCTATCGACCCTCCCTGAATCGATCCCTCAGACTCGGGACTGGCTTGGCTGGCTCGGGTGCCGCAGCAGGCGCGGGCGCCGACGGGGCACTGGGCTGGGGCTGCCCGGCGGGAGCAGCCCCCGCTGCCGGTGCCGTTTGACTGGCCTGGTTCGCCGTCTGCGCAATGATCTTGTCAAGCGGCAGATACAGCAGATTGCTGTTTGACTTTGACTCCACCATAACCTTGCTCACATTGGAGAAGATCTCCTGCATGGTTTCAATGTAGAGGCGCTCGCGCGTCACAGCAGGGGCTTTGTTGTACTCCGCAACGACGCGACGGAAGCGCTCTGCGTCACCCTGGGCCTGCGCAGTGACTCGCTCACGGTAGCCCTCCGCCTCTTCAACGAGACGGTCTGCTGCCCCCCGCGCGCGCGGAATGACATCGTTGGCATAGGCCTGGCCCTCGTTCTTGAGTCGCTCGGCGTCTTGCGCGGCCTTGATGGCATCGTCAAAGGCGGCCTGAACCTCCTCGGGGGGCTGAACGTTTTGAATGTTGAGGTTCACAAGCGTAATGCCGGCTCCATAGCGATCCGCGATTCGCTGCGCGATGAGGAGGGCCTCACGGCCAATGGCCTCTTTATTCTCGTAGAGCACTGCATCAGAAAGGCTACGGCCCACGACCTCTCGCATCGCCGTCTCGGCCGCCTGCGTCACGATCTCGTCGGGCCTCACGTTGTTAAAGAGATAGTCCTCTGGCCTGCTGACCCGATACTGGACGGCAAACTGCATGTCGATCATGTTTTCGTCTTTGGTCAGCATGAGCGAATCACGCTTCTTGCCCGAGCGCTCGCCCCTGAAGCCGACGGTAGCCTGACGAAGCTGGGCAATGTTCACCGTCTCGTGGCTCTCGATGGGGTAGGGCAGTCGCCAGTTAAAGCCCGCTCCCGATGCGTACTGGTACTGACCGAAGCGAAGGATGAGGGCGGTCTGTCCCTCTTGGACGATATAGAAGCCAGAGGCAAGCCAGAGCAGGGCTGCCACACCCAGCGCCACCACGAAGACGCCGCGCGACGCCTTAAAGGAAGGCATATTGGGCCCAGAGGGCGTCTTGCCCCAGGGGTTTCGGGGTCCCCCCCCGTTTCCTGAGCCCCTCTTGCCGCCAAACAGTCCACTGAGTTTGCGGTTGAAGTCACGCCAGACCTCATCAAGATCCGGAGGTTCAGCAGCACTTGGCCTCTGGTCTCTGCCCTGCTGAGGGCGAGAGGGTGTTGGGCGGTCGGTGTCGGGCTGCGCCTTGCCGGCCTCGTCGGGCTTGGCCTCGGCTGGTTTCTCATCCGATGATCGTCCCCAGCGAGGGTCACCGATCGAGAGAAGGCGCTGAACGAAAGTTTTCATGGATACGTTAGAGGAGTGATCTCGCAAGGGCCAGGTCTTTTCCCAGCAGGCCGTCGGCTGGGGTTGCCTCGGGTGGAGGTGGATACTCCTCCCACCCAGCGGTTAGGACGGCCTCCCGAAGCAGGTCCATTCCTGAGCCATCTAGCGCGCTTACCCAGACGCTGTGGATCCTACCATGGGCATCTCGCTCGAACCGCTCGGGGCGGCGAATGCGGTCGATCTTGTTGAACACCTCAATGCGGGGCACCTCGGCTGCGCCGATCTCTTGAAGCACCTGCTCCACTGCTCGTTTTTGGGCGGGATGCTCAGGGTCCGACGCATCAACCACGTGGAGCAACAAATCGGCCTGCGCCGCCTCTTGAAGAGTTGAACGAAACGCGGCCACCAGCGTGTGGGGCAAGGCTTTGATGAACCCCACAGTGTCAGACAGCACCATGAATCGCTCTGGGGCTAGAAAGACTCGGCGGCTGGTGGTATCGAGCGTGGCAAAGAGCTGGTCCGCCGCATACACCCCGGCTCGCGTAAGGGCATTGAACAGGGTGGACTTGCCCGCATTGGTGTAACCGACCAGGGACACAGTGAGCGCACCGGAGCGCTCTCGAGCGCGGCGCCGAGTCTGACGCTGCTTCTCAGCCAGCGCCAAACGCTGACGAAGTTGGCGAACCCGCGCACCAATGAGTCGTCGATCGGTCTCAAGCTGGGTCTCTCCCGGGCCTCGAAGACCGATGCCCCCCTTTTGGCGCTCCAGGTGCGTCCAACCGCGGACGAGACGGGCGGCAAGGTAGTTCAACTGGGCAAGCTCCACCTGGAGCTTGCCTTCATGGGTTCGCGCTCGAAGCGCGAAAATATCCAAGATAAGGGCGACGCGGTCGATGACACGTCGGCCCACAAGCTGGGTGAGATTTCGTTGCTGACCGGGCGAGAGCTCGTGATCGAAGATCACCAGCTCCACCCGATCGTTGAGGCAGGCTGCTCGAATCTCCTCGGCCTTCCCAGAGCCCACAAAGAGTGCCGGGTCGGGTCGGTCTCTGCGGCCCGTCACGACCCCGACGACATCGGCTCCAGCCGACCGGGCGAGCTCCTGAATTTCTTGAAGATCCGGGGGGCCGCCCGACCCGAGCTGCATGGCCACAAGAAGCGTTCGCGGCCGATCGGAGAGGGAGCCCTCGTCTAGAGATGGGGAGGCAAAGCTGCCGAGGTCGCTCAGGCGCGTAGTCTCGCTGTCTAAGAGGCCTCAGAGTCGAGCGTGAAGTCGACCACCCGAGAGGGCACGATGGTCGAGATGGCGTGCTTGTAAACCATCTGCGTCACCGTGTTCTTCAGTAAGACCACGTATTGATCAAAGGACTCGATATGGCCTTGCAGCTTGATGCCATTGACAAGATAGACCGAGACCGACACGTGCTCTTTGCGAAGCGTGTTGAGGAAGGGATCTTGAAGGGCCTGGCCTTTGTTCTGGGACATGACTGCGCTCCGTGTTCTTGTTGTTATCGGATGACTTCTAGGCAGACCGAACTATACGCGCGGCTCACGGGCTTAGAGGTCATTCCTTCGGTGCATAAGGGTTTTTTGAGACCTTCCACTCGATCCGCAGGGGCGTGCCCTCCAGGTCGAAGACCTCTCGAAACTGTCCCTCCAGGTAGCGCTTGTAGACGTCGCTCACCTGATCCAGCGAGTTGCCATGCACCACAATAATGGGCGGATTCTGTCCGCCTTGGTGTGCATATCGCAGCTTGGGACGAACATTGCCCCGCCTTGGGGGCTGCTGCCGCTCCACCGCCTCTCGCAGGCATCGTGTGAGTTTTGGGGTGGAGAGCTTGCGCGTGGCCGCCGCGTAAGCCGCAAGCACGGAACGCATAAGCGCATCGACTCCGTGGCCATTGAGGGCGGAGATGAAGTGAAACTTCGCCCACGATAAAAAAGGAAGCTTGCGACCGAGGTGACGCTTCACATCCTCTCTCTGAATGGAGTCCAGGCCGTCCCACTTGTTCACGCCGACCACCAAAGCCCTGCCCGACTCCAGGACGAAACCAGCAATGTGGGCGTCCTGATCAGAGATGTCTTGCTGGGCATCGAGCAGCAGAATGACGACATGGGCGGACTCGATGGCCTGAAGGGTCTTGATCACCGAGAACTTTTCCACGGCCTCAAAGACCCGACCCTTTCGGCGCAGGCCTGCTGTATCGATGAGCCGATAGAGCGTGCCTTGACGTTCAAACGGAATCTCAATGGCATCTCGAGTTGTTCCCGGCATGTCGAAGGCGATGACACGCTCTTCGCCAAGCAGGGTGTTGACGAGTGTGGACTTGCCCACATTGGGCCGACCGACAATCGCGACCCGCAAGCCCGTCAAGGGCAGGCCTTGCTCGTTGCGCGGCTCCTCCAGGTCTGTCGGCTGCACCCCTGCCTCTGGAACGTGCGACAAGGCCTCTTCGAGGAGAACAAAGACCCCATCGCCATGCGCTCCAGAAATAGGCAGAGGGGTGCCCAGCCCCAACTCGTAGAACTCTGCCGTTCGACCTTCCAGCGTGAGGCCCTCAAGCTTGTTCACAGCAATCACAGTGGGTCGGCCCGTCTTCCTGAGCTGCTGTGCAATCTGAAGGTCCTGCGGTGCCACGCCCAGCCGGCCATCCACCATGAAGATCACCACATCAGACTCAGCAACCGCCTGCAGAGTCTGTTTGGCCATCTGCGCAAGAATGCCGTCCTTCGCAACGGGCTCAAACCCGCCGGTGTCAACGACCAAGTAAGGCCGCGGCCCGAGTCGGCCCTCACCAAAGTGCCGATCACGAGTCAGGCCTGGCATGTCCGCGACCAGAGCATCGCGCGAGCGTGTCAGCCGATTAAAGAGTGTGGACTTTCCTACGTTGGGGCGCCCCACCAACGCGACGACCGGCTTAGAGAACATGAAGGCCGAGGCCCTTAAGGCCGCAGAAGATTCAGGCGCCCGCCCTCGGTCTGAACAAGAAGGCCAGCGCGGGTGAGCACCATGGCACCCGAGGGGCGTCCACCATCCAGACGCTGTCGTGCAATGAGCTTGCCATCCTCCCGAGAGAGGCCGTGAAGATAGCCATCCATATCTGCCACCCAGATTGCTCGATCCATGCTGATGGGAGCGGTCAAGCGCCGCAGAAAGAGGGTGTCGTTGCTCCAGAGCGCGTCGCCCGTCTTGCGATTGAAGGCAAGGACACGGCTGCTTGAGTCAACTGCTGCGACGATGGACTGGTCGACGGCCGGAGGCTGGGCCACCGGCGTTGTCTTCTGCCACAGCGAGCGGCCCGAGTCCAGAGCCAAGCAACTCAGCTGGGTCTGGTAGGCCGACACACAGACCGCATCCCCTTCAATTGAGGGACTGCCCATCAAATCACTCATGCGCTCCACCTCATTGCTGCCTCGAGGGACCGCGACTTGCGCCTCCCAGCGCACCCCACCGGTCACAGCGCTCAAATAGAGGAGTCGGCCGCCGGGCAGATTCACCAGGAGGTCTCCAGGGCCAAGAGATTCACGAGAGATGTCTTCGTCTGCGGATGGCATGGCACGAAGACCGGACTGACCATGCAGCACCAGCGCCGGAAGCGTTCTCTGCACCACCCAGGCGCGTCGGCCGGATTCAATATCCCAGCCGACGAGTCGATTGTCAGCCAGACGCACCACGACCCGACCGCCACTGAGCATGGGTCGCTCAAGGGCAACACCACCAGCCGCGACCTTCCATCGAATCGCGCCTTTTGCATCGATGAGGACCAGGTCGCCGGGCTCCGTGACCACAGCGAAGAGGCCCTCGGAGACCCCACCGCCTGAACCCACGCCCGCAACAATCGGTGCACCGACGGAGACGGACCAACGCTGAGCGCCGGAGCTTAGGTCAAAGGCACGCACGGTTCCGCTCGCGTTCGCAGCAACGGCCAAACCATCTGAGACCGCGGGCGTGAAAGAGCCGAGTCCTGCATTCGAAGTCGGCGTCCGGCCAGAGTCCGAAGACCAGACAGTCTTCAGGGTGAGGGAGACCGGTCCCGACGGAACTGAGGCTGGCTGTGCCTTGCGAGCGCTCGAGCACCCCAGGAGCGAGACGGAGGCCAGAAGGGCCGCCAGCGTTGAAGTCAAAAGGAGGGAGCGTTTCATGGCTTGGCTGCGGAGAGGGCCTCGAGGGCTCCGAGTTTACGATCGAGGAGGGTCAAGGCGCGGACACCCTCCTCCTTCTGGAGTGCCTCGCGGGCGCGCGTCCAGGCCTGACGGGCTTCTTCGGTTCGGCCCATCAGAACCAGTACGTCACCGCGACGATCATCGACGAGACCTGCGTAGGCCTCTGGCGGCTGCTCACTGACAGCCTTCAAGGCTTCGTCCAGTCGATCAAGATCAATGAGCACCGCTGCGAGTCGAACCCGCGCAACCCACCGCAGACTCTCGTCCGCAGATCCAGAGACCGCCTGCAGCACCTCCTGAGCCTTCTCAAGCTGCCCGGCTGCAACCTGCGCCTTGGCCAGACGAAGCGCGGCCAGGTCCGCATAGGCTGTCGAAGCAAAACCCTCTTGCAGCTTTTTGTGAGCCGCCTCGGCGGCATCGATTTTTTGGTCAGAGAGCGCTTGATCCAGCGCCTCGTAGAGCAGGCCTGCCTCGGCAGACTGAGAGGACTTCCACGACTTCCAACCCCACGCGCCTGCGGCGGAGACAAGAAATGCCGCGAGCAACGCCAAGATCAATCGGCGGTTGTCTTTCCAGAAGCCCTTGATGGCCTCCAACTGCTCTTGCTGCTCTAAATCTTCACGCACCCGCTGTCCCCTCTGCCGAATAAAGCCCTGCCCGAATCTTCGCAATGGCTTCTTGGAGTCCAAGAGTAACCTGCTCGGGCGCAATGCCCTCTTGGCTCGCCCTGAGCCATTTGAGCGACACCTGCCCCGCAGCCCTCTCAGACTCCCCCAGGAGGACGGCCACGCGGGCTCCACTCGAATCGGCTTTTTTCATCTGGGACTTGAGGCTGCCACCGCCACTGTGCGTCTGGACCCGAAGGCCCGCAGACCTCATGTGCTCAGCCTGAATCAATGCATCGAGTGCCGAGCCGTCCCCAAAATGAACGACATACACATCGACACCTGGCGACGCGCGAGCCACGCTCAACTCTTCAAGCAACGCAACAAGACGCTCTACACCCATCGCAAAGCCGCAGGCAGGGGCGGGCTTGCCACCCAGCTGCTCGACCAGACCGTCGTAACGACCCCCACCACATACAGTGCCCTGCGCACCGAGTCGATCAGTCACCCACTCAAAGACCGTCAGGTTGTAGTAATCAAGGCCCCTCACCAGACGGGGATTCAGTGCAAAAGGAATATCGGCCCGCGCGAGCACGGAGAGCACGGCCTCCTGATGTCGAAGCGACTCCGCACCCAGAAACTCCGGTAGGCGAGGTGCCTCTTGAATAAGCGTTTGCAGCGACGGATTCTTGCTGTCGAGTATTCGAAGGGGGTTGCTGTGTAGACGCCGGAGGGCCTCATCATCCAACTCGCTTCGGCGGGCCTCAAGGTAGCGAATGAGTGCCTCTCGATGGGCCGCTCGCTCGGCGGCCGAGCCCAGAGAATTGAGCTCCAGCCTCGGGCGGTCTCTGGGCTCTATGCCCAGCGCGTCCCAGAGGCGCCACACCAAAAGAAGCTGCTCGGCATCCACGTCAGGATCGGCGTAGCCTAGGGCCTCCACACCAAACTGATAGAACTGGCGATAGCGGCCTTTTTGTGGCCGCTCATGACGAAACATGGGCCCGAAATACCAGAGGCGTCGGGGACCATCGTAGAGAAGATTGTGCTCAACCGCGGCACGTACAACGGCCGCCGTGCATTCTGGGCGAAGGGTGAGAGCCTCACCATTGAGGCTATCGGTAAAGGAGTACATCTCCTTTTCAACAATGTCGGTCACCTCTCCAATGCCACGAACAAACAGGGCCGTGGGCTCCACAATGGGGGTGCGAATCGCGCTGTAGCCGTACTGACGAAACACAGCGGAGACCGTCTGCTCTACTTGCTCCCAGTGCGCCATCTGCTCGGGCAAGAGATCGTTCATCCCCTTGACGCCCAGAATCTTCTGGGCCTTCTTTGGGTCGGTCATGCGGGGCCTTGGCCTCCATAGCGACGCTCGACATAGGATGCGACGAGTGCCTGAAACTCCTCGGCAATGCGGTCCCCCTTGAGCGTGGGGCCCCGCTCGCCATCGATATAGACCGGCGCCACCGGCTGCTCTCCAGTGCCCGGCAGGCTGATGCCAATGTTGGCGTGCTTACTCTCTCCGGGGCCATTCACCACGCAGCCCATCACTGCGACATTCATGCTTTCGACGCCGGGGTATTGACGCTTCCAGATTGGCATCTGGTCCCGCAGGTAGCTCTGAACCTTGTCGGCGAGTTCCTGAAAGAAGGTAGACGTCGTTCGCCCACATCCTGGACAGGCAATGACCATGGGCGTGAAGGCTCGCAGGCCCAAGACCTGAAGCATCTCTTGCGCAACCACCACTTCCTTGCGACGGTCGCCTCCAGGCTCAGGCGTGAGCGAGACTCGAATCGTGTCGCCAATGCCCTCCTGAAGAAGAACGGCCATGGCCGCCGTGGAGGAGACGATGCCCTTGCTCCCCATGCCCGCCTCCGTGAGGCCCAGGTGCAAGGGAAACTCACAACGTCGAGCGAGCTCTCGGTACACGGAGATAAGGTCCTGCACCCCCGACACCTTAGCCGAGAGGACGATGCGGTCAGGCGAGAGTCCCCAGGCCACAGCCTGCTGGGCACTCTCGACTGCAGAGGTCACCAAGGCCTCGCGCATGACTGCCTGGGCGTCCCAAGGATGGGTGCGTCGACCATTTTCATCCATGAGTCGGGCGAGCAGCTCTTGGTCCAGACTGCCCCAATTCACACCGATGCGAACCGGTCGATCGTGCCGCAGAGCCGCCTCAATCATGGCGCCGAACTGCGTGTCTCGCTTAGACCCTTTTCCTACATTGCCTGGATTGATGCGGTACTTCGAGAGGGCAGTGGCACATTCGGGAACTTCGGAGAGAAGCTTGTGTCCGTTGAAATGAAAATCGCCCACCAGCGGCACTGGACAGTTCATGCGGTCGAGCTGCTCACGAATCGCAGGGACCTCGCGAGCGGCCTCCAGCGTATTGACCGTGATGCGGACGACCTCCGATCCTGCAAAAGCAAGATCGCGGACTTGGATGGCAGTGGCCATGGCATCGGCCGTGTCGGTGTTGGTCATCGACTGAACCACCACGGGTGCATCGCCCCCCACCCGCACAACGGTGTCTGCCCAACGCACGACCACACCATGACTCTTACGACGAGGCAGGGGACCATGCGGCATGCATCCCCGTCTGGTCACGATGCACTCCTCATATCAAGAAGGGGCTGGTCCACGCGCCGCATCCGACTGCTAATTGGCGTTCGGTCTTGAATGTCTCCGGCCAGTTGGCCACAGGCTGCGTCGATGTCCTCGCCCCGCGTCTTGCGGATGGTGGTCACGAATCCCGCGTCACTCAAAACCTTGGCAAACGTGCGGATCGTCTCGGGCCGCGAACGCTTTAGCCCTGACTGAGGGAAAGGATTAAAGGGAATGAGATTGAACTTGCAAGACACAGCCTCTCGCGTCACGAGGTCGATGAGCGCCCAGGCCTGGGTGGCCGAGTCATTCACGCCCTCGAGCATGACGTACTCAAAGGTGATGAAGTCTCGAGGCGCAACGTGCAGGTAGCGACGACAGGCCGCCATGAGTTCCGAGAGGGGGTATTTCTTGTTCATGGGCACCAGCTCATTCCTCAGGGCATCGTCCGGGGCATGAAGCGATACCGCCAGCGCAACTGGGCAGGCCTGACCGAGACGATCTATCATGGGCACCACGCCGGAAGTAGAGACGGTCACCCGCCGCCGCGAGAGGCCGTAGGCGTTGTCATCGAGCATCAGTTCGAGTGCGGGCACCAAGGCATCGAGGTTCAACAGGGGCTCGCCCATGCCCATCATCACGACATTGGTCACAGGCTGACTTAACAGTCGGTTGGCCATGTGAAGCTGACCGATCATCTCTGCACTCGTGAGATTCCGAGCAAACCCCTGGTGCCCCGTTGAGCAAAATCGACAGGCCACCGCGCAGCCCGCCTGAGAAGACACACAAAGCGTGCCCCGATCGTCCTCCGGAATAAAAACCGTCTCGATGGCATTGCCTTCGCCGGCATCGAGAAGCCACTTGCGTGTGCCGTCAGAGGCGGTCTTGTCACTCAAGACTGGGAGCGCCTCGAGGCTCGCCTCCTGCTCGAGTCGCGCCCGAAAGGGCTTGGCCAGATCGGTCATGCCCTCGAAGGAGACGGCCCCCCGCTGGTGAATCCACTTCAGCAACTGCCGGGCACGAAAGGGCTTTTCTCCAATTGAGCCCACCCATTCCTCAAGCGGTCCGGGCGCAAGGCCGAGAAGGTTCACGGGAACATGGGCCTAACGGCTGTAGATCGCCAGGCCAGGAAAGAAAAAGGCGATTTCTACGCGCGCAGTCTCAGCGGCATCTGAGCCGTGGACCGCATTGGCATCTATGCTGTCAGCGAAGTCGGCGCGTATGGTTCCCGCAGCGGCCTTCTTGGGATCGGTGGCACCCATGAGGTCTCGATTCTTTTGGATCGCGTGGTCGCCCTCGAGCACCTGAATCATGACTGGTCCAGACACCATGAAATCGACAAGGTCTTTGAAGAAGGGACGCTCCCGATGAACTGCGTAAAAACCCTCTGCCTCCTCGCGAGACAGCTGCTTCATCTGGGCTGCGACGATGTGAAGCCCCGCCTTTTCAAACCGGGTGTAAATTTCACCGATCACGTTCTTGGCAACGGCGTCGGGCTTGATGATGGAGAGAGTACGTTCAACGGGCATGGTTATCGCTTTCGGGTCTTGATTACTGTCAGAAACGTGAGATTATAGGGGTGTCCCCCGTTTTTAAAGGAGCTTTGAATCCATGTTCCCTCAATACGAAGACGTGCAGACCGTTTACACGACCGACGCAGCCACACGCAATCGGGTGCTTCGCAACACGTACTTCCTGCTTGCGGCCACCATGGTGCCCACCGTCTTGGGTGCCTGGATCGGAACATCCATTGGCTTGTCACTTTTTGCCGGTAGCCCCCTCATCAGCTTCCTGCTCTTCATGGCCATTGCCTTTGGCTTCTTCTGGGGCATTGAGCGCACGAAACACAGCGTCACAGGGGTTTATCTGCTGCTGGGCTTTACCTTCTTTATGGGCCTCATGCTCTCGCGGCTGTTGAGCGTCGCGCTCGGCTTGGGCAACGGCGCACAACTCATCGGTGTGGCTGCGGGTGGCACCGGCGTCATTTTCTTGGGCATGGCGACCCTCTCCACCGTGGTGAAGCGCGACCTCTCCTCCATGAGCAAGTTCCTCTTCATCGGAGTGCTCATTCTCATGGTCGCCTCTGTGGCCAATATCTGGCTGCAGATGCCCGCCCTCATGCTCACCATCTCGGTGCTGGCCCTGGCCATCTTCTCCATCTTCCTGCTGGTCGATCTTCAGCGTATCGTCAATGGAGGAGAAACCAACTACATCAGTGCCACGCTCGCCGTGTATCTCGACGTGTACAACATCTTCAGCAACCTGCTGGTGCTGCTGATGTCGCTCTTCGGAGTCGGCGGCAACAAAGACTAAGTCGGCTGAGTTCGCTCAAAGACGGCAATCGATTCCACGTGCGCCGTCTGAGCGAACATGTTGACGACCCCAGCCTGCCTGAGAACCCACGCACCTTGATGCGCCAAGATGGCCGCATCTCTTGCAAGCGTGGCTGGGTTGCAAGACACCATCACCAGCCGGTGCGGCCCCCGCCCCAGTCGCGAGAGGGCCGCTAGGGCTTCGCAAAGCGCCTGAGCGCCCTCTCTTGGGGGATCAATCAGGGCGCGGTCAAAAGCGCCCTGCTCGAGCAGCCAGTCCAGACCCACCTCGAAGAGATTGACGCAGGAAAACTGCAGAGCGTGCGAGAGCCCTTGCGACTGCGCGTTTCGCATCGCCTGATCAGTGAGCGCTTGGCTTCCCTCCACGCCCACCACCTGCCTTGCTCGGCTTGCCAGGGCCAGGGTGAAGTTCCCAAGACCGCAAAAAAAATCGGCCACCCGATGCTCGGGACGCACATCAAGAAGCCGGATCGCAAGGCTTACCAGTGAGCGATTTACGGCAAAGTTCACTTGCGTGAAATCCACGGGAGAGAACGGCATGGTCAGCCCAAAGTCAGGCAGCGCATACCAAAGGGTCTTGCCCTCCGGCGTCGAATTCAGGGGCTCGGCTGTGCTGGGGCCGCCGGGCTGAAGCCAGATCTGAACATCCTCCTCGCGCTCAAAGCGGCTCAGTCGCTCATGATCACCCGGCCCAAGAGGGGAGAGATTTCGAAGGACCCAGACCAAGGATGCATCGCCCACCGCGAGCTCAGCCTGCGCAACCTCGCGGGCGATGGTCAGAGACGCAATAAGCTCCTTGAGCCTGGGCAGCATGGCTGCGGCGCGAGGATGTAAAACCTCGCAGCTGTCCATCTTGGCCACGAAACTGCTGCCCCGCTCGTGAAAACCCACGAGCAGGCCGCCTTTTTTATCGACCCAACGCACCGAGAGACGAGCTCGGGCCCGGTAACCCCAGGAGGGGCCGCGCAAGGGCGAGAGCATCTCTTGTGGTCTGAGTCGGCCGATATGCCAGAGCGCATCCTCCAGAGATCGCTGCTTGATGGCGATCTGGGCAGCCGCAGACGCATGCTGCATTGAGCAGCCACCACAGACGCCGAAATAGTCGCACCTGGGCTGAACCCGGTCGGCACTCTCTCGATGCCAGCGTGCAGCCCGAGCCTTCAGATAACGAGGCCGCTCTCGCAGCACCTCAACATCGACGACCTCGCCGGCGAGCGCGCCGGCCACAAACACCACACGACCCTCGTGGTGGGCAACGCCCTGCCCCTCCAGGTCGACCGATTCGATGGGCAGCCTCTGTATGGTTCTGAGAACCTTCACGGCTCCAATGGTGCGCCGACCCATCTGGGCTCAGAGACTCTAGCGGCCGGGTTCCCAGGCAGCCAGGAACTTCTTCCAGTGCTCGCCTTGAAGTGGGCTGCCCGCCTGCCCAATCCTCGATTCAAGGCTCTTGCGAACCATCGCGCACTCTGCATCGAAAGCCATCCGAGTGATGTCTGCGCGCATGAGGCGAAAGCGCTGATAAAGAAGATAGGTGTTCACCACATCGGTCTCGCAGTAAGCGGCCACCTGCTCGGCGCGCCCTTCCAGGCAGGCCTGCCAGACCTGAGCGCCGTCCTCGCCCAGCTTTCCCGGCAGACCACAGACCTGGGAGAGCCCGTCAAGCGGCGCACCCGCACGCCCCGAATAGCCAGATAGCACGTCCATGAGGTCCAGATGTCGACTGTGGTAGCGGCTCAGGTAGTTGTTGTATTTGAAGTCGCGGTTGTGCTCGCCCTGATCCCAGTATTGGGGAGCAGACACGCCATGAATCAGCGCGCGATGATGGAGAACCGGCGCATCGAATCCAGAGCCGTTCCAACTCACAAGCTGTGGGGTGTATCGATCGATGGTTCCGAAAAACTGCTTGATCCGATGGGCCTCGTCCTCGTCACTCACGCCATAGCCTTCTCCAAGGCAGCGAACTCGGAAGCCCTCCTCATCCCGATAGGCGCAGCCAATCATCCAGACTCGCTGCAGGTAGTGAGGAAAAAAAGTGCTCTGCCCCGCCTGATGACGTTCGGCCTGCACATGAATCACCCCATCGGCATCCGAGAGCCCCTCGGGAAAAAGGCCCAGCTTGCGCATGCCGGCAACATCAGGGACGGTCTCCAGGTCAAAGACCAGAACGGGAGTCATCAGGCGGAGTCCCTCGCTTTAGCGCGGTGAGAGAAAGGCCACGGGGTCAACAGGCTTACCGCCCTTTCGAACCTCGAAATGCAGCATGGGCTTGTCTGCGTCGGACGATCCCAACTCCGCGATCCTCTGGCCCCGAGTCACCGTCTGTCCCTCCTTCACCAAGATGGCACGGTTGTGGGCATACGCAGTGAGAAAGTCTCCATCGTGCTTCACGATGACGAGATTGCCATAGCCACGCAGACCATTGCCGCTATAGACCACCCGCCCGCCGTCGGCTGCGAGGATGGGGTCTCCGGGGTTTCCAGAAATTGAGATGCCTTTGCTCCCGCCTTCGGAAAAGCCTGTGAGAACCTTGCCCCTCGCCGGCCAGGTCCACTCACCCTTGCCAGCCAAGGTGGATGCGGTCGCGGCCTGGGCGGGTGCAGCAGTCGGTGCGGGCGCCAGAGGCGCAATGGTGCTGGGAGGCAAGGCGGCCGTGGTGCTGGCCTGCTTTGGCGAGCGAACCGTGAGCACCTGGTCCACCTCGATGCGGTTGGGATTCTCCAGATTGTTCCAAGCGACGATGTCGCGCCAGTCAAGGCCGTACTCCAGCGAAATGCCAATCACCGTGTCTCCCTTTTTGACGCGATAACTCCCCTCCGGCACGGGGGGCAGGGGCGCCTTGGGCTCGCTTGACCTCGAAAAAATATTTCGAGACTCAATCGGCGCCGGCCCCCGCGTCGGAGCACAGGCCGAGACCAGGAGGGCGGCAAAGAGGAGTGGCAGGAACGACTTCATAACTGAACGCCTCGAAGAATGGGCACAAACTGAACATCGTCAAAGGAATGCCTTGGGAAGGACCTGGGCTCGAGAGAGCCCTCGAGAGGCCGCTGAACAACGACGAGCCGCTGGGGATTCCCAAGAGGCGCCACCAGAACTCCTCCCGGCCTCAATTGTCTCAATAAATCCTCGGGCACAGAGGCCATGCCCGCGGCCAGCACGATGAAATCGAATGGGTCCTCCCCGGGAATCGTCTCAAGGCCATCGCCCAGTCGCAACGAGAGGTTGGCAAGGGCCAACTCGCCAACAGCGGCGGACTCACAGTTGCGCAGCGCGATGCGGTGCAGGGACTCTATTCGCTCGACTGACACCACCCGATCAAAGATCAAGGCCATCACAGCGGCCTGGTAGCCGCACCCGCCCCCCACCTCAAGCGCGCGCGTGAGTGATCGGTCAGTGGGGCGTAAATAGGCACGCGCCAGAGAGAGTGAGCGCGCAACCACATAGGGCTGCGAGATGGTCTGCTGATGCCCGATAGGGAGTGCGGAGTCCTCATAGGCCCGGCTGGCGAGCGCCTGGTCAACAAATGCATGGCGAGGGACCGTCTGCATGGCCTGCAAGACGCGCTCATCTGAAATGCCTTGCTGACGCAGACGCGCCACCATGGCTTCTCGGAGGCGGGCACTCGCAAGCCCAGGGTTGGTGGGGGGTGTGGGTTGACTCTCTTGCTCAAGACGGCCCACGGACCGCCCCCACTTTGGCTCAAAGCGCTGAGCCGGGGGCAGCCCCGCGCGCTCACCTGGCTTTAAGAGCGTTTTTCGAGCCATTGCGACACCTCTTCGAGGCCGTCGGCATCCCCCAGATCAATCCGCAGTGGAGTAATGGATACGCGACCCGAATCGAGCGCATGAAAATCCGTCCCCGGTCCCGCCTCTCGAACGCCGCCCGGCGCGCCCACCCAGAACATGCGTTCACCTCGGGGGGAGGACACTTCAATAACGGGCTGCGCGAAGTGCCTGCGTCCAAGACGACAGACCGAGTACCCCTGAAGGTCCGCAAGGGGAATATTGGGAATGTTCACATTGAGCAGCCGAGCCGGTGAAAAAGGGTGCTGAATGAGTTGCCCCACCACTCGCTCGACGACCGCTACGGCGGTCGCTAGGTTGGCAAAGCCTCGGTCGGCCAGCGAGAAGGCTACCGAGGGAATGCCGAGTAAGAAGCCTTCCATGGCTGCGGCCACGGTTCCGGAATACAGGGTGTCTTCAGCCACGTTTTGGCCATTGTTAATGCCCGAGACCACCAAGTCAGGCTTAAAACCTAAGAAGCCCGTAACCGCCACATGAACACAGTCTGTGGGCGTTCCGTTCACATAATAAAAACCGCTGCTGGCCTGGCGGACGTAGAGCGGCCGATCAAGTGTGAGCGAGTTGCTCGCGCCGCTGCGGTCCGCCTCTGGGGCCACCACCACGACCTCACCAAACTGCTGCATGGTCTTGGCCAGCGCCGCAATGCCAGGCGAGAAGTAGCCATCATCATTCGAAACAAGGATGCGCACGCCCTTACCTAGACCTCCTGCTGAGCAGGATCTGCAGGCCAGTCACGGATGTAAGCCTTGAGCATCTTGTTCTCGAAGGTCTGTGCCTCCAGAACCGCCCGAGCCACGTCATGGAAAGAGACCACGCCCATGAGATCGGTTCCATTCATCACGGGAAGGTAGCGCTCGCCGCAGTCATTCATGATGCGACGCAATTCATCCACCGTCATATCGGGGCGGGCTAGCGTGGGCTTTGGGTTCATCACCTCCGACACATGAATCGCTGACATGGTGGGCGTGGGTCCCGTGCGGTGCTCACGCTGACGCTTTGCGAGAACACGCAGCACCTCTCGGAAGGTGAGCATGCCGGCCAGGCGGCCAGCAGACATCACCACCAGGGAGCCAATGTCGTCGTCGGCCATTGTCATGACTGCATCGGAGAGCAGCGTCTCGGGGGTCACCGTGAAGAGTATGTTCCCCTTGACCTTGAGGATTTCTTCTACTTTCATCATGTTGTGATCTCCTTTAAGCCCATGCTAGCACCGCTCCTTTGCCACTGGGGCATGAGCGAGGCCAGAAGGGCTCCAAGCAAAAAGAGCCACCAATTCAGGTAGGTCCAGATGAGTAGCAGGGGGATGGCTGCAAGCGGACCGTAGATCTGTCGATAGGTCGGCACAGAGACAAGCACACCTCCAAAAACCTGCTGCGCCACCTCAGTAAGCACTGCGGCAATTGCACCGCCCCAGGCGGCATGGGACCACTCCACACGCGTATTTGGCAGGAATCGATAAAAGAATGTGTAGGCCAGCGCCGTTAAGGCAATGTTCGTCCAGTCCCACCATGCCAAACCAAACAAGGTGCCAAATTCCCGGGGGGATCCCGCCAGCCAGGACAACAGAGAGGTGCCTAGGCCCGCCGCAATCGGCCCAAGCAGCAGCGCCACCCAATAAATCGCAATTCGTTTGGCGAGGGGCCTTGGCCGGGCGGTGTCCCAGATGAGGTTGAGGGTGCGGTCTAGCGTCAGCATCATGAAGGTGGCCGAGAGACTCAAGAGCGCGAATCCCACCAAGGAGAGACTTGCGGCCTTGCGAACAAACTGATCGAGATATCTCGAGATCTGGCCGCCGAGGCCCTGCGGCAGAAAGTGTTCAAAGATCAGCGCCTGAATGCTCTTGCGAATGTCCTCAAAGTTGCTCAGGCTCGTCACCAGTGCGAGCGAGACGGTGATGAGAGGCACCATGGCCAAGAGCCAGCTAAAACTCAGGCTTGCTGCAGCCTGACCAAGACGCAAATCCCAAAAGCGGCGCCACACCAGCACGACAAAAAGCCCAAGGCGACTCTGCAAAAGCTGGTGGAAGGCATCCATGGCCCTATGATAGGGGGATGATGGAGACGACCATTTTGATTTTGTATTACAGCCGACACGGCGCCACTCAGACGCTCGCGGAGGCCATTGCGCAAGGAGTCGAGTCGGTTGCCCGCTGCTCGGCACGATTGCGCACCGTGCCCGCGGTCTCCTCGAACACGGAGGCCTCGGAGCCGAGCATTCCGGCCTCGGGACCCCCGTATGCCGAGGCGGCCGACCTCGCCCAATGTGATGGCCTGGTGCTGGGCTCGCCTACACGTTTTGGAAACATGGCTGCCGCCATGAAGTACTTCATTGACGGAACACTCAACACCTGGCTATCGGGAGATCTCATAGGAAAACCCGCAGCCGTCTTCACGAGCACAGGCAGCCTTCATGGCGGCCAGGAGGCCACGCTGCTCACAATGATGCTTCCCTTGTTTCACCATGGCATGGTGCTCGTGGGCTTGTCGTATTCAGAGCCCGACCTCGCGACAACCCAGACAGGTGGTACGCCCTACGGCGCCTCGCATCTGGCGGGCTCCGACGGGTCCAGGCCTGTCTCACAGGAGGAACTTCGCCTGGCGCAAGCACTCGGGCGGCGCGTTGCCCAGACAGCCCAGGCCCTCAAGATCGCGCGGTCGTGACGCCTCCGACCGTTCCTCGTCCTTGGCCGGCTGCGGCCACTGTCCTTGTTGCACTCATGATTGCCTACGGCCTCGCCTGGGAGGCCCTGATCGCGCCACTGCGTGAGGGCTCCCTGTTGTGGCTGAAGGTCTTGCCGCTCGCCCTCTTCCTGCCGGGGCTGTGGAGGGGTCGCCTGCGTAGCTTTCAGGCTATGAGCCTACTGATTTGGCTCTACGTCTGCGAGGCGCTCGTGAGGGTCGCCGGGCTCTCACTCACCGAGATGTTGCTGGCTTGGGGCTGGCTCGGGCTCTCCATGCTGGAGTGTGGCGCAGTCTTTATGGGCGTTCGGGCCTCCCGCAGCGCGGTCTCAAAGGCGGTGACTGGGGAGAGCCCCTCGCAGATCTGACGGCGCCACGCGCGTGCGCCTGCTTGGCCATGAAAGAGCCCATGCCAGTGCCTCGTCATTGACTTGGGCTGAACTCCACGCGACACCTCGCGATGAAAGTAGTCCTCAAGCGGGGCAAGGACTGACTCCCGGGTCGGGTAGGCGTAAGAGGGAGCCGAGAACAGAATCCCATCGAGCGCGCGCAGCAGCCAGGGATCGTGATATGCCGCTCGGCCCAACATCACCCCATCTAGACCAGGCAGGGTGCCGTCTGCTCGCAACAGCCCATCGACTTGCTCTACCGAGGCAATGCCCCCATTCGCCACGATTGTGGCCGCCGGAAATTCGCGTTTGAGCTCCCTCACCATCTGCATGCGAAGCGGAGGAATCTCTCGATTCTCTTTGGGAGAGAGTCCTTTGAGCACCGCGCTGCGGGCATGCACCAAGAAGACGCGACAACCCGCCTCATAGAGCGCACCCACAAAGTCGCGCACAAACCCATAGTCGGTCTGATCATCAACCCCGAGACGGTGCTTCACGGTCACGGGAATATCAACCACCTCCCGCATGGCCTGAATGCACTGCGCTACCAGCTTCGGTTCTCGCATAAGACAGGCGCCAAAGGCGCCCCTCTGAACCCGCTCGCTGGGGCAGCCACAGTTCAGATTGATTTCATCGTAGCCCCACTCCTCACCGATTCGTGCGGCCCGCGCCAGGTCCTCAGGCTCACTTCCCCCGAGCTGCAGCGCAACAGGGTGCTCAGCCGGATGAAATCCCAAGAGCCGCTCGCGATCACCAAACAAAATGGCGCCTGTGGTGATCATCTCGCTGTAGAGAAGCGCGTGAGGCGCAATGAGGCGATGAAAGAAGCGGCAGTGCCGATCCGTCCAGTCCATCATTGGGGCCACACAAAGAAGATGCGAGCGTGTTTGGGGGGGTGCGGCATGCATAAACGCCAGTTTAGAATGGAGCGCTCGCGCCTCCGTAGCTCAGTGGATAGAGCATCCCCCTCCTAAGGGGAGGGTCACACGTTCGATTCGTGTCGGAGGCGCCAGCGGCCAAAACCGGCCCCCCACCCACTCCTCATGGCTTTCCCTAGACCCTCGCTGTGAGGGCCTTTTCGGCGCGTAAGCCTGCGCATAATTTCTCTCAGGTCTAGTTCTATCGGAGACTGAGGATGAATCGGGCACTCACTGTCTTGGCGTTCGCCACCCCCCTTCTGGGACTCCCATTATCAGCCTTTGCGGCGTGGGAGAAGGTGGGGGAAAGCTCCCAGGGCGATGTCTACATCGATCCCTCCACGCTCAAGATGAGTGGCGAGAACGTGCGGATCATGCAACTTGTCAGCAATCCAAACCCGAGCACCAAGGTGACTGCTGCCCGTCTCTCGGTGCCTAACTCGTGGCTCTCCGAGGTGGAGATTCGCTGCAAGACCAATGAAACGCGGGCTCTCTTTGAGCGCGCCCACCTCGGTGTCATGGGTGCTGGTGGTGTCGCTCTTAACAAGGAAATGGGTTCTTGGGTCGTTGAAAAACCAGGCGTTGCCAGTTACGAGGTGATGCAAAAAGCTTGTGGTCTCGCAGCCAAAAAGAAGAAGGGCTAAATCGGTCGGGTGAACTGAATGCCCAATAGATAACTGCGGGGAGCGCCGGGCTCGTAGTAGCGTTTCGATTCTTGATCTCCAATAATCGAGCCCGCATACACTCGGTCCGACAAGTTATCTATCCTGGCGACACCTTTTAGGGCGCCTCCCCAGATGGGATAGCTCACAGCGGAGCGCAAATTAACGAGGCTGTATCGAGAGGTGCTCTCTGCGTTCGATGAATTTGCGTAGATCTTGCCCACGCTCGTGAACTCCAGTCCAAGTTCGCTGGCAACCCCCCCAGATTTCCTTGGTTTCGCATCGCCCCAAACCAGCTCAAATGAGAGGCGGTCGTTGGGAATGCCTGCCAAGCGATTGCCGCTTGGCGCGGTCTGAACATCGCCCAGTATCGACACCCGCTCAGCGTAAATTCCTTGGACCAGGGAGACGCTTGCTGACGCCCTCAAACCTCCACCAATCTGAGCGTAACCCCCCAGCTCGAACCCTTGGCGCTTCGTATCCGCGTTCTGCCAAGTCGCTGAGCTTGAAGACACCCGAAGCGGGACGATGTCATCCTTGGTTTCGGTATAGAAAACCGCTGCAGATACGCCAGACCCTGCGGCAAGCTTCGACTTCACCCCCAGTTCAATCTGTGAGGATCTTGCAGCAGACAAGCCACCGTTAAAGGAATTGACCGACGCTCCGCCCGATTCTTTGTAAATCACTTCATTGAGCGTCGGCGTCTCAAAGCTCCGGCCCACATTAATGTATAGATTGGTGAATTGCGAGATGTGCCGCGTGAGCCCCAAAACGGGACTGAGGCCGAATTGCGTTCTCGACCCCGACCCATCCCTCCCGTCTGATAGGTAATAGTCCTTCACACTCAGGGTCACCAGCGAGGCTCTCAAGCCAGCGAGCGCGGACCACTGATCAGAGAGAGACCAATTGGACTGGACAAATACACCTTGGCTCGTCGCGATATTGTCCTCATCTCGAGAGATTGCACCCGAAGGAACACCGTTTGAATTCGTTCGTGCTGTTCGCGCGTCGCTCACCTTTTCGGCCTCAAACCCGAGGCGTAACCGCCCGGGGGTACCCATCAAAATCGTATCCATGGCGAAGGTGGCACCCACGCCCGCCTGCACGCGATCAACGAGAATGTATGGAGAGGCCGTCCTCCCGGGGTTATCCAACTGTCGCGAGCCAAAAAATGCCCGCGTCTGCAAGGTTGACGCACCGCCTAAGTCGCGATCATCCACGACGCCCGTCAGGGTCTGCAAGAAGGTCTTGCCCGCCTTGTAAGAAAAGTTTGATGAGTCCGCTTTGTAGGGCGTGCTCTGAAAATTCGCGAGCGTCTGACTGCCTGGATCCTCGCCCTTCTTCTGATCGAGCACATTCACAATGTACGCCGTCTTCCCGCTCTCGTTGGCGACAACGAGCTTGGCATTCAAGTGGTCGCGCTGAGCCGCGCTGTACTGGCGAAACCCCACCGACGAGAGTGCCCCGTAGTCCACCACCAGACCAACATTCCCCCTTGTTTCGGAATACTGCAGAGACGATCGATACAAATCTTCCGATCCTGCGAAAAAGCCCACCTGCAGCTCGGGTGTCGCGGAAGGATCCCGAGTAAAAGACTGAATCAAACCTCCGCTCGCATTCCCGTATAGCGCAGCGATCGGCCCCCTTAACACCTCGATGCGATCAGTGGATGTCGCCGCGAACTGCGAGGTCTGACCCTGTCCATCAGGAAGTGTTTGAGGAAGGCCGTCAATCATGAGCCTGACCCCACGAACGCCAAACGGCGCGCGAGAGCCAAAGCCACGTATCGATACCTGCAGGTCCTGAGCATAATTGCTGCGATTGGCGACGTTAATGCCCGGAACAAGACCCAAGGCCTCGCTGATGTTCACCTGAGGGCCAGACGACTCGATGCGACTACGACCCACCACGTCAATCGAGCCCGGCGCATCGAACGCCTGCTGCTCAGAGCGGCTCGCGCTCACGACCACCTCATCGAGCATCGACTGGGCCCAAGCGCGCTGAGAATTCAATGGCCCGAGGAGGCTCATCACTAGCAGGGATGAAACGACAGTTTTGTTCATAGATATGAAAAGGGGTCGTGCGTGAGCACGACCCCCCAACTAGGCTAGAGCGCATGACCACACTTGGCATCTGTGAAAACCCTAGGCCTCACCTAAAATTCCTGAATGAACCCGGTGCTGAACCTCGCTGCCTATCACTTCTGCGCCATTGCAGAGCCCGAGTCGGTTCGAACCCTCCTGCAGTCAGAGGCAGAGAGAATCGACATCAAAGGAACAATCCTGATCTCTCAGGAGGGTCTTAACGCCTTTCTTGCTGGGTCGGAATTCGCTTGCAGAGAAATGCTCAAAGTACTGCGTTCCATCCCTGGCCTCGAGGCGCTCCAAGCCAAAGAGAGTTGGTCTGCTGCCATGCCGTTTCGACGCCTGAAAATCAAGGTCAAACCTGAAATCATTCGAATGGATCAGCCGGCGATTCGACCGTCTGCGGGCCGAGCTCCCGCTGTAGATCCCAAGACTCTGGCGCGATGGCTCGACACGGGGCACGACGACGATGGTCGACCGGTTGTCATGCTAGATACCCGAAATGATGTCGAGGTGGACTGCGGTCACTTTGAAAATACGATTGACTGGCGCATCCGTAAATTTACGGAGTTTCCTGCGGCCCTCTCCGCGCACAAGGAGGAGTTGAGGGGGAAGACCGTCGTGAGTTACTGCACGGGCGGCATCCGCTGCGAAAAGGCGTCCATCTTCATGCAGAACGAAGGGGTCGAGCATGTCTACCAACTTGACGGGGGCATACTCAAATACTTCGAGGAGACCGACGGCCGCCACTACCGGGGCGCCTGCTTCGTCTTTGATGAGCGCGGCGCCGTCGATACCAAGCTCCAGCCCGCGCCGCGGTCTGAATCGAAGGCTCGCTCGCCGAGGGTTGGGGTATCCCCGAGTCTCTCTCCTCGGCCGTCCGAATCAGAATAGGCAGCTAAGTTTTTTTCTAAGGAGCTTTGAATGTCTCGTTCCACCCCCGCTGTCCGCCTTGCCCTCTCCTGCGTCGCATTCACCCTCTCAGGCGCCGTGATGGCTCAGGCCTGGAAACAAGGAATGACCCCCGAGCAGGCCAACTCCACGCTCGCTCCTCATGCAGGGAAACTGACCGTCACACCTGCTGCCGATATCCCCTTGAACAAAATCAAACTGCCCCCCGGCTTCAAGATCGAGGTCTGGTCGGCTGGCACGCCCGGTGCTCGGGCCATTGCCGAGGGAGATAACGGCAAGTACTACGTGGGAACGCGCCCTCTGGGCCGTATCTACGAAATCACCGACAACGGTAAAGAGCGCACCAGTCGCGTACTCGTGGACAAGCTCGACCAGCCCACGGCGGCCTACTATAAGGGCAGCCTCTACGTCTTTGCGGTAGACAAGGTTCTGCGCTATGACGGAATAACGACCAATCCGGACGCCAAGCCCGTCGATATGACCGAGGTCTTCAAGCTGCCCAAAGAAAAGCATCACAACTGGAAATACGTGCGCTTTGGTCCTGACGGAAAACTCTACGTGCCCTTCGGCGCGCCCTGCAACATCTGTGAGCCTCCCTCGAGCGAGTACGCGCAGATTCGACGCTACAACCCAGACGGCTCCGGCATGGAAGTTTTGGCCACGGGCGTTCGCAACTCAGTCGGCTTCGACTTCCATCCCGTCACAAAGGAACTCTGGTTCACCAACCATGGGCGCGACTGGATGGGGGATAACACGCCCAACGACAACCTCAATCGTCTCTCCAAGGTCGGGTTGAACTACGGCTTCCCCTACTGCCACCAAGGTGACATACCCGACCCAGATGTGAAGAAGGCCAACGCATGCGACGGTGTGGAGAAGCCCGTGGCCCTCATGGGGCCTCACGCAGCCGTCATGGGCTTGCACTTCTACACTGGATCCATGTTCCCGGCCGAGTACAAGAATGTGGCCTTTGTCGCTCGAAAGGGCTCGTGGAACCGGTCGGCCAAGTCGGGGTATGACGTCGTCATGGTCAAGGTGGGGGCAGATGGGAAGGGGGCAAAGGTTGAGCCCTTCCTCACTGGCTTCCTCGATGAAGCAACCCAGCAGTTCTGGGGTCGTCCAACCTATATGCACCAGATGAAAGATGGCTCTCTGCTGCTGTCTGATGAGCAGCTCGGTGCGATCTATCGCATCTCTTACGCCAAGCCCTAAACAGCTCATGGCCATCCCTCGCTGGAGCAGCCTCACCACCCCCTCGGGGGTGGTTTTTTTTCTTCTTGCCATGTGTTTCTCGCTGAGCGCCAAGGCCAATGATGTGGCCCAGCGCGCCCAGCAGATCTGTGCGAGCTGCCACGGTGCAAGTGGCATCTCGTCTATCCCGGGAATGCCCAGCCTGGCTGGTCAGCCCAAAGTGTTCATTGAAAATCAGCTCGTGATGATTCGAGAGGGGCTTCGAGAGATTCCGGCCATGAAGGGCATCCTGAACGGCTTATCCGATCCAGATGTGACTGCCCTCGCCAAATGGTATGCCGACCAACCTCTTGCGCCTTCTCCCGCGCGATCACCCGATGCTGCAAAACTCGCGAGGGGTGCAACGCTTGCCAAGCAAGCGCTCTGCGGAACCTGTCATCTTCCAAGCTATCTGGGCCAGAATCAGGTGCCGCGGCTTGCGGGGCAGAGGGAGGACTATCTGCTCACCACCCTCACCCTGATGAGGGACGGAAAGGCGCAAGGCAGAGACTCTTTGATGACCAACGCGCTCGGCGGCATCAGTGATGCCCAGCTCAGTGAGTTGGCCCACTACTTTGCCCACCACGTCGGGAAGCCTTAGCCGGGAAACAGACCCGAACTGAGGTAGCGATCTCCACGGTCGCAGACGATAAAGACGATTGTCGCGTTCCTTGTCTCCTCTGCAACACGCAGCGCAATAAGGCAGGCGCCTGCAGCCGAAGGTCCGCAGAAAAGACCCTCTTCCGCGGCCAACCTGCGAGCCATCTCCTCTGCCTCGGCCTGGGTCACCTCCTCGATTCGGTCAATGATGGCTTTATGTCGAATGGGCGGGACGTATTCAGGCGACCATTTGCGAATCCCCGGAATCGAGGAGCCGTCGGCGGGTTGGGCGCCCACGATTACGACCGCTGGATTCCTCTGCTTGAGAAACTGCGACACGCCCGTGATGGTGCCCGTCGTGCCCATTGCAGAGATGAAATGCGTCACTCCCCCGTTCGTCTGCTCCCAGATCTCTGGGCCGGTTCCTTCAAAGTGTGCGAGCCAGTTGTCGTCATTGGAAAACTGGTTCAATACGCGACCCTTGCCTTGCGACTGCATGGAATCTGCGAGGTCACGAGCGCCCTCCATTCCCTCCTTCTGCGTCACGAGGATGAGCTCTGCTCCGAAGGCTCTCATGGTCTGGCGGCGCTCAATGGAGAGGTTGTCCGGCATGATGAGCACCATTCGATAGCCACGAATGGCTGCAGCCATCGCAAGCGCAATTCCAGTGTTACCGCTCGTGGCCTCAATGAGCGTATCTCCGGGCCGAATCTCCCCGCGCGCCTCAGCGCGGGCAATCATCGAAATCGCAGGTCGGTCCTTCACGGACCCTGCCGGGTTATTGCCCTCGAGCTTTCCAAGAACCACATTCCCGCGAGCGCGATTGGTCTCGGCCGCGATTCGCTGAAGCGCGACCAGCGGTGTCTGGCCAATGGCGCCCTCAATAGTCTTGTAAGAGTTGGTCATGCCTTCTCCAATGGTTGCCCCGAAGCGGAGAGTTTTCTGCAGCCCGGAAGATCCACCGAGAGGATGACATCCCGCAGGCAGTCCATGGCCGCCCTGCGCGCAAAACTTTTTCGCCAGACGAGCATCACGCGACGCACGGGGGCAGGCGCCTCAAAGGGCAAGAGTGTCAGCATGGGGTCTGCGGAAGGGGCAGAGACCGCCATCTTGGGCAGCACGGTAATCCCGAGGCCAGAGGCGACCATGTGACGAATCGTCTCAAGAGAACTCCCCTCGAAGGTCTTCTGAATACCTTCGGAACTCTGCGAGTATCTCGCTGCCTCCGGACAGACCTCGAGCACCTGGTCGCGAAAGCAGTGACCCACGCCCAAAAGCAACATCGTCTCGGCTTTTAGATCTGATGATGGGATGGCACGACGAGCCTCCCAGAAGTGTCCGCGCGGCACCGCCACCACGAACTCCTCATCATAGAGGGGCAGCGCATCAAGACCGGTTAGGTCAAAAGGCTCGGCCATAATCGCCGCGTCAATCTCTCCCGTGCGAAGCTGCTCCACCAGCTTAAACGTGAAATTTTCAAGCAGCATCAGCGGCATCTGCGGGTGCCGTTGGATCATGCTCATGATGATTCGGGGCAGTAGGTAAGGACCAATGGTGTAGATCACCCCAAGTCGCAGGGGCCCCGCAAGCGGATCGCGCCCCTCGGCCGCAAGAGACTTCATTCGCCCGACTTCATCCAAAACACGCTGAGCCTGAATGACCAACTGTTCTCCGACCGGCGTGAGAGAGACCTCACTGCCTCCTCGCTCGAAGATCTGGGTGCCCAGCTCGCTCTCGAGCTTCTTCACTCCCACAGAGAGGGTGGGCTGACTGACGAAGCAGGCCTCGGCTGCGCGACCAAAATGGCGCTCTCGGGCCACGGCAACGATGTAACGAAGTTCGGTGAGAGTCATGTCTAACCACTAATCAAGAGGTCATCTGCTCGGTGGGCCCAGCGCTCAAGAAGACTTCGAAGGTCCTCGGCTTCTATTGCAAGCGCTCCAAGCCGCTCCTCAGAGTCCAGCGCCTCGCAGAGCTCCGCTCCGAATCGCACAGCGTAATCAACCCAGACACGATCACGCGAGAGGTCGCTAAACCGCAGGCTAGGCTCTCCCGATTGTCGCATGCCAAGGAGCTCTCCCGGGCCCCTGAGCGCGAGATCTCGGCTTGCCAACTCAAACCCGTCATCAGACTCATAGAGCGCCCGAAGTCGCTCTCTTGCCGGCTCCGAGAGAGGTTCATCAAAAAGAAGAATGCAGGTGCTCTGCCCTGCACCTCGACCCACCCGACCGCGAAGCTGATGAAGCTGTGCAAGCCCAAAACGCTCGGCATGATCGATCACCATGAGTCGGGCCTGAGGCACATCCACACCAACCTCAATGACTGTTGTTGCAAGGAGCACCCGGGCCTCTCCGGAAACAAAACGCGCCATGGCCTGCTGCTTCTGATCCGGACTCAGGCGGCCATGAACAACCGCGAGCCGCTCCCCCAACATGGGAGCGAGCCACGCGGCCGTCTCCTCAAGGGCAATGAGCGCCCGCTCAGCGTCTTGCTGCTCCTCAATCACAGGACAGACCCAATAAGCCTGCCCCTCCGTCTCGATAAACCCAAGCAGCCGCTCGGCAAGCTCCTCTCGCCTAGCCAAAGACATGAGGCGTGTTCGAATGGGCTGACGCCCAGGAGGGCGCTCGTCAATCACCGAGACGTCAAGGTCAGCCAGGAAAGTCATGGCAAGACTTCGAGGAATTGGTGTCGCAGACATCCCGACGATGTGTGGAACGAGGCCCGACTCGGACTCGTGAAGCGCCATTCGTTGGGCCACGCCAAAACGGTGTTGCTCATCGACGAGGGAGAGGCCAAGACGCGCGAACTCGACGCCCCTCTGAATGAGTGCATGCGTGCCGACAACCACGCCCGCCTGGCCGCAGCGAATCTCCTGTAGTCGAGCACGCTTATCTGCGGCAGGAAGACCACCCTTCAGAAAGACCACGCGAACGCCCATGGGCTCGAGCCAGACCAAAAGTTTCGAGAACAACTGTTGCGCCAGAATCTCGGTCGGCGCCATCACCGCCGCCTGAAATCCCGAGCCCACAGCGGCCAAGGCGGCCAGCGCGGCAATAACCGTCTTTCCGCTGCCGACATCACCTTGAATGAGCCGATGAGAGGGCCGAGATTTCGCGAGATCCTGGGCCACCTCCGTCCAAACACGCTTCTGGGCCTGCGTAAGTTCGAATGGCAAGGTCTGCAGGAGCTTCTCGGTCAGGCCGCTGGGATCCGTAAGCTCTGGCGCCAGTCTCTGCTGCCGTCGCTGTTTGGCTCGGCGAAGGGCAATCTGCTGGGCGAGAAGCTCGTCCAACCGAATTCGATTCCAGGCTGCCTCAAGACTCGCATCCAGTGACTGAGGCTCATGAAGCCGCCGAATCGCCTGGTCCAAATCCGGCAGGCCCAGTGTGACGAGACGAGCCTTGGGAATCCATTCTTTTGGAAGAATCTCAGAGAGACCCCGCTGGACGTGCCTGCGAATGACATGCTGCGCCAGGCCCTGAGTGGTCGGATAGATCGCCAGCAGTGGCTGGCTTTTGAGCTCCTCGAGGGCGAGCCAGCCGCTTCGCACGCGGGGATGAATGAACTCAAGCCCCAACAATGCCCGGCGGGCCTCACCGACAATACGGATCTGGGCACCCGGCGAGAAGGCAAGTCGCATCGCGTCCCGAAAGTAGAGAAACCTTAGACTGGCCTGACCCGAGTCGTCCTCAACCTGCACGATCAGCGTCCTGCGCGGCTTATAGACAATCGCGCTTTTTAAGACCCGAACCTGGCATTGCACGGAGGCGCCCGGAGTCACCTCGCTGAGCGCATAGACGCGGGACTCATCCTCGTAACGAAGTGGAAAGTGAAGAAGTAGGTCGAGCGGCCGGCGCAGGCCAAGCTTGAGAAATCCTTCGGGCCAGCTGTGAGCCCTCGACTTCATAGGATCGTTAGGCTGCCAGCACCATCACCGCCTCAGCCTCAAAGGAGGCACCCCGTGGCAGGCTCGCAACTCCAACCGCAGCTCGGGCGGGATACGGCTCCGAGAAGTATTGAGCCATGATCTCGTTCACCTTCGCAAAGTGTGAGAGATCCGTGAGAAAAAGGTTCACCTTCACGACATCCGCAAGCGAGCCGCCTGAGGCCTGTGCAACTGCGGCGAGGTTCTTAAAGGCTTGGTGAATCTGAAGCTCAATCCCCTGCGCAGATCCATCGCCTACGAGGGTCATGGTTTTGGGATCGAGGGGAATCTGGCCTGAGAGCCAGACCGTCTGGCCCACCCGCACTGCCTGCGAATACGTGCCAATCGCAGCGGGTGCATCAGGCGTAGAGATAATTTGGCGGCTTGCGCTCATGGGGAGTCCTCGGATCGTTGGAAGGTCTAGGTTCGGAATCGCTCTGAATGAATCTGTGCAGCCCGGAATCCCCTTGATTTTAGTAGACGAGTCACGCCGTCCATCATCGGTCCGGGGCCGCAGACATACACCTGCCAGCCACGCGGGTCACTCGGAAGCATGGGCGCAAGCACCTGCTCGTCCGTCTGCCCCACAAGCCCAGCCCACTCCCTCGAGGGCTCGGAGACCACCTGGTGCACGACCAGACCCCTCCGTGAAAACGCTTTGAGTTCTGCCTGGGCCAGTAGCTGCCCCTCATGTCGATTACCAACCACAAGCACAACAGGGCAAGCAAGAAGGGGCTGTTCGGGGACCTCCTGCGAATAGATCGATCTCAGTATCGAAAGCAAAGGCGCCAGGCCAATTCCGCCGGCGATGAACAGGAGGCCGGCCGGTGCAAAAGACTGAACCGGGAGCGTGAAGTTTCCATAAGGGCCATCCAAATAGACCGGGCTTCCAATAGGTAACTCCTGTTGCAGAGCCCGCGTGAAGTCCCCCGCCTCCTTGACCAGAAACTCAATCGTTCCATCGGCCCGAGGCTCTGAGGCCAATGAGAAAGGGTGGTCCACGGTGTTCCACGGAGACTTGGCTCTGAGCCACACAAACTGACCGGCTCGGAACGAGAAGACAGGGCCGCTTTGCTGTGAAAGCGTCAGACTCCACGTTCGATCAGCAACACAGGCCAACGATCGAACCTCAAAGCGTCGCCCCGCCAGCATGATGGGCCGCCCCACGTAGGCCCAGATGAGGGACCCGGATGCGATGAGTACGCAAAGCAGAAGAGCCAGAGAAAGATCGGGCGCTCGCTTCACAAGACCACTTGAGCCCAGGATGTGTCCGTAACCCAGAACCATCACGAGCAGACTGAGAAGTCCGTGGCTCATGCGCCAGGCCTCGTAGCGATAGCCCTGCTCATCCCGGCTGAGTGCAGTCATGACAAGGGCGACGAGGAAAATCAGCGCGAGAATGCCCCAGCCATAACCGATGGCCGACATTGTCTCGGGCACATCAAAATAAAGGATGGGGTGAGCAAGAAAGATGGCCAGGGCCAGTCGGCCGAGCCATTGATGGGTGCGCATGACTGAGTCGATGCTCCAGAGCCCCGTGAGCCACCGAAACCGTCCCGACAGAAGGCAGTTAGCGGCCAGAAGCGCAAACCCCATTGCCGCAAGCCACGAGGAGAGATCGCCCAAGCCTGTTGGTACTTGCATCAAGCCCGACACCGTCCTTCTCCTCCAAGGGTCATTCCCACTGCGACCTCCACGCATCTCGGGCTAAAGTAAGCGACTCGTCACTCCAAATCTCCCCAAGTCTAGCCATGAATCAGATTGCCCACTTCATCGACGGAAAACGAACCCCCGGCCAAGGCGGCCGCAGCCAGCCCATCTATAACCCGTCTCTGGGTTCTCTCACGGGGGAGGTTCGCCTCGCCAGCGCAGCCGATGTCGAGGCCGCTGTTCAAAGCGCCCTTCGGGCCTTCCCAGCCTGGGCAAACACGCCCCCGCTTCGCCGGGCTCGCATCATGTTTCGCTTCCTTGAGCTACTCAACGAGAACCGTGACGAACTCGCTCGCCTCATCACCTCGGAGCATGGCAAGGTGTTCACAGATGCACAGGGAGAGGTTACTCGGGGCATCGAAATCGTCGAATTCGCAACCGGCATTCCTCAGCTCCTGAAGGGCGACTACACCGAGCAGGTCTCCACCAATATCGACAACTGGACCATGCGCCAGCCCCTTGGAGTGGTAGCCGGCATCACCCCCTTTAATTTCCCAGTCATGGTGCCCATGTGGATGTTCCCAGTTGCCATTGCCTGCGGCAACACATTCGTCCTCAAACCAAGCCCCATCGACCCCAGCCCGAGTCTCCTAATGGCTGAGCTCTTCAAGAAAGCGGGGCTGCCCGATGGCGTACTGAACGTGGTTCAGGGGGACAAAGAGGCGGTCGATGCATTGCTCCATCACCCCGACGTCCAGGCCAT
>Ga0114963_10000056_pt1 | contig 64097 bp, 89 predicted proteins | sample C_131016_EF_Meta_FD_87019 | JGI IMG/M metagenome (GOLD analysis project Ga0114963, IMG submission 87019) | Freshwater microbial communities from Lake Croche, Canada to study carbon cycling - C_131016_EF_MetaG | ecosystem: Environmental > Aquatic > Freshwater > Lake | place: Lake Croche, Canada... | reverse complement strand
TGAATCAACATTGAATTGTTCTGCAGGTATGGATATTGAATTTGCAAATAAACATCCAATTATTCTTTGCAAAGGGAAGCTTTTTAAAATTGAAACAGGTGTAGATATGTCCCAGCCTTTTTTACTACCATCTGTTCTTTCCAATCCCTGCAATATATCAGATCGTAAAGCTACTGGATAGTTGTCAATCACAATAATCCATTGTGTTGACATAGGAATAGCAGTAAACCACGATTCCATCTGAGTGAGAAAATAATCTCTTGGACTTATTAAGGGTACACCAGGTATGTTGAACCCAAACAACTCCGTAATTTGAGGAGCAAATGATGGGTTTTGACCATTAAAGAGACCAGTAAAATTCTTTTCTAGTCCTTGGAGTGCTGAAGTGAATGGATTATCCACCTAATTATTTAATTAACTGTTGTGTCTCTTGTCTTGTCGCTTTATATTTTTTGCATATAGGTGTGAAGCACGAGCTCCTCTTATAGCAGCTCTTGTTAGCGGTTTACTCATGTGTCTTAATTTTGTAGCTTTAATCAAATCAGCAAAAGGAATTAAAGAAATCGCGCTAATACCTGCATTGATTAAATGCTTTTTTTTCTCATCAGTTTCTTTTGCAGCTGCAGCACGCAATCCAGAAATTACAACATTAATTGCATCTGCACCAGTGCCTATTGTGGGTTCAAATCCAGCTACATCGAGTGCCGTCTGAATAGTATCAAGAAGATTAGATTTTCTTACTTGATCTGTAGATGGTTTCGCAACAGAATAGTATTCTTTAAAAGTTTGCACCTAATTATTTAATTAATTCAATCTTCTCCAGTAGTGAAATGATATCGTGGAGGTAAATTCAATTGTATTGCCTGTTCCATCAGATATATTGTACTGTAAGGGTCCAACACTTCTAACAGAAACACCTACTAGCTGATATTGAGCAACCTTATTCATCTGATTATCCAATTGTACTAGGTCAATAACAGCGGTCTGCTTAGGGGCAAAGTAATTACCAGTAGAATTAGCATCATTGAAGATGTCCTGTGACCATTGTTCAAATTTTTGACGGATTTTGGACTGAGCATCAGCATAGAATGTCAAGCTATAAGCATCAGAACCAGGATAAGTGGCATTTCCTGGCACATTGAAATTGAGACCCATGTAAGGAACTGTTACATTGCTAATGGATCTTTCAGGTAGTGTGGCAGTTTTGATGTAAACTAGATCATCTTGATCAAATGTTACATTTGATGCACCACCAGTGTTAATAGAAAGTACTCTGAAGCTATAATCACGAGCGAACTCTCTGTTTTGCGCTACTCTGTAGAAGTCTTGAATGAGTTGATTTACATCGGCCATAAAATTATTTATTCCCCTTCATGTTTATGAAACAATCTCCTGGAAGCTTACACCAGAACGGGTAGCATAGAAGTTTGCAAGGATAAATTCTGCAGCTCTTGTGGGTTTAAGATAAATGTCTACCACAAGTGTGTTTGCATCAATAATGTCTGGTGTATTGTTTCTCTCGTCACAGATAATCAAGTAATCATATATACCCTGTGTATTTTTTGCATTATCAAATATAGGTGTGAGAGTGTTTAATACTTGTGTTCTGGTGAACAATGTGTTTGGTTCAAACACAAAATACTTTACAGAATTCTTTGTTGCAGTTTCAAGATTCAAGAACAATCTGCGTACATTGATTCTATCAAATGCACTTGGCTTCTTTTGCAGAGTTTTCTGACCGTATACTACAAATCCCTCACCAGGGAAGAATGCAATTGGATTGAGATTAATCTTATATAATTGATCTCTTTGCTTCTGCTTGGGGAAGATACCCAGATCTGTAACACCTGTTACAACACCTCTTGTAAATCCTGCAGGTGCATACCAAGGTTGATAGTTGCTATCAGTATTGCCCATCAATCCTGCAGCAAATCCAGAGAAAGGAACCCATACTTCTTGGCTGGAAGCAATATCAGCTACCTTGACACAGTTTGCATAAGCACATACATAGCTAGAATCAATTGATGAAAATTGATTTTTTAGTGGCCAGTAAATGTTGTTAGAGAAAGTCTTGGATGGATCATCAAGAGTTTTGATATTGAGACCTTCAACAAAGATATTGGTAATTGGATCAGCTATAAACAACAGATCCTTGCGTTTATTTTGAGCAAAAGAAACAAATTGCTGTGCTACTGCAGTGTACTGGCTCAATACAGCTGATGCTACACCAGTGTTTTGTGAAGAGAGGCCACTTTGTACTGCATTGTAACCAACAGTATCATCAAAATATCCGCTAGTAGCAGGGTTAAAGGAATTTACATAAACAGTTCCTAATCCTGCTTCTACAGCAATATTGAAATTATAAATGTCAGAATTTTCTGTTTTATCAAATAATGATTGTAGCTTAGTAGGAACATTTCCAATTATTTTTGTATCAATATCTTGTGTTGTGTAGTCACCCAGAGCAATTAGAGCATCTGTAGTACCAAGTATACTATTAAAAGCAACTATAGCTGCGCTAGGAGCTCCTACACGTGTGCTATATGTATCAGGTGTATCATTTGTTACAGGGGTAGCAAGCTGATCACCAAGGAAACGTACTTTCTTTGTTGGTACACCTTTATCATTTAACCAAGTAACAGAAAGTCTGTTAGAAATATTGGGATTAACCAATGTTGTAATTTGAGAAGAATTATTGTCAAGGGTCTCCAAGAAGAAGCTTTTAGCAGGTCCACCATTTTCATCATTGAGTTGACGGTAGTAATCAAAAGATCCAAGGTAGCTCTCTTCAAGAACATAATCAAGAGCAATAGTATTAGGTGAAAATACTGATTGACGGAGTTTAAATAACCCCAATACTGCAGTATCATCAAATTGATTGCTAAAAATATCAAAAGATGGTATATTCTCTAGAACTTCAGATACGCTATTGCCATTCCCTGCACCAGCAGCAGAGAGAGGAAATGCTAATCTTGCATCAGGTAGTAAATTGTATTGATCGCCAGAAATTGTTCCAGCAGTTGTGTTAAGAGAGAGTACTTTGTTTACATCATTGAAGGGGGTGGCAGGATTAAGGTTGGTGTTATCAATTAAACCAACATAATACCCTTCATATCTGCTGTTAATTGAAGATTGTGATTTATTAAGAACAATTAATCCAGCTTTGCCAAAATCTGTAACAGAAGCAAAAGATGTATTGATGCTACCATTTGCAGCACTGCTTGTAGGGCTCCATGTAAATGCTGTGCCACGCAAAATATCCAAATATTCTTGTTGTGTTAGCCTGTAGTGTGTTGGTTTACCAAATACATATGTAGCACTTGCACCAGTTAAAAGTGTATTGCTATACTGACCTTTAGTCACAGGTGTGTAGCTGGCAGCATTAGTTGCGCTAGTACCAGGATAATATGCAGCAACAGGATAAACTAATGCTGTGTAAAGATCAGTTGTATTGATACCAGCACCTTCACCATAAGGTAGACGGTAAACTATAATATCAGAAGGGCTTTGAAAAGCACCTTTAACAGAATGGTAGAAATATCTTTCTGCAGCATTTGTAGGTGTACCGTAGATTTGCTCAAATTCAGAGAGGCTTGCAACTGCAATTGTCTCAGCAACAGGTCCTTTAGAAGCAAACCCAGGCAATAGTATTGATGTTACTCCTGCTGGTGCCTGTGTCAATGAAAGATCTACTTCTGAAATTTGAACGCCGGGGCTTTGAATCGTACGTGCCATATAAAGTATTTATTTATTTTGAGACAAAGTTTTGAATTTTTTTTATAGATTGTCAACATTTTCTACAAGCTTTACAATAAACTGAGAATAAGCAAAGGTAAATGTTGTTTCTATCTCATCAGAAGTGCGGTAATTCAAGTTCATTCCCCCCAAAGATGTAGGAAATGCTTTTTTAAATAAAAATTCTACTACTCTTTTGTCATATTCATCTAAAAGATAGAGTGATATATCAGTAGAATATTCTGCAATAGAATCAATAGTTGGTTTTATGTTTCTAAGCTCAGCAGGTCGATTAGTGAGATTTTTAGGATCATAAATGCCTGTTTCAGCATCATTTAACATGTTCAACCAAGAATATATGACCCAATAGTTATTCATTCTATTGTCTACAGTAAAATTCACAGTGACAGGTTCCCAGAGAGGGCGATGAAAGCTTGATTGCGCATAAGTTTGGCCGCCATATATAATATCAATTTGGGGAATGACTATTTCAGGTATGGTTGCACCATATACTGAAAACTGCATAGTAGATAAATTAATATTGTCTTCATCTCTGGCAAATTTAGAATTAATTTTTTTAAGAGAATCAGGCAAATTTAAAACAAGTAAAAACCGATCTTTGCGTAACTTGTTAAAAGGGCTTTGACTGTATGATTTAGTATTAGCCATTTAAAAAAGTCCACCCTTCATCTTGTAATTCACTAAGATCAGTGTTTTGCTCTTCTTTATTTCCTTTGATAAGAACTGGTGACGGTACATAATCTGTTTTGTTTTTTTCATTGTTATAAAAGCTATTAGGATTTATAAAATATTTAATACCATAATCAAGAGATTTGATCTTTAATGGTTTTTTATTATCATCATATTCTTGCACTTCAAAGTATTTTTCAGCTAGTTCATTTTCAAGTATTATAAGAGACCATACCAGTGACATGACTCTATCATCCCAACTATCGACACCAGGGCGGGCACCCCATGTACCATTTGCATGGCGCACAAAGCCTTTGAGCTCTATAAGAGTATTGATATCACGGATCTTAACTGCTCTCAATTCATTGATCCAGTATCTCATATTAGTAACGCCTTTGTATTTGGTGTTAGTATGTGCTTGTACTCCTATCTTATCAGCAGAATTTTTTGTACCATAAGAAACAATATTTTCATAATGCAGTGTATTCTTTAATTGATCAACAACCTGTGCACCACAGTTATTTCTTTCTATCATGGCAAGGGGGCAGCCCCAATGTTGCAATATCTCATGAAGTTTAGAAGTAAAATTATAAGGGGAGATATTTCTATTATGGTAACAAGCAACTTGTTCTATATTTTTTAAGTTAGTAATATCTAATATTTGTATAACGCTTGCAGCTGCTCCTACACCTTCACTAATATCAACACCTGCAACATATATTCTATCTTGCTTGTATGTGTCCCATAGCAAATAATTGCCATCATCATACACAAAATCTGGTTCTTTGATTTCAGCTTTCATCTCTTCAAACATTTTTTCATTAACTGAACTCTCACCAGTCTGTAAGAAAACATTTCCAAATTCTTGATCAAATGCTTCAACACTTCCCAGAGATCTAATTGTCTTCTCTCTCCACTCTTCATCACGGCCAGGTACCTCCCACCAATCCACTCTTTCTGCTTTCCAATCATTTTTACCTTCTATGGCTCCATTATAGAGCTCATAAAACAAATTGTCAGTTCCGTTGGGGGTACTGGCAATAAAGATTTTTGATTTTTTAGAAGAAGAAATGATAGGATACACTGAACGCCAAAACTGCTCAACAAGATGGTTATCGATGAAAGCGAGCTCATCTAATATTAAACAGTTCACAGATGATCCTCTGCCTGCATCAGATGATGTGGTTGAAATACCTATGCTACTTCCATTTCCTAATGTCATGGAAGTCTTGCCATATTCTACTGCTCCAGGTTTTAGATAGTTGGGTAATTGTTCATATGCCAATCTAACACGCTTAAAAATATTGATAGCAGTACTCTCTTTATTTGCTACAATTAATATGTTCTGATCTTCATTAAAACAAGCAATCCAAAGAGCATATATAGTGAGTAGTGTAGATTTACCTATTTGTCTTGATGCTAGTAATACTACAAATCTAGAATCTCTTAATGAACGCAGTATCTTTTTTTGATAGTTGTATAGTTCTATTTGTATCTTACCTTTATCTAGATTGACAATATAAAAGAAGTTCTCTGCAAAGTATAATATGTTCTTTCTGCATTTTTGTATGTCTGCAACCCATTTGGGGTTAGAAGCATAATCAAACTCTGCATTGGCTGTAGGTAGGTACTTATTGCCTAAATAAAATTGTTTGGAGTTCTTTTCACTCATTTATATAAGTATTTACACATGAACCTTACACGTACAATGAAAGATTTAGAAAACGTTTATTCTGAAAAAGTCACCTTTCCTCCTAAAGGGACATTTGAATTGGCCAAAGGTGCTAAAGAAAAAAAGAAGGCATTCATAAGCAAGCCATCAGGCCCTGCAGAAGCTGAAGGTGTTATGGAAATATCTGACCCTAAGAAATTGAAAGGCAAGGAAACCTTTCAAGGCACAGAAAAGTTCTCTTCTCAAAATTTTACTGAAAATAATGAAAAAATTGAGCAGAAGAATATAAATAATTTTATGAGCAAATCAATTTTTGATAAACTATTTGAAGATGTAATGGGTGTTGATGGCGCTGATACAGAAGCCAAAGACGCTCTTGACCTTGGCGTTGGCGCCGAAGCTGAAGCAGTTGCAGAAGAGGGTGATGTAACAATTACTCTTAGCCGCGATCTGGCCAAAAAGCTGCATGATGTGCTCATGGGTGTGTTGGGTGATGAGTCTCATGAAGCTGAAGGTGAATCAGAAGATGCAGAAGATGCAGAGGGTCATGAGAAAGACCATAGCGAAGATACACAAGAAGTAGTTGCTGGTGAAGCAACAGAGCTAACTGAAGTAAAACCTGCTGCTGGTTTGAGCTTGGCTGGCAAGAACAACAAGGTTGATGATGAAACTGGTAAGCTTGTTGCCAAGGGTGGTGGTGATGGTAAGATCAAAGATGGTATCGATGCTAAGGGTGAAGACAAAGGTCACTCTTTAGTTGGTGCCGGTGTTAAGGGTGGTGCTCCTACATCAGTTAAAGGTAAAGCTAATGTAGTAGCTGGCAAAGCTTCTAATGTTGGACATTATCTCTTCCAAAAATAATTAACTTATTTTTAAAATAAAAAAAGCCTAACGCAAGTTAGGCTTTTTTTTTGATTAAATAACTATATGACCTTCAAAGAGTTTTTTGACAATAAAATAGGACCAAGACATTTAAAAAACGATGGTTTGCTGAATACTTCTGTTCCACATAAACCCATAGCTGATATGCATAAGATAAAGAAGGCCGATGGCACTGAAGAGATAAAAAATAACAATAGACAGAGTGTTGTTTTGAATAATTTAGAAAAGATAAAAGAACTTAAAAGAAAACACCCATATTTAACCAATCTCAAGCCTGGTGAATACAAGAAACTCATAGGCACAAGCATTTCAGTTGGGTTGAATCCAAAAGGAGGTTACATATTATACCAAAATGACTAATGCTGATTGTACAAATTACTTTACTGGCAGCATTGAGATAAAGACATATCCAGATGCAAATCAAAACATTAATGAATGTTTCTCTTTAGTTAATAAAGACAATAATGCTGGTGATATATTGCTGCAGAATAATTACTGGCAAGAGCAAATCAATCTATATGGGCAGAAGGTTGGTTATATAGTTAACAATTTTAGTTTACTTTCTGCAGATTATATTTACGGAGAGCAGCCAACACAACAATACTCCTCACCAGTTGTAGTGAAAATGTTGATTGATTTGAATGAAAATGCTTTGATGCTTTCTAAGTATGGACTGCAATCAGATGATGAGGTAACAGCATATATACACATTTCTTCGTTCTATCTAGCATTTGGCCCTGGTGCTGAACCAAAATCAGGTGACTTGTTCCAGTTAATAGAGTATGGTAGTGATAGACCAGGAGGCAGAAATGGTAAGATATTTGAAATTACAGAAAGGTTAGATGAAGAAGTTGCTAGAATTAATCCTCTGGGTGGTCATTATGTGTGGTTGTTGAAAGCCAAACGTTTTGAGTATTCTTTTGAACCTGGACTATCAGGTGAAGCAGTTAATCAGCAAGTATTTGATGATGCAAAGAACCCTGCGGTATCTGGTGCAGACAAACCTTACAACTTTAATATTACTGATTCAAGTAAAACTATATTTGACTACAGTAAGACTGACTATGGTGGGGTGTACGGTGGCTATTGATCCTCAAACTCATCAGGTACAATTACTTCCATAAGCTTTTCATTTCTGCAAAATGCAATAATTTTGTCCATTTCACGGCAATTGTTGCACTCAATGGCAACTCTTTCTCTTGCATTGTATCCAAAAGAATATGCAATCATTTCATTATTCTTCTTTATACTAAGAACAGTATAGTACCCATCCTTGAATTTGAATCTATAAGGCAGGCCTGAAGTTCCAAGCCTAGTTTTGACTACTTGGAAATTGGTGCCTGCGGGGTATTGCATATGTTGGAGTTTGTAGGTGTAGTTACAAGTTCTTGCTGTTTTTCAAAAAGCTCAATTTCATCAACCATAGATTCATGTCTTTCATCAATATATTTCTGAAAAGCCAGTGGCTTGATCCAGTCAATGTTATTTGCTGTATCAATCTTCATCTGCTTGGCTTTGTTACATACGAGCTCAATAGCTTCTATAAGACAGATCCACCTGGAATAAGTCTCAATAGGCAGAGTTTCTGTCTTGTCTTTCAGTTTAACTTCTATGGTTCTTTTTGATGTTGTTGATTGCATATCCTGTAATTATCATGAAAAGCTTGTTTGAGTCAAATATATTCTTTGTTATTTTCAAAGTATTTAAAAAATTTTCAAAAATTAAAAAGCTCGTTTCTGTATTTTTGAGAATTAAATTTAAATTTTCAATTATAACTTCTTGTTTTTCTAAATCTAAATTACTTTCTCGAATCACAGTCTTAAAGTAATCATTAAATAAGAAAAAAAAGTTTTTAAGAAAACTGACACTGTCATTACCAGCAATTTTAAAATAATTGTACCCCAGATCATAGTATCGTTTTAAATCAGATGGCAAAGCGCCTTCAATACATTTAGAAAAATAATCTACATTTAGCTTTTGTTGGGTTGCAGTCTCTAGAGAGGTAGCAGGCACCTGTACAGCTAGCTTATCTACTGTATCTTTATCTTGCATCAGAAATAATACTGGGGTTAATAGTATCTGTGTCTAGTATTGGCTCTGTGGTGAGAGCTGTTGAAGGTGTTATGTATACGCTTATGAGTTTTTGACATTCCTTACATTTATATTTGTTGCTTGTGTTCAATCTAATAGGTACAAAGTCTTTAATCTTGCGGCTACAGGGGCATTCCACTTCAATGCCTTGCATTGTGAATTCTTTTATTCGCTCGTTTTCAAGCTTTTTATTCTTAAGAGCTATAATAGCGTTAAATATTGTTTCATATATATAGTTGAAGACGAACTGTATAGCGCCTCCTGTAATAGCGCCAATATAAAAGTTCAGACCATTTGCTTTAAAAATATAGCCTGCAGAAAAGCAGAGAATTAGCAGAACAAGCGTCTGAATAACGAATCTAAACATCAATATATGTTATATGGAAATTTGTATATTATCAACACATTTAGCGGCTTTTTGTATTAATTCTGCCGCAGCATGCAGGTCTTTGAGAGACTGTTCAATAAGAGCATCATTGCCTTTTTTTCTAAGCAGAGGACTATTCTTTAAAGATTCAACAATACTAAGAGAATTTTGCAGTCCAACTATACTGTTACCAAGAGAAGATACAAGACTACCAAGCGGAAAAGGCAGTGCATTTTGGTGTTTTCTAACAGTATTAGGTGATTGATTGTTGTCTTTACTGTTAAAAATATCATTTACCATGAGCTTTTGAGCGCTAAACTCTCTATCCGCTATGCCCTTTACCCATTTATTATAGTTCATAACACTACCTTCTTCAGAAACAAGCTTTTTCACAAAATTATTTAATCTTTTTGATAAATAATTGTATGGATCTATTCAGAAAAGCTTTTGTGTCGTTATTGGAACAAGATGAAAATAAAGCAGAAGCACCTGCTCCAACCACAGATAAAGAAGCCATGGCTGCTAAGCTTGATTCTGCAAAGCCTGAAGATTTTAATGTAAATGCACCAGCAATTACTGATACACAGAAAATTAAATTGGAGCAAATTTCTGAGTTAAAAGAATGGATATTAAAAATAGATGAATTTATTGAATATTTGAATGGTACAAATGGTGGGTCAATTCAAATGAAGCTGCATGCTGCTACATGCGAGTCATTGTTTGAAGATATAGCTAGAAGTGAAAAGAAAAAAATAGCTAGACTTGCTGCTGAGTTGAGCTCGCTATCAGAGAGCTTCAAAGGTTATCTTATCTCTTCTGAGAACGATTAATCTCTATCATCATTAATTCAGCTTTTAAACCTGTATAAGAGTTCTTTATCAAGAAAGACGGTTCAATCTCATTCTTGTCATACTTGACACATATCTCATTTAAGTCTTTAAATTTTGTACCAATTTTTTCTGGCCATATAAATACTCTTTCACCTTGTTTGATTAGCTTTTCGGTTTTCTTTCTACTTGCCATATCAAGCCATTGACTGTCCAGTACCCATATTCTCTCCAGCAGTTTAAAACTATTGAGTTGAGCTTCTTGAAGAGGAGTGAATGTGTTGCTGCTGTTCTCTTGAATGCCTGCAACAGCTATGCCATTCTTTGTGAAGAAAGAATCTATAGGGCCTTCAAAAATAAAAACATGGTCTATTGCAGATTGTATTTTGTTAACACCACACAATGACTTCTCACTATTAATCTTGGAAAGGTATTTAGGATAAAATTTTGCATCTTTGTCGTATATTATCCTGGATTGATAGAAAATAATTTCATTTTGCTCATTAAAGAAAGGTATGATAAGCCTGTTTTTATGTGTTTTATCAGAGAGTGAGACCCAAAGACTGTCGGGACGATTAATAGCTGTATCTAGCTTACGCTTCTTAATAACTGATACTGCATCAAGTACCACTTTATTGTCTTTATAGTATTCTACCTGACAGGGGTCAAATAAGTTTATCGAGTCTTTAGGCAGCTTGGGAATTATAATCTCTTTTACTTTTGGCTTGTTATCATCCTGGAGAAGATCAAGAGGAAGTATATCATAGTTTTTAGACTCCTTCATTATGTCCTCGTAGCTCATATTACCCGCAGTTTCAATCCACTTGAGAGGAGCACTATACCAACCACAATTATGACAACATATTACATTATCACCAACAATATAATAGCAGCGTTTCTTTTTTCCCCAGGATTGTCCTTCACGGCATATAGGACAACACCCTTGGTGAGTGCGCGTAAGTCGATTGTACTTTGGTAAACCAGCGTATTGATAGAATTTCTGTACTGTATAGTCTTCTGGTAACAACATTACATGTCTATTATAGAATAATAAAATAGGAAATAAACTTACTTGTTGTTCTGCTCTTTGCTTGGAATGTCTTTGACAGATACAAGCCCTTTGCGGATAAAGGTTCCACTCGCAGGATCAATATAATGTGCTTCAACGATTTCTTTGTTGCCTCGAATAAAAGTCTTTAGAACAGGTTTAACCGGTTGGCCGCTAATAGGAGAAGCAATAATTCTTGGTTCAATAAAATCCATATAGTTATTTATTCACAGTTAAATTTTTTCTATACTGTTTAATGCATGTAGAATAAACATTGCTTGGAAGCCTTTCCACAATATCAATAATTTTGTTTTTCAACCCAAAACTAAATTTCTCTTCAGGCACATCTCTTATGTTCATTGTAGGTAAAGAAAGGAACTTGAAACTACTTTCTTTCTTTTCTATAAAGACAAATAATTCACCAAGGTACTTGCCTGTTGTTATGGCATATACACAGCCTTTTTTAGGATGTTTATTGAATAACATTTTTATAATTCTTTGCAAATTTTGTTACTGCTTCTTTGAGAGATGTGGCTAGAGGAGGAAGCTGTAGTTTATACTTCTTAGCCTTTTTATCTGAGAGAACGCAATTGGATCGTTGTGCAACAATATCAAGTTCAGATATATCAACTATCTTCCAATTGTCATTAACAAGCCCACTGTAAGCAAGATATTCAGATATTAACTTACCAGTAATAACACCCGGGTTGATGACGTTAAATATGCCGGTAATGCTAGAAAGATCAGAACGAGATATGAGTTTCTCAATAAACACATTCAAATCATCTGTATTAGTACCACTATTCTTGAAATCTATAATGTTATTATACTTTAAAATTTTATAAATTAAATTCTTTGAAGTAACATCTGAGTTGAATGGCATTCTTATTCTTAGAGTAATTGCATTAGTATTTCTCAACAGCACTTCACACATATGCTTTGTAAAAGAATAATAACTACTGTTGTTATCTGTTATACCAAAATTTGGTTCATCTTTTTCTGTGTACTCTTTCTCATAACCAGTGTATATGCAACCAGATGACACATTAATGAATTTCAAATTTAATTGTTCACAAATATTATTAATCTGCACTGGAACAGAGACATTATAAAAAAGACATTTCTCCTTTTCCCTTTCACATCCATCTACATTTGGTGATCCTGTGTACCCTGAACAATTTATAATTACAGTAAAATCCGAATTTTTTAAGTAATTAGAAAATACTTTACGGTCAGTATAATCTATATCAGTTTTTTTATCAACAAGAGTAGCATCAATTTTTTGATTTAAAAAGTAAGCAAAAAGACGTGTACCTATAAACCCTCTGCCTAAAATGAGAACTTTCACTATATTAAAATAATAAATTAATTGTAAAAAATATCAACTAATATCTCTATCAGTATGCTGCTGATGTATAAACAGCTTGTTAACTAAAGTTGCAAGAGAATCAGCTTCTTGCTGGTTGTGCGCAGAGATAAAGTGTACTGGTTCACCGTTGAAGTTATAACCAAGAACTATGAAGCTATTTAGAAACTCTTGAATGGTGTTAACAAGTGCATCTACATCTCTCTTTTTATCAACCTTTTCGTTGAGTTGTTTATGAAGAAATGCTTCTATAGCTTTATTAGTGAGAGTAGTTTCAGTTTTAAATTTTGATGGATCAAAATTTTCTGATTTCTTATCACTGCTCTTGCGGTTGTTCGAGTCTTTTTTCATCTACAATATTATTTAGTCTATTCATCATATATCTCGACTTACCCGGGTAATCACTATTGGTAATACCGTTTTTCTGTAGAAAATCCACAACAACTTCAATGCTCTCTGTTTTTAAGAAGAAGTTTTTAGGTATCTTTACACCGCCATCATCCAACTCAAATAACATTTCACCCACTTCATTCTTATTAATATAGCACGTACAAAGAACAGAGTTGCCAGTAGGATTAATAATAACTGTCCAGCGCCGAGGATCGTGTTTACCAAAAACAGAAAAAAGACGAATAACAATATACCCGTTATCTCTTAGTCTCTTAATAAAATAACCAGGTGTACGGAGTTTGTTTTTAGAGGATTTATTCATATTTTTGTTCATATTAATTGGCTAAAGCAGACACAATAAATTTCATTGTTACATTACCTAAATTAGCATCAAATACATAAACACCAGTTTTGCTTGAAAATGAACAGTTTAGCTCTTTAAACTTCATAGAAGAAATTATTCTAAACACTTCAAAATTCAAGGGTATAGGTGAATTAAGTTGGATACCAGTATAATCTTCAGAGATAACTAACCCATATGAATCAACGTTTGGTCTTGCTTTATCTGTTAATTCGCCTGTAACAACATTGTCTTTATACGATAGATAGATTTTATTTGAGTCTGTTGCAATTGTGCTGCCTTTAATGAGGTTTTGGAGATTATTATAAATCAGAGTGTATTTACCATTGAATTCAAGTGAAAGCAATTTGTCAACATTAAGTCTTGGTGAGACAATAATACCATCTTCAAATAAATGATACTTAAATCTTATATTTTTAGATGAATAAGAAATATTATTTTTATCTAAATTTAGTTCAATCGCAGTTGAATCTATAACTGAAAGAATGCGTATTAATTTGCTTATGTCAGGAATGTTAAGTGAGAATTCATCGGTATTATTTTGATTGCTATAAATGGCACTTAATATAATTGAATTATCGCTTGTTGCTATTAGCGAACTAAAGGAACTTTTTTCAACTTTTATTACTGCGCTATTGGTTACTTTACCTATAGGTGTTAAGAAGCTATTAACAAATGCATTTTTATCATGAATAGAAATATTCATCTATCTCTATTATATGTGATATGAATTATTTATCAAGCAACTTAACAATGACTTCTATGTTGGAACTAATCTTAGTTAAAATATCAACCAGTTGATTAGGTTGCACACTTACCTGTGGTTGAGAAGGAGTAGCATACTGCATGGGTGCTTGAGGCTGTGGCACAGTGTGTTGTGCTTGTAGAGCCGGCTGCTGTTGATTCTGATTAGGTAGCGACCCCACTATCTCTTTAATATTGAGGGTATTACCCCTCAGAGTATTTGTTTTACCAATAATATGACTATCCAGTTCTTTAACAAACCCTTGAGTCTGTCCCAAGAACTGAAGAGCAATCATTTTTGCTTCTTCAGGAGTAGGTTCCCTAAAGGCGTCCATTATAAATCCTCGAGAAGTTTCTCTAGACTCTCATCGCTAGGTGATGGTGTTGATTGCTTAGCTGAAGGTGCAGCAGCAACCTTTGCTACAACCGGTGCTTCAACTTTGCTTTTCTCTTTGACTGCAACTTCAGGCTCTGCATCAACATCTGATTTGCAGTAGTAATGCTTGTCAAGCATGTCTTTGAGCTCATCATAAGATTTAACAGTTATATATGATTCAAGATCATAAACACTCTTATAAGTCTTTTCAAAAGAATCTTCATCAAGACCCTCAACCTCTTTTGGTGTTGTGAATTTGGATGATACATATGTTGGGTAATCACCTTGCTTCTCTACTTTGATTTTTAAGTTTACACCTTTTGGTGACAAATCAAAAATGCGAGGACCAAGCTCTTCAGCATCTTCACCTTGAATAGCGTCCATAATAATCTTATTCAACTGACGACCAAAGCGAAGAATCTTTACCTTATTATTATTTTCTTCATTAACAGGGTCATTAATCACATAGCAATTAACAAGCCAGCGCTCTGTCCTGACAATGCTCTTAATCTTTTCTTTATCCTGTTCAGAACCATTCCTAAATACACGATAGCGCTCTTCTGCAATAGGATCGCGCTCATTCCATGTAGTGGGGCTGACGAGGGTAATCAATTGACCGGTGGAAAGACTGTTCCAACCATGAGAGTAATAATGAAGGAACGTTTTAGTAGGGTCCTTCATATTAGGAAGGAGACGTACTGTGTACGTATTGCCAACTTCAGTACGTAGAAAGTCTTTCTGCTTATTTGAGGTACTGGCTGTTTCTTTAGTTAGAGCACTTTTAATGCTTTCGAACATTGAGGAAGTTAATGAATTCATATAGTCTTATGATATATGAGTCTATAGCATATTCAACTCATTTTTTAATCTTTTTTTAAATCTGTCTAAACCTGTGACTACTAACACCTTACATTTTGAAGAGTTTAGAAATTTAATTTTCTTTGTATTTACTTTGTCGAGAAACTTGTCTTCAAACATGAATGATAGAATATTGAGATCTGAATTAGTGAAAAAAGTATTTAAATCTTCAAAGCCTAAGAGTGAGTATATATTAATGTCTCTATTTTTTAAATGAAGCAAAAATGAATATATATCATTAGTTTTATGAGAGAGATACAATGACATGTCAATTTTGTTATTTTTGCAAAAATTGTAGATAAAAACAAGAGACTTTTTTGTGAAAGTTAGCTGATCATCTGAGTCGGGATCAAGATTATTAACATTACTACAGAAGACAGTATATGCTTTAATAGCTTTGAGGGTAATGAAGTGGCTAAGCTCAAAGAATTTTTCATCCTTGTGTATACTGTAAGATGCTAGAAAGAAAGCTGATGGCTCTATCTCTTTATGTTTATTAAAAAAATTACTAAGTTTTTTAAGATGAGCTACACTCTTGTCGTCCAAATCGTCAAAGTTCTTCCTTAAGTTAAACGGTTTATTGTTTTGCTGCCGAGAAGTTCTTAGATGTAGGTTATAGATGTATTTCTCAAAATCAGATATCATTTATAGTTACGCCATTTTAACCTGTTAAAATCCTTTTTCAATCTTTTTAACCGGCTAGGCTTGTGATGATATCTTCTGAACCGTGACTCTTCAATAATAAGAGATTTCTGTACTTCTCTACTAAACTTAATATACATTTTATCAAAATACGGTTTTTCAACACTCATGCTTTTGTTGAGTTTGACTTCGGAATGTATAATCATAGTTTATTAAAGTTCTTTGAGTTTAAGAATTTCATTATATATTTACTTTTATAAAGTGTAGAATCAAAGAATAAAAAATATTTTAATGCATCATACTTGTTTTTAAAGTCACAATAATCTACCAGAAGATCGCGGAATCTTTGTTCTTTTAGTACCAAAAGAAATATATTAGCAAGATTTATCTTCTTAGGCTCAAGCAATGCACAGAATGAGCAAAAAGAAAGAAATAAATGGTTCACTTCTATTTCTGATATTTTTTCTGTAGGTGTATAGCTCATTTGATAGGGTGCAGAAGCTTTGTAAGTTCAAGAAACGTTTTTGTTATTTTACCGCCTGCAACACAACCATCACCACCACCTTCAAAGACTTTCTTTGCAAACTTACCAAGATTAATGCTACAGTTCTTATTTTTTCTTATGCTGACACTAGAACTATTGAGATTGACACTTATAGCAATATCACATTCATAAGCTTGTATAAGCATATCACAAATCTCTGAAGGAAAAATATTATTAAATGCACTACAAATAGTTATATCAATACCACCTATTTTAATGCTACCCTTGAATACTTTTAACGAAGAGAATATGCTGTTTATTTTATTAATAATATTGTTAATAGTATTTTCTTGTAACGGGTTGAATCCTGTAAATCCATTTGTGAATGTATTATAAAATTTTAAAAGTTTATCCCCTTCAAAAGTATTAAACAAATAGTGAAGTTTCTTTGATTCAGGTAACTTTAATTCATAGCTATCATAATCATTAACTAAAGCTATTAAAGTTTTTTCTTCTTTTGTAAAAGGTGTCTTTAGTTTTTCCTTTAACTTTTTATATAACAGTAATGTGCAGCTGGGTGAATCGATAGACTCTTGGCGTAAATTTTTAATTGACAGTTCTGAATAACTTTGAGAATTGCGGTGATTGATATATACTACATTGGGCAAGTCAATAATATCCAGATTATTTTCAATAACGGCTAGATCACAGATGTATATTTTTTTATATTTTTCTTTATTTTCAAGATTAATAAAATCGGTTCTAAATTTTTTTTCTGTTGTTTGAGTGTGTCTAAATTCGCTTCCTATCACTTTTCTTAAAGTATAGTAGCAACCAGCACCATCGAGATCACAATCAGTGAATAAATAGAGGTCATCTCTTGTTTCCTGGTTCACTTACTATTTTACTAAAAAAAGTTGCTAAATCAACTGAGCGTTAAGCTATTAAGTGTAGCAATAGATGATGCTGAAGCTTCCGTATCGTTATTTATCTCATCTTCTGTAAGAGTTAAAGTTGAATAGTCGATTTTCATGTTACACACACCAAAGTTTTCACCAAATCTATTTTTCATAAGTCCCATCTTTATAACTCCCAGCTCTTTATCTGTATCTTCTTGCCAAATACTAAGAATAACATCAGCAGTGTGACCAAGTCCCATGGATTCAGATAATGTATTTAATCCTGGATTGCTTATATCATAACCAGCACGGTTTAACTGAGTTGCTGATATAATTGGAAAATCAAATACATAGCTAAGAGCACGCAATTGCTCAGTCACATGCTTAACCCTCTCATATGTGTTATTACCCAGAGTTGAATGAATTAAGTTAATATAGTCAACTACAAGCGCATCAATCTTAATGCCCTGGTTTGTTATTTTTTTAATAAAAGCATTGAGATGATTGCAAGTGATAGTTGAAGGTGGAAACTCTTTAACTAAAAGCTTAGCTTTAGAGTTTTCATTTTTATATTCCTGAAGTTGTTGAAAAAGTGTTGAAGATTCAGATTTTAAATGGTGGAAGGGTATTTTAGTAATACTTGAACAAAGCCTCTTGGCATATATTAATTCAGGCATTTCAAGTGATATTAATAAAACAGTTTTGCCTTGAGCAGCCATGTTAACTGCTACGTTACCAAGGAATATACTTTTACCTATGTTTGTTTCACCAGCAAAAACATAAAGCGCTCTGCCATTTTCAAGAAACCCTCCACCCGTCTTTTTATCAAGCCATTTCCACTTAGAAGATATGTATTTTTCTTCAGTATTTAAATTATCAACAATTGCTGCAGCATTTTCAAAAATATCTAAACCAATATTAGTAGCAAGAGATATATTACACGCTGTTTGAAACTTCTCTAGAACAGCTGCTGTACTTACTTTACCTTTAGTAATATCATCAACTGTTTCAAGCATTGTAGTGTATACCGCTTTTTGTTGCAGGAAAGCTTCAGTGTTAGCAGTAAGTTCATCAACATTATATGTTTTATCAAAATCTTTGATGTTACTAACTGCAATTTTAAAGCTATCCTTTAATTCATCAGTGGTGAGATGTGCTTTGATCTCAGTAACATTTGGTCTAGTACCACGTGAAGAGTAAAAATCCTTTATAACAGAAAATATGTTTTTTATATCTTTACTTTTAAAATACTCGGGCTTTATATAATCAATAATAGAAGCCAGGTATGTATCATCTGTAAGAGATTTATACAGAATAATATTCTCAAAGAAATCTAAATCTAGCTTCTCCATACCTCTATTATACTAACGTTCTTGAATATTCTCTAATAAATTTCTCTTCACTGTTGGTAAAGAGTTCATTGTTAATATCAAGCAAGCCGGGAGATTTATGAATAACCCATATAGGAGCAACACCAAGCTTTAGCTTCTTAGCGTTAGCATCAAGCGAGCTTGCAATATCGTAATGATGAAAGGTATAATTTTCATTAAACTTCCAGTTTGTATTTTTTACGCTCGTAGTTTTGACACTGAGAAAAAGACCATCTAAAACTGCCACCCTACATGGAGTAATCCCAAAGCTTGTCATGGCAATTTCCTTTGGCCCGGCGGGGTGTGCAACAGCGCCTCTCAGATTGCCATTATTAAAACCACCGCACATTAAATGCCATAGAGCTGGCTTTTGAATTTTGGGGTTAACACCACCTGCAAGTCCAACAATATCAAATTCTCTATGAGCTGTTTCTAGCTTTTCACATACAGCAAGATCATCTACATAAACATCATCATGGACAAAAACAATATATTCGTAATTATTTTTATTTTTCTCTAAGAAATCGTTATATCGTTTGCTTAGTCCCTCTGTATTAAATTTATTAAATGCTATATCAGCCTTATCTTTAAGTCTTGTTACAGAATCATAAAATGGGGTGTTTTTAATATCACCTCTAGTAACACTATAAAATACTATCTTCATGAAGTAAAAAAGGGAGAATGAGGAGAAAAAGTTCCCACAGCTGTTAAGCCTTCAACAGTTTGTAAATACAGAACACCTTCTTCTACTGCTTTATAGTTATTATATTTTGTTGATGAAAAGTCATTTGTTAAGAAATCTGCAAAAAGAGTGCTACCAGATCTTGCTAGATATGTGTTGTTATTCTTTGAATTAAGAATCCACAAACCAAATGTTCCTTCTAGCATTGATAAAGCATTGCATATTGCTTTTGATTCAGTCTTCTCCTTCTTGCAGCAGAGATCGATCATAGCAGGTATAAGGGATGAATCAACCGCGTTAGTAGTTTTTTTGTAATTCTTGAGAATTGACCGCAATTGCTTTTCATTACTCAATACACCGTTATGTGCTACATACCATTTACCAGTATTAAATGGGTGCGAGGTATCATGTGAATACTTTCTTTCAGATGATGTTGGTGCCTGTGAATGCCCAAGATAATTCTTAAAGTCGTTGAAGAATTTTTTCTTGTTGTTTTTTAAACCTATGTATAGCTTATCATTAAGTTTAAATACACCTGCAGATTTAACAGAAGCATGCAATCTTGAGTCAACCATTAATGAGCCATATGCAAAATCACCTCGAACTCTATTTTTAGCATATAGTTTAATGTAAGTCTTGTAGTTGCTTGATCCAAATATACCGCACATTTGTAATATTATAGTATGAAACAATAAATAATTCAAGGATGAATAACGACAGTAAACTCATATTTGAAGCATATTGCAACAGACTTTTGAATGAATTGGATTACGGGGCTTCAGATTTTGGTGGGTCATTTGGACCAGTTATACGCAAAGCTAAAGCTGGTGAGCTTCCTGGTAAAGGTTATCTTATAGGCAGCATAGCTGATAGTTTGAATATCTCTGCAGAAGAAGCAGCTAATAAATTGACTAGTGCTGTTTTTGCTCATCTTTTTAAGCAACAGAAAGCAAATGTTGCGGGTAAAGAAGTACAGTTTTTTAACCCAGCAAAAAACAAAGATCAATTCATGGTAGCAATGAAGACAGCTGTAGGCAAGGCTATTGAGTCTCTTAAGAAAGAATATCCTGATTTGAGAGTGCCAGGAAGTGAAGCAATTAAGGGATACACAGCACGTGTACTTGCTAATGCTGGTGAATTTATTACAGATGTAGCGCAGACTAAAGCAGGCATGGTTGCACCTGTAACATCATCAAAAGACTTAAAAGTTGCAATAGTTAAAGCAGAAGCTCCAAAAACAGATAATGTTGCTAAGAGCAGTACAGAGGATGTCTATGTAAGAGGTAATGCTCGCTTTATTTCTGAGTTTCAAAAAGTTTTCTCTGAAATGCCTGATGAAATAACAGTTAAGAATGGAGAAGATTTCTATAAGTCCGATGCATTTAGAGATGCAGTGAAAGATGCAATAATGCAGGCGTATGATGTAAAAAAAGCTAGTGATAAAGATTTTTATGATGATCTTGTTAGCTCTTTAGAAGCAAAAAGTGCTTACGGCATTTCAACTGCTAAAAAAGAACAAGAAGGTGAAGGCACAGGAGAGATGCCTACAATAGAAGGTGAAGTAGAGCAAACACCTCTAGAAATTCTTCAAGATCTTGGAACATGGAGTAGGGACTCAGGATTTGATCAATACGATAAATATAGCACCTACTAAATAACACCATCTAGTTTTTAACATACACACGTAATAAGTAGTTTGTGTGAAAGTTAAAATTGTAGGTTGTGGACTCTCAGGTGTAACAGCAGCAATCTTATTAAGCAGAAAAGGCCATTGGGTAGAAATATTTGAATCCAGAAATCACATTGGTGGCAACTGTTATGATAGTAATGTTGCAGGTACACTAGTACATAATTATGGTCCACATTGTTTTCATACAAATGATGATGAAGTTTTTAATTTTTTGTGTGACTATACAGGTTGGCTGGATTTTGAATTAAGACCAAAAGGCAATACAGAGTTAGGGCTCATTTCATTGCCTTATAGTAAGACAACAATTGAAGAGCTAGGAAGAGAATTAACACAGAAAGAGATTACAGAATATATCTTTAAAGGGTATTCTGAGAAACAATGGGGCGTACCATTTGATGAGATTCCTAAAAGTATAACTAATAGAATACCAAAAACAGCAGATAAAATAAACCCTACATGGGCAGAAGGTGAGAAGTATCAATGCATACCTCTAAGAGGCTATACAGAGATGTTTAATAATATGCTAGAAGATATTACAGTAAATTTGAGTGTAAAAAATAAAGATTGGAGAAAATATAAAGCAGATTTAACAATCTATACAGGCAAAATAGATGAATATTTTGACTATTGTTATGGAAGATTACCTTATAGGTCATTAACTTTTGAGCATACAATGAGTTATGATAAGATGAAAACGTTTATAATAAATCAAAATAAAAAAGATGTTCCTTATACAAGAATGTATGATCATAGCTATTTCACTTTTAATCATAAAGGACCAACCATAATAACTAAAGAATATTCTATAAAACACACAGAAGATAATATTCCATTTTATCCAATGCCATTTGGCGATGGTATTGCATTATATAATAAATATAACGAGCTTGCCAAGAAAGAAAAGAATGTCGTGTTTGTTGGCCGACTAGCTACTTACAAGTATCTTGACATGTGGATGGCTATAAAGCAAGCAATGCAAAAAGTAGAATTACTCTAATTTTTTGCAGCTATACTTTTTCCAGGGTATTGTGATCTTATAGCTAATGGGGTCTATATAACCTGCATCAAGAAACCCTTTGATTCTGAGTGAACATGCTGTACATTCACCACAAGCTTGTTCACCACCTTCATAACAAGTCCAAGTCTGACTAAATTTAACACCTAGTTTTACACCAAGTTTAACGATTTCTTCTTTAGACTTATCAATTAAAGGCGCTACAACTTTAATCCTGTTTCTACGATTTAAATCACTAACTTTATTAATTTGATCAAGAAATTCAATACTACCATCCCAAAAACCTGCAACACTGTCAGCTTGTGCTGCACCGTGAAAGACAGCAGAAGCACCAGTGCTTTCTGCTATGCCAAGTGAAATGCTCAAAAGCATTAAATTCCTAAATGGCACGTAATTAACAGTCTGTGGATCACCCATTACATCTTTAGCTTTTGCAACAGCAATATTACTATTAGTTAGTGCAGATGTCTGACAGATGTCTTTAAAAAAAGGAATTTTTATGAATCTATAGTCAATTGGTTGATCAAGGCTTTCTACCTGAAATGAGGCACAATTGAGCTCTTTTTCACGGTGCTTTTGACCATAATCAAAACTTACAGCCACAATGCTATCATATTTACTAGCTGCATAATGTAGCAGAACAGTACTGTCCATGCCACCTGAGACTGGTACAACTGCTTTACTCGACTGGTTCTTCTTCTGCTTGCGCTTCATTTGTATTGTATTTGTATTCCTGTTCTAAGCGCTTGTCGAGTTCTGGAATAATAAACTCCTCGTAGAAAGCGGGGTCTTTAGCAAATGTCTTTGCATAACCCAGTTTGTCGCCTTTTTTGTATTTACCACTAGTAATACCCACTGTATATGTTGCACCATTTTGCTCAATAATGCCTCTTGCAACTGCCATGCCTAGCAAACCACTATACTTGTTAAGACCTGTTTTAAAAGAAAGATACATCTCTGTTTCAAGAAATGGTGGAAGAAAGCGATTCTTTACAGTTAAAGCTCTCAAAGTTGTACCAGAGTATTTGTTAGCTTCTGCTAGTTTTTTATCTTCAACATCCATTGAATCACCTTCACCTTCTTTCTCATGACGCTTAGCTAGCTGTACAAGAATACTGGCCATATACACAGGGCCTGAACCACCTGCCTGGTTTTTCACCAAGCTAGGAAACATTGAAGCAGGATCATCGTATGTATGATTAGTAAATAATATCGTTACTCCTGCTTTAGCAGCTTTGAAGGTTAGAGTACGGAACATGCTCTTAAGAGATTTTGCACGAAGACCCATGTCTGATGCAGATTTATCCTTTGCAACATCATCCAATTCTTTCTGAGAAGCAAGGTTACCTAAGCTATCAATACTGATAATAAATTTACCTCTGGCATTGTTTTCAATAACGCTATCGAGGAAAGCACTAATTTGATTGCGGCACTGATCAATAGTATCAACAGGAACGTACTTAGTATTTTCAGGATCTAAACCAACACCCTTGGTACTATTTTCATCAATAGCAATTTCTGTATCAAATATAACAGGAGTGAGCCCTTTCTTTTGAGCTGTAGCAAGGATTTTATTAACAATAAACGTCTTGCCAGTCTGGCTTGGTCCAGAGAATCCAGTTATTCTTCCCTTAGGAACCCCACCACCACGGCAACTGCCACCGAGAATAGCGTTAAGAGCATAGCATCCTGTATCAAACCACTCATCAACTTTACTAAGTGCATTTTCATTTAACATTGATGCTTCGCTATTTAGCTTATCAAGCGAGGCAAATATTTTATTAAGGTCTTTGCTCATAGGTCTAGTATACTAGGCACAATTGATAATATCAACTATTATTCGTCAAAAAGCTTAATTACTTTTTGTTCATCGCCTGTGGCAACAGGAGCATCAGCAAATAGTTTGTTATATTGCTCCAGGAGTCTGTTGTCATTTTCAACATCAACACCTACAACAATATTGGTCTTGTTAAACTTCCAAGTTGTACCAGCATTTTTATTGCGATCAGATACAAACTCTCTAAAATAAAGAGGAATAGTCTGAACATTAAGCTGTCCTTGCTGAGTAGGTTGTACATGAATAATTGCAGGGTTCTTTACAGTTAGTACTGTATCGTTGTTCTCGATTTCTTCTGCAATCATTGTTCTTCCGATGTGATCAATAAAAGTAATAATTTTGTTCATATCGATATATTATAATATATTTTTAAAAAATCAAGCACCTAAAAGCTCAAAAAGATCTGTCTGTACTTGAGAGCCTGGAGAAGTTAACTTCCAGTTGACTGCTTCATAAAACCGTTCCATGACAGAAAAAATAATCTTTTCAAACATCTTCTCTCTATCAGGCTCAAAGTTTTCAATAAATTCTTTAGGAAAATAATATTTGTAACCTAATATTGAGAGACCATATCTATTAGGCTGTCTAACATAGAAAAATCTTACCTTATCACCGGATCCAATTTTTTCATACTTCTTATCTAATTTAAATTTATCTAAGAGAAGATTATAATAATATGCAGCTTTGACATGAATGGGCATATGCTTAGCAGTAGAGAAGTTATCGCATTGAGAAGCATATTTCTCATATCCTTTGCATCCCATAACAAAGGCAATTTCATCAATAGATAATCCTTTAAATAGATCGTATGTCTCTGTAAAGACTTTGTTTGTTTCAGTAAGACTTTTTGTCATAAGCATTGTTTCAATAATGCGCTTAACATGTGGTTTAATAGCTTTAGGCATGGTAGTGCGAACCACCTCAACACCTGTATATTTAAATTTGTCACAGGGTATACCCTCTTCATCAAGAATATGCAATACGTAGCGTTTTTTCTGTAAGAACAGACCGACATCGGCTATAGCTTCACGTTTAAACATTAGCCTGCAGTCTTTTGAATTGAGTGTACTAGCACCCCATTTCTTTATTTCTGTATTCAGATAATCCTCTATATCTTGCACTATTTTATAATATTCATCTGTCACTTTACCGTTCTTATCAAGCATTTGTATGTTGAGCTGTTTAATAAGAGCTTTAATTGAGATATAGCTTGAATCTGTGTCGTTATAAATGATTGGTGTATCATTAATGATATCTGTATCTGTTAATTTTGCTCTATCTTTTATATAATCTATTAGTAATTTATTTGAATGCTTGATGACTGCTTGACCTGTGAGTGTAATTGATTCAGCTAATTCATCATCACCTAGGGGGCTATGCTTATTACCAAAGTAACCATAAATAGTATTGATAAGAATCTTTATTGTGTGTTGTTGTATATTTAAATTGTCGGAATGGTTTTTTGTTTTTAAATAGTCAGGGTCATCTTTTTTAAGTACAGAGAGTTTCTTTTTTACAGCTTTTAATTGTCTTTTAAGAGCAACGCGTTTTTCATAATAGTGATCTACGGTTTCGGGTATAATTCCTTTTTCTTTTTGTGAGAAGAGAACTTTAGCCTTAGATATTGCTATCTCTTCTTTTTTAATAAATTTAACAAAATTATCTTTAGTTAGAGTGAATGTCTGACCATTTACATGTTTAATTGTTATTTCATTATCAGTTTTATCAACAATAACTCCAACTTTTGTTTCAGGTGAGAGATTTAGTGTGATCATAACATTTGGGTATAGACTATTAGCATCAAAAGATACAACATTTTCTTGAAATCCTTTCTTTGGTTCACCAACATAAGCACCAGCATTTTGTTCTTCGCTTTCCCTGCCTTTATTAAAAGTTGGAATACGCAAGTTGCGATGACGGGCTCGAATTGCTGCCAGACCCGTAATAACAGAGAGTGAGCCCAAAGCACCTTCAAATGTTGTGAGACCAGCGTAAGCTATCATTCTAAGTAATTGTAAATATTGAAGTTTTTCTTCTAGACGAATTAACAAATTGACGTCTTGAATATTATAATCTACAAATAACTCCCAATTTTCATCTGCAAGACTAGCAAGATTTGTATCACCATAATCTATCTTATTTTCGCCAAGCTCTGTTTCACCGATTGCATCAAGCTTATAAGATTCACGCAGTACGGGGCAAAAACGCTTATAAATATCGAGGTAATCTACGCATGATACACCCTCAATATGCCAGTGTACTTGCTCTCTTCCAAACTTACCTGTAAATGTGATAGGTCTGATTATACCAACAGGAGAAAGTCTTTTTGATGCATCTTCACCGAGAATACGTGCAATTCTATTTACAATGTAAGGTATGTCAAAAAATTCTGAGTTCCATCCAGAGAGAATATCGGGATAATCAGATTGAAAATATTTTAAAAATTTTTCTAATAACTCTTTTTCAGAATTACACTTAAAATAAAGACCATTTTCAGATTTCTTAGAGTAGGATTTAATGCCCCATGTAATAAACTGTTTTTTAAGTGAATCATAAACAGTAATAATATTGATAGGATGCTGTGGATCACTAGGTATGGGAAACTCATCAGGGCTATATGTTTCAATATCTATAAACAATACTCTAATAGGGAATTTATTGAATTCTTCTTTTTCATTATTCTGCCAGTAAGTATCAATTAGAAATTGCTGCTGTACATTGAGATTCTCAAAAACCCTCTCTATTTTATTATCCTTCAGAAACCGATATCTCTCAGCTTGATTCTTAAATCTCTTCTTTTTTAGTTTGGTATTAAAGATACTGTAAACATCTTCTTTATTATTTGTTTCCAAATAAATGTATGGTTCGAAAGTAGTATCATAAGATACGCGGTTACCGTTTTCATCCCAAGTGAAAAGCCGTATAGCCTGCTCGCGAGGTATATATGCTACATTTCTAAACACTAAAAGATTATATTAGGAAAAAAAATATTATCAAGGATTAACTGTATTTAAATTAACGCGCTCGGAAGATTTGTATCCAAAATTATATAATTCATAATATTTGTTTATATTTTCTTCATTCTCTAGAAAGCGCGTTTCTGCAACTTTTCTAGCTTTAGAGCAAATATTCATATATTTCCCTTTTTTCGAGAGCGTCTCTTCTACCTGTGCAATCATTTCATCTCCTGTTCTAAACTTTATAGGAGCATCTTCATATGTACAAAGATCTTGACATGCAATTGGAATACCGTAGCACGAAGCTTCAATATATTTAAGATCACTTTTTGCCTTGTTGAAGGTGCTATTTTGAAGCGGTGCTACCATCATATTGCATTTAAGATTGTAAATTTTTTCGGGGTAATTATATAGTTGAGACCAGGGGTGGAATTCAATCTTACCTGCTCTCACGAGTGGGTTGAGCTTAAGAGGGAATGCACCAAGAAATACCCACTGAAACTTATCTGATGTCTTGGCTATTACATCCAAAACGTGAGCAAAATCATCATTCTGATTTACGCGGTTATCAACATCAAAGTGAGCGCCAGACCCTGCATACAAAATACGAGGTCTCTTCTCGTATAAATCATAATTTTCAGATATTCTTTTCTCGCTATAAAAATTACCCATCCACCATTTGGGCGGGTAATTGGGTATTACAGTTACATTTTGATTTTTTGTCTTAGACTTATAATAATCGCGCATGAAATTGCAAGTTACTGTAATTTCATCGCACATCTCCATTATCTCTTGGCAATTTTTTCTAATAGAAGGATCAGTGAAAGCAGGCTTAAATTTATTATAATCAGGAATGTCTTCACTAAAGACAAGATCATCTATTTCATAAACAATTTTAAATCCTATCTGTTGAGATATTTTTCTAAGATGCTTTACAAATTCAAGCTGATGACCAGTTGCTTGTCTCTGAATTCTAACTGTCTTTATGCCTCTATAATAATTTGGGTCAAGCACCATTACTGTGCTACCATGCACAATCATTTTTTGGTGTGCGTTAAGCAGATGCTCTGGCCAAATCATTCTCCAGAAACCACAGCCACTATAATCAGCATAATAATTGAGCGATCTGTTGAGATTCATCTCTGGGGGGGTTGGCAGATCCTGATTAGTAGGCGCAATATTGCGTGGAATGGTACCAAAGGGGGAAGCAAAAGGAGAAACAAAGGGAGAGGTAAATGGACCTGTGAGCATATCTATATATTAACTGCTGTATTCAATATAATCAACTTTGCGTGTTATACCATTACTCTTTTCTAAGAAGATGATATCTCCAGTTGCAGCCTTGATACTCTCTTTTCTATGACTAATAACCATGGCGCACTCATCAAATTTCTCAACTCGCTCCTTGAGAATATTGATAACAAGCTCAACACCTTTTTCATCTAACGAAGAATCAAATAATTCATCATAAATAGAGAAATTAAATGACACGTTGCCTTGTAAGCGTCTAATATCCATAAAAGCAAATAAACATGCCAAATCAACATTTTTACGCTCTGCACCGCTAAAATTAAAGTAAGAACATTCTTTACCCTTATCATCAACAACTGTTTCTTCAAAATATTCGTTAAATGTACAGACACAATTTGCATCCATTTTCTTTAAGTAATATGCTAACTTTGTATTAAACAGCTGTAATATCTTTTTAACAATAAAGGATTTTACACCCTCTTCAGACATTATGAATTTTACTGTATCTAATTTATTTAAATTAGCCTTTATCTCATCGATTTGAAGCTTAGCAGCATCTTGCTTAGAGATATTTTCGTTAATTATACTATCAAAATTAGTAAAATTTGACTCAATCTCTTTTAAGTCAACATCCAGCTCTTGTTGCCATTGACTTAGTTGCTTAAGACGATTGAGAAGAGAGTCTTTTTCTTGATTTTGAAGCTCAATCTCATGTATTTTAGATTTAAAATTATCTATTTTCTCTAGCAACAAACTCTTAGCAGATTTATATTTTTTCTCTTCTGTTTTAAGTGTCTCGTTATCAGATAAGAAGCCATCTATCTGCTCTTGTATTTTTTTCTTTTCTTCTTTGATATGTTCTTTATCTTTATCCTCAATGCATCTTAAGCAAGTTGGACAAAGATCAGCATCTGTACCTACATTCTTGACCTTTTTTTCAAATTCTGAAATAAGCGTTATATTGGTAGTAATATCTGTTCTAATCTCATTAATTTTTTTATCTGCTTTCTCTATCTTGGAGTTATTTTCATCAATATTTTTTTCTATATCTGCTTTACTTTTAGTAGAAAATGTTTCAATGCGTGTTTGTATTTCTTTAATTTCTTTTTCATTATTAAGCTTGCGTGTCTTATACTTCTCTTGCTTCTTATCTCTCTCTTCAATAAATTTATTTTTCTGTTTTTCCAGGGAGCTAAGATTTATACAAATTTCATCATATTTAGCAGAAAGAACATCAAATGTTTTACGCTTATCGTTGAGCTCATTCTTTGCTTCAGCAAGCATAGAGCCAAATATTGATAAATTGAAGATATCTTCGATAAATTTGCGCTTCTCTTGTTTCTTTTTTGCCATGAAAGGAATAGTATTATTCAGGGTCATGATTACACAGTTCTGAAAAATTTCCGTTGTGCAATCAAATTTCTCCATTATGAAACTATTAGTATTTGCAATACTGTCTCTTGTTTTATCTTCACCATTAACAAAGATAAAGCACTTGGAAGGATCGAGAGTGCGTACAATTTGTATTTGTTCTGTGCTTGTGGGGGTTACAACTTCTGCTTCAAGAGTAACTTCACAGGTTTTTTTATTGATGTTGTTGATAATAAATTCTTTTTTGAGATCGCGAAGAGTTTCACCAAAGACAGCAAAATAGATACTGTCAGCTACTGTAGACTTACCAACACCGTTTCTTCTATCTTCTTTGTCCTTATTAATACCTGTTATGATATGAAGACCAGTCCTGAAGTCTATAACTACTGGTACGTTACCAACTGATAGAAAGTTCTTAATAGTAATTTTTTTGAAATTAATCTTCTTCATTTACATTTTTTATAAAGATCTTGACAATATTGAATTATATTTTCTTTATCTTGAATATCTAGCATATTAACAAATTCTTCTATTGCTTTTTCAATATCTATACCAGACATATCTACTTGAGCATCATCAGCTACTGTTAAATTATTGTTTACGGTATATTCAACAGATACAGAAAAAGGATTAAATGCGGCTATCTTCTTTAGTAAAGCATCAATATTATCAGACGCAACCTGTTTATCAATAATAAGCTTAATGATGTTGTTTTTAATCTCATCTTTGAGAGTAGTTTTATCTGTCAAGTTTAATATATCGGATAAGAGTAACTTTTTATGCTTGGGTGATCTCTTATTCTCAAAGAAATTGAGCCCAAGATTATTAAAGTCAAGTACATAATATCCTTTTGTTGATCCTGTATCACCAAAATCCATTTCAAAAGGATTACCTACATAAACAATTCTTTTTCCATCGTAATTGCGTTCATCCCTGAGGTGAAAATGACCAGTGAGTATGAGATTTGCTTTGCTCAGTAATTCTGATGTTTTAGTGCCTTTATCACAAAGCTTATAGCTATTCATCTTGAAGCTCTCTATTTCAAAATGACCAAATATAATATCCTTTTGAGGTACATTTTGTATTGAGTCTCCCCAGGGTACAAATAAGCACTCTTTGCCAAAAAGAGTAGCGCTAGAGACAGAAGATACAACTGTTACATTTTTCCTTTCTTCAAATATTGCAATTGAATTGACATCAGGTCTGTCCTTATAATAAGCATCATGATTGCCAACCAGAAGTATAATATTAAATTTTTTCCACAATTTAAAGATTTCATTAACTGTATGGAGAGTGTTAACTGCAATTTCATCCCTATAGTGAAAAATATCTCCAAGAATAAAAATATCTTTAATCTTTCTTTCTGTTAGCTCTTGTGCCAGCCATTTAGCCCAAGACAGAGCTGTATCATGCCAGTATATACTATTCTGGTGTATACCAATGTGTAGATCTGCAATGCAGCAGACTTGACTGTTATGTGCTATTATTTCGTGCTTATGTTCCTGTGGCATTATAATTGTCACCGTCATCATTATTTGAGGGGTCAACGTAGATATTATAAGGATTATATCCTGTATCACCATCATTTGATGTCATTAAATCGGTATATACTTTATCGCGATAGTTAGTTACAGTTTCATGATGTTTCTTCTCTTTTTTAATGCGATTGATAAAAGCATGAAAAGCAATTGTTGTAAAATAAGAAAAAGGACTAAACCCACTATTTAGCTTGAATTTTTTATTCTTAAGAGCAGATACCATCTTAACAATAGCATCTCCTATCATATCATCTTTGTATGAGTAATTGATGAAATTAGGTGCAAACGAAAGACCATGAGCGATCTTGTTTATAGAGTCACCTAGCTTAACAGAAATAAAATTACTATTATAAAATTTTTGAATTTCTTCTTCAAATTCTCTGCTATTAACGTAGTGTATTTTTTTCTTTCCTCTGGGTTTCTTAGGCTCAACTAAAGAGGGGGGAATAATGCTATTAGCTTCTTCAGAAGTAAGCTGCTTCTTATTCTTGGATTTCTTTGATTTGGTAGGTGATGTTTTCTTTTTCATAAAGTGATTTGCGTTTTAAAAAATGTTGGTTTCCATATATAAGATTATCTGCAATGTCGACTATTATAAGCTTATCTTTGTCCTTATGCAAGCGCAAACCTCTTCCGATTGATTGTAATATCTTTATTTTTGATTTACCACCGCCTGCAAAAACTATATAGTGTAAATTTTTAATATTAATACCTGTGGAAAATATCTTGGATATAGCGACTACAACTACATTGGAGGACTCTTCCATTATTTTCTTAATCTTCTCTCTTTCTTCAATCTCTACTTCACCTCTTATAAAGTATATCTGTTTACCCGTCGTTTTAGCTTTTAAGAGCTCTTCAAGAATTGTCCCGTGTTCAATAAAGTCAACAAGAATGAGTGTATTCTTTTGTGTCTTATTAACAAACTTCAATATCACATTATTTCTAAAATTGCTCTTTATAAGAAAATCTGTCTCAACACGATACTTGTCTGTAGCATTATAATTCTGCTCCGGGTAAGCTGGCTTGATCCTATAGTTAAGTAGAAGCGCTACCACTGTAGCAGATGCAACAAAGCTCTCTAATCGCAACTGATAGCTCGATTTTTCATAAATTATTGGTCCTATTTTGCCAATAATATTCCATTGATCAAGATTATCTTCTGGAAGAGTACCTGTGAATCCAAACCTAAATGGTGTTTTTATTTTCTTTATAATTTTGTTTATTTCATTACCGCGTCTAAGCTTATGTACTTCGTCAATAATAAGAATATCAACATCTTCCGTCCAGGTAACATCGCTATTTTTGCTCTGTAAAATGCCCAAGTTAGCTACAACTATATTTGTATTGAGATTCAATTGATCATCCCCTGTCCATTTGCTTGTTGTAAATGGTACTTTATAGGTATTAAAATCATTTATTGTTTGTTCGACTAACCCTCTATCGGGTACCAAATAAAGACATCTAAGTTTTGCTCCGTAAAAAGAAAAAATGTTTGAAAGTAGGGTAGCTGCAGTGAGTGTCTTGCCACCAGCTGTTGCAAGCACAATTGTTCCTCGTCCAAGGGTGAGAGCTTTAATTACAATTTCACTTTGATAATCGCGAAGAGGCAGGGAGAGTGTGTAGGGTTTGAGCGCAAAATTAGGGTCCTTATGCCATTCGCAATTAGCTGGTACGACTTCACAGAAAAAAGCAGGATCGATATCGAGTGTTTGTGGGTATTGGTTGTTAGCAAGAAACCGCTTTATTTCAAAAAACATGCAAGGTTCAAACCTACCAGTTGGTGTAATAGCATATGTGCGTTGAGGGATAAATCTCGAAAATCTTCTAGCAAACCGAGCAGCTTCATTCTTAACAGAGAAATGCTCTCTTATTTCATCAAATAAATCGCCAGATAATATTCCTAGCCTCTTTTTTTCATCCAGCTTAATGTTAATCATGTTGTTTCAAGCTTAATAATATCAATTAAATTTTTAAGATCAAAGGAAGCGCTTGAGAGTGTTTTTTCTGTTTTTTCAAGCAATTCAACAACAAGAGCTAGTTCATTCAGTCTCCTATCAAACTCTTTTAATTCATCAGCGTTTTCAACCAGCTTGTCTAAAACTGGTAAAGAAGGTTTAACTGCAGAGTTTTCTAATATTTTTTCTTTAAGAGCTTTCTTGAGCTTGTCTTTTTGATTTTTTATATCAAATAGCTCAGCCTTGTGTCTAATACACCTACCTGCCCACTTATGTTTAATACCTGGTAGTTTAAGCGTATAATCCTTAAGATATAGCTCATCTATCTTCAGATCATTTTCTAATTCTTTTATATATTCGTTAAGCACATATAAATAATAGTATAAAGGTATTGATTATCAATGATAACATTTCAAGAATTCTATAAAGAGCAGAATACGGCAGGGCCTGGTGGTGCACTAGGAACATGGGCAGATACAGGTGGTCAATTTCCAGCATCAGGAGATGCAGGGTATGCACCGGGGGATGCAAGGCAGCTAAGCCCCTATGGTCCAGCTGGAGCTGTGCTTGGTGCAAAGATACAAGGTAAGAAGAAGAAAAAAATCAAGTTCAAGGTGCAGCGTCGACCTTTGCCAGGTGTGGGTCTTTAATTAAGTATAAGCATGGAATTAGGACACTGGATACTGGCTGAAGGTGTTATGCTAACAGAAGACACATTTGGTTTTATATACGAAATAACTAACACAATTAATCAAAAGAAATATATTGGTAAAAAACAATGTAAATCAAAGTTCAGGAGAAAACCACTTAAAGGCAAAAGAAATAAGAGAATTGAGATAAAGGAATCAGATTGGAGGGAGTATACTAGTTCATCTAATTATTTGAATGAAGATATAGGTGCTTACGGTAAGGATAAATTTATTTTTAAAATACTTAGAGTATGTGGATCAAAATGGGAGCTAGCATATTTTGAAATAAAAGAACAGTTGCAGCGTGAAGTTTTATTGAGAGATGATTATTATAATGGTATCATAAATGTTCGTATTGGCCGGCCGCCAAAGAATATGCTTGATGTATTGAAATAATCACACATAATACCATATGCTCAAAGAGCTTGTGCTAAATCAATATAATCTGCAGATTTTTAATTATTCCTTTATTTTTAAGAACTCTATAGAGAAAGAATTTATAAATGATTTGCATACTTACGGTCTCTTAGAAAAAAAGAAGGATTCAACAGCAAGACGTCTTTTTATACATCACAATATACATTCAGTTTGCGAATTTATTTTAAAAAGTAAGAAAAAAGGTAAGCAAATTATATATTTTGATTATAACAACCTTCTGGATGGTGAAATTTTAGATTATGTTGATGAAGGTCGATTAAAGAGCTACCTCAATTACACATATCTAAAGATAAGAACAATGCTGCCTGTGCGTATTTTTTATTCAACCTTCTCTCTTGATTATCTAAATAACAAGCATCAGCAAAACACAGGAATATCCAAGGAAACTATACTAAAAATAAAGAGTTTAGCAGAAGATCGAGATTTTGAATCTTTTACTTTTGAGAAAATAAAGAGGTTTGTAAAGAAAGAGCAGCTTACATTCTTAGATAAAACATACTTTAATAGCTTAAAATCTAAACAATTACTTATTAATTGATAAATATTAATAATGAGATTTCTTGAAAAACTTAATGAATATGTTGTTTCGTTGGAACAAAATGAGCAGGCTGTAGTTGCAGAGCCTGAAGCTGCACCGACTCCTGAGGCTCCTGCTAAACCAGAGAGAGTAGAGATTGCTCCTGAGGGATATACGGAAATGGTGAGATTGCTTGCAAAAGCATTAGTAATAAATGTACCGCCTGATGCAATTGATAATCTGTTCTCTACCAAAATTACTGGTGAAAATGTAGAAGCAATACGTGAAGGTCTTGAGGATTTAATCAACACATCAGGCAATTACTCTGATAATCCTGAGAGAGTTGAGAATCCGCGTGTTAAAGAATTTATTAACTCTATTAATGAAAATAACTTCATGTCAAAGTACAAACAAGTAATTGACATGATGAAAAAATATAGCAACGATATAGATATTAATACAAAATGAAGAAGTACAAGAGCTTGCAGGATATTTATCTTGAGAAAGCTGCTGGTAAGTCAGTAGCTCCTATACCCGGTGCCTCTGTTTCTTTTATTAAAGAGAATGCTACAATTTCAATACAAGTAGATCCACCGGATGGTAAGGTTGAGCAATATAATGTTTCTGATGAAAAGCTTGCAAAACTCAAGAATGTAATAGATAGAACGGAGATAAAAGACAAGACACTACCAGAGCAAATTGTAAAAATTTCAAACTTACCTGCTCAGGCAGTTAGTGAAATAATAGCTCATTTAGAGGGGTATCCAGAAGAGCAAGTGGACAAAATTACAGAGTATATAAAAAACAGATCCATTAATCTTAAGGATCTTGATAATAAAAATGTTTTTGATGTTTTTAAAGGAGCGGGCATACCAGAGAATTTTTCAAAATATTTGTATGGCTATCAGCTCAAACAAACAGGGCCAAGTGTAGGAAAGGGTGAAGCTTTCTTTTCTTTGATGTTAAGGGGGGCCCGAAAAGCCATGGGTGGTAAGAAGGCAGATGCAGAGACAGGAGATGTAAGAATAGGAGGAGAGGAGGTTGAAATTAAGGGACAAGATGCAAGGCTTAAAGGACAGAAGGGATTTGGTTCACCAGAGAGCGTTGCAAAATTTTGGAGTGAGTCGTTGAAGAAAGCTTCAGCAAATATACCAGACATTAATAAGAGAATACCTTCTCCTGCTTCTTATGATTGGAATTTTAAAGAAGGTGGATATGCCCTAGATAAATTCGGTCAGGAATTAATACGCACATCACCAGACAATTTTAATTTAAATGATTTAAAAACACTATGGAAGGGTGGATTATCTTTGCTCTATCCTGTTGCAAGTGAAGATAAATTTAGCTTTATAGATGAAGCATACAAGAGTGGTACCTTTGATAAAGAAGTTTTTGTTAAGGAGTTAATAAAATTTGTATCTAATTTATATTTTGATATACAGAATTTAAATTTTATAGTTTTAAGCAAGTTTGACTTGAGACCAAAGGAATTTCGTAAAGATGGTCAAGCTAGCCCTGCAGCTGCTGCCAGATATGGTCTATTGAAAATAATAACCAGAGAAGATATAAATTCAGGAGCAATTTTCTCTAAAGCTTCTTTTAAGTTGCCTCAAATAGGTGGTGCACCAGGCCAGTGGGGGTCAGGCTTGGGTATTAATGTGATGTAATGAATACGTTTAAGGAATTTTTACTTTTGGAGGGTGGTGCTGCTGGACATATGGCACATCCTTTTGACTTGCAAAATGTTAAGACGGGGGCAGATTTAATTAATTTCTTTAAATCAGCAGCTAACAGTGTTAAAAATAAAAAAACTGCTGTAAAATTTGATGGACTGAATGCTAGTGTAAAACTTGTCACAAATGAAGAAGGTAAGATAGAGTATGCGCTAGATCGTGGAAGCGCAAAAGAGATAGACATAAAAGGCATTACACTTGTAAACTTAGATCAACGCTTTGACAAAGGTCATGGCATGATACAGGTGACTAATTTCTTGCTACCAATTTTAAATAGCACAATAGATACTACATTGCCTGAACTGAAGAAACTGGGGCTCTTTAAGAAAAATCGATTTTTGAACATTGAATATATTACAAGACAGACCAATGTTACTCAGTATGATAGAAATATGATTGTAATACATGGTATAAATGAGTTTATACCCAGGGTGGGCAAAAATGGCAGAATATTAAGTCGTACCTCAGTTGAAGTAGCATACAGCAAGCCAGTCTTGAATGAATTAGTAAAGAAAATAAAACCAGTTTTTGCACAACATGACTTTGAGGTTTTTGGTCCTACAGCAACAGAAATATCAAAAGACCCTGATTATACAAAAGTGCTCAATACACCATTTGGCATTGCTTATACAGAAGCAGATACTGAAACACGTACAATAGGCAATTGGCTTAGAACAGCAAAAAATCCAAGGCAAGCTGTAGTGAAAAATTTACAAGGTAAAAAAATTCTAGCAATGTCAAAAGCTAATTATCAGTACGTATTGGGCGGTAATTCTCTTGATAAACTTGTTAGTGAAGACAAGGCAGCTGCAAAACTAGTGGCAGATGGGGCTATATTTTATCAGGCCACGCGCTTGCTCGGCAATGCACTTCTTCATTCTCTTAGCTCTGAAGCAGGTGAGCTCACAAATCATGAAGGCATAGTAATACGTGATAGCAGGGTAGCCTCAGTGCCTGTAAAGGTAACAGGTGAATTTATTCTCAAGGGTATTGCAAGTCCTTTTAAGAAATCTGAAAATGATGAAAGCTTGGAGATGGCACCAGGTGTTGCAGGGCTAATAGGAGCTTTAAATTATGCAAATACAACAGGCGACTATATGGGCAATAAAAGCAAGTATAGACAACCTCCATATGATTCACCGCCCAACCCCGGAGCATATGTAGGATGAACTTTAAAGTTTTTTTTCTTCTAGAGCAAGATCAAGAGGCAGTAGTTATACTACCTGGTGGGTTTAAACCACCACACAAAGGTCATTTTGAAGCATTAAAATATTTGCTCAAGTCAGGTGCAAGACAAGCAAAAGTCTTTATAGGTAAAAAAGAGCGGGATGGCATTACACAAGAGCAATCACTCAAGATATGGAATATCTATAAAAAATATATACCTACTAATGTGGAAGTCATAGCAGTAACAGGTGTAGATAAAGCAGGAAGAGAAGCAACTCCTTTGAGTATGACATATGATTTTATAGAAGATAACAAGAGTAACTTCTCAAAATTTATAGTAGGAGCAGGAGAAGAAGATTTAAAAAGATTCAAAGGGTTAGAAGCAAACAAAGAAAAGTATCCTAATACTACAGTGGTCTCCATACCCCCGCAATTTGATCGCATATCAGGAACTGCAACACGCAAATCCATTCAAAACAAAGAAGAAGGTGCGGTTAATTTTGTACCAAAAGAAGCAGCAAAAGATATTGATGCAATAAGAGCGATATTAGGAATCTAAAAGTTTAATTACTTCTGCAAAAACCTGTTGTTTGGTCTCTTTTGATTCTTTACTCAAAATACCTTTGAGTGCATTAATTAAGTCGTCACCACCTTTGTTAAAGGCGTTGTAAAGATCGAGCTCTGTCTCTTCATATAAGCCACCCATGCTCTGCACACTTTTCTTAAAGTCTTCAAAATCCTTGTATCCAAATACAGAATTTAGATTATCATGAGCTTTGCTTATTTTATCCAAAACCCAAGCTTCAACTTTTTGATCACATCCACCCTTTACCATGAGACTATAAATCATAGTAGAAAGCTTGAAGATACGATAAACAAGTTGCTTGGCCATGTAGACCTCACCATCAGTATCCTCTACCTCAGTTCCACAAGCACCGCCACACTCTTCACAATCTTCTGCATTTTTTTGATTGGCTGCACAAGACTGACACCCATTACATTTGCAATTACCACCCTTTGCAGCACAAATAGTATTAAGCTCTTCATCTTCAACAGGTGTAATTGTTGAGCCTTTTGGTGTTTGGGCACCGGGCTTGTTGATGGGTGTAGTGATTAAAACTTTTTGGCCTTTCAAAGGGAGTTTAACGCCTTGAATTTTGTCGGGGCTCGGTCCAACACCAGGGGAATTATCACCCTGAATGCCCATGGAACCAGTAAATTCATTTATCTTGTTATTGTATGCTTCATTAAGCTGCTCAAAATCGCGTCTAAACATATAAATATTTATTACTTCTTACTAAATAATATTATGACATTATTTGAAAAAGCCTTTATGTCTGCTCTTGAAACAGATATAATACAAGAAAAAAAAGGAGCAAGATGTACAAAGGTTACGGGACAGATGTCTTCTACAAGATCGGACAAAAAATACATGAGATGCACTCGAGTTGGTGGTAAGTTGAAAAGAGTGCATTATGGAGACCCTAACTTGCGTATAAAGAAGTCGAATCCCGCAAAAAGAAAAAGTTTTAGAGCAAGGCACAAGTGTTCAACTGCAAAACCCGGCACACCAAAATATTATTCTTGTAAAAATTGGTAATGAATACATTTAAAGATTATTACGATAAAAATATTCTCGGTGTAAGGGAAGTGGTAAACTTTATTGATTTTCCAGATCTGGGAGATGTGATGGCAAAAATTGATACTGGTAATGAGGCTTACAATGTGCTACATGGTGTTAGCATAAAAGATGATGGAGAGGCTGTATCATTCAACACAGTTAATAACAACAGGCTTACACTAAACAAAGCGGACAGCATTACAATACATATAGGAAGCGGTGTAAAAGAAGAAAGACCAGTAGTGAAGTTAAGTTTTAAATTGGGTGATAAAGTGTATCACGATATTCTTTTTAGCATAGCAAATAGAACAGAAAATGAAGAGCCCGTCTTAATTGGTGAACCTTTCTTGAAGCAAGCTAAATCAATTGTAGATTCGAGCAAATAAACTATTAAAACCAAGGGCATTGAGTACGTCTCTAATGTTATAGTGATCAATGTGATCAGTTACATATATGGTAGGTGAGAAATGTAGTTCGTTGTCAATTCTTATTCCTGTTTCTTCACCAGGGAGAAGTATGTCATCAATATAATCCATTGCACCAAAATTTTTGAGATATTTGAAATAATAATCTTTTTGCTGACATTCAATAAACACCTGTAAACGTATAGCTTTCTTGGCTATTAATGTCAACTCTCTAAAGCAAGTTATAGAGGAAGGCGGGTTTACTATATCCCCATTAATTATGAGGTTGTTGACCACATAATTATTTAGTCAAAATAAAAGAACTTTATCTCTTCATGTTAGCAATGAAGTTATAGAATTCTGCTCTTACAGCAGCATCATCCATAAAATCACCGCTAAGCTTGCTAGTCTTCATCTCACAACCATCATGCTTCACACCACGATGGCAAGCGCATGTGTGTGTTGCACTCACAACAACAGCAACTCCTCTGTTCTTCTCGCATACATCATTAATTGCACCATGAATCTGCATTGTAAGTCCTTCTTGTATTTGTGGTCTGCGAGCATAAAACTCAACTATCCTGTTGAGCTTACTCAAGCCTATAACACGACCTTCCAGAGAAGGAATATAAGCCACATGTGCAACACCAGTAAAAGCAAGATGATGATGACTGCACATGCTCTTAACAGGTATACCGCCTTGAAATACCATGCCATAACCATTGCTAGGAAATGATGTAATCTTTGGTGGCTCTGTATAGCAACCAGCAGCCAAATCATTTACAAAAGCTTTTGCAACACGTCTGGGTGTATTGGTACTATTTGGATCATTGCGCCAATCAAAGCCAAGAGCATCCAGATATGCTTCATAAGCTTTAGCAGCCTTTTCAATGATATCTTGTTTCTCCTCCTCTGTATGTGGGTGGTTTCCATTAGCAAATCTTAGTTTATATTCTTTTGAGTACTCTGACATAGTGTTTATTATATGTTAAGTATTACAGCGTTCAACATAAATATTATTATGGGTTTTCATAAGTTATTAAGCGAATCATTGAGGGTAACAAATCTCAAAAGAATAAGAATAAAGACAGATCCCTCTTGTGTAGCAAATACGGAAGATTTTACAGATGTAAAAGGATATGAAGGATATATTCTTAGAGAATGCATGGGTAAGTTAAGAGTTCTCGTATTAGCACCTGACATGCCCATAATGGATATACCACCAGAAATGCTAGAGCATATAAATGATGAAAGTGATGCAGATATGCTTGTAGAATTTAAAGAGTATGCAAAAAAATACATGACAGCTGTGAAGAAAAAGCAGCTTGATGATCCAGTTTATACAAATATAGACAACTCATCAGAATATAAAGATGTTGAAGTATTCTTAAAACAGAATGGATTAACAGAGCAGGAGCTTAATGATCTCTATAGAGGGTTTATTGAGCATGAATAATTTTGATCAATTGTATGAAGCTTTGGTTTCAGAGATAGATTGGCGAAAGCTAGCTAATGCTGCACCGGGCAAAGCTATATCTGGTGCAGGTAAGGCAACAGCTGCAGCAGGATCTATGGCAAGCAAAGGTATTGGTGCGTTTGGATATGCATTGGGCACTGGTGGTAAATCCATACCAGGAACACAAGCTTTACAAGCAGGAATACAAAAAAGTACTGCAGCTGTTGGTACAGGTATTCAAAAAGCGGGCTCTGCATTTTCGAAATTCTCTACAGGGCAAGTTGATACAGCTAGAAAAAAAAGTGAACAAGAAATTGCAAAACAGCTGGGTATGCCTTCTACTCAATCACCAAAATCAGGAGATACGGTAAATATTACTTTAGGTAAATATGCTGGAAAGGGATTAGGTATAATGTCTCCTAAAGCTTTGTTTACAAAGCCTAAGGCTTATGAAGGTGGTATGTTATATACAATACCCTTGCAGGGTATTAAGGCAGCTGGTAAAGACATTGCAGCACTTAGAGTACAGCATAATCCTTCTGCAAAAGGAGCTGCAAATGTTTATTATTCTGATAATAATAATATGCCTATCGAAAGACCTGAAGAATTGGGGCTACCAAAAACAGTAATATTAAAACCCAATCCAGATCAACAAGCTTCAAATTGGATAATTTCTGATAGACAAACAGCAGAACCAATAGAATTAAATTCAAAAGGTAAAAATATAAGACCAGGCACAACCATAAAGAGGAACACTATAATACCCGTACAAACATATGGAAATAGAGTAACGCAATATAAAGTTCTTACAGATCCAGATGCAAATGGTGATTTTGTAGCACTCCCTGTATAAATAACTTTATGCCATATAAGATAATAAAATCAGGTAACAAGTATAAGGTACAGAAAAAAAATGGATCACATACATTTGGTACACATCCATCACGAAAAGCAGCACAAAGACAAATTGCTGCTCTCCATGTTAATGTTGAAGAAAGCTTTGAAGATGCAGTCAACAAATACCTTCTAAATTTTAACGGCATTAAAAATAACAGTTGATTTCTGAATTTTTTTGGTTATAATATCAATAGGTATAGAAAAGAATATCTATACAAATAAAAAAAGGTTGATTTCTGTATTAGTTAGTTTATTATAATTTCATGAAATACGAGAGTACAAAGATCATTGAATTAGGTTCATGTGCATTTAGACAGTGGAGAGCAGATAGTCATTGCAAATTTATACATGGATACAGATTGGTAGCTAAGTTCTGGTTTACATGTGATAGGTTAGACGATAAAAATTGGGTTGTAGATTTTGGTGGTCTTAAGAATTTGAAGGAAATACTTGAGAAGCAATTTGATCATACACTATGCATTGCAGGTGATGATCCTTTATTATCATCCTTCAAGGAATTACACAATACTGGAGCAGTAGATCTACGCATCATGGAAAAAGGTGTAGGTATTGAACGTACAGCAGAATTCTGCTTTGATGTAGCTGATGCATACGTGAGGGGTATTACTAACAATAGATGTTGGGTTGATAAGGTGGAGGTATGGGAGCATGATAAAAATTCTGCTATAGTATATTTTGCAAATGAATCAATTACACCTGTTGTACCTATTACTGCACCAAACATAGAGCAAATTACAGTCACAGGAGCAGGTATTAATATTGAAGTTCCTACCTCTGTAGGTGGACATGTTGAAGCAATACCTCTCAAGAAAGAGATAAGAGCAGCCCCTGTGGGTAATAAAGTTACAACAGGTCTTAGCAATCCCTTTGCTGGTACTAGCTGGGGTAATTAGTGGATACAAATAACCCTGAAGTAAGGCAGCAGCTTTGTGGTGGTGAAATAGCTGATTATTATCCTGCAAAAGATAAACAAGTATCACCTGAAAAAGATATGAAGCAAATGGGAGATATCTATCAGCAAATACTCAACAAAAACAACCCACTCAATCTGCCTGCACCCTTAAAAAATAAAATCTCAATACTTAAATCACTTTGATTTTATACCTGCTATAACCTTAACAATAAACTTCAGTAGTTTGCTTCTTGTAATATCTTCTTCTGTAAAATGAAAGGTATGTATACCATTGCTATTACTGTCATTTGTATCAAATGCACTGATTATTTTCTCAAATCCTGACTTCTGAATATCTGACTGCAGAGAATCACCTATAATAAATAACTTACAGTTTTTACCGAAACGTGTTAATATGGTGACTAATTCACTATGCTCTAAATTTTGTGCTTCATCAACTATTACTACATTATTTGTAAATGTTGCACCTCTCAAGAAATTTACAGGTATACTCTTTAGATAATCACTTTGAAATAACATTTCTGTAATATGCTTGCCAACAAGTTCATCACATTTTTCAATAAGTGGAATACTCCATGGCTTAAACTTGTCATCTACTTCACCTGGTAGACTTCCAAGTTTTCTTGTTGCTGACTCTACAATACTTCTGATATATACGATTTCATCTATTTTCTTCTCTCTTAGCATAGATAGCGCCACATATACAGCGAGATATGTCTTTGATGAGCCTGCAGGACCATCGCAGAACATAATCTGCGATTCATCATTCATTGCTTTGTCGACAAAAGCCTTGTGATGTTCATTTAAATGAAATTTCTGATCAATCTTAAAATTAAGAAATATATCATTTCTTATGATACCATTTTCATCCTTAGCCTTGGCAGCTTTTTTAAGCTGTCTGTCTTTTTTTGACATCTAATAATATTTATTGATTTCTAATATCTTTATAGCATAATAATGTCATGGAAAAAAGCGTATTTCTTTCAGATGATAAGGTTTTTCACACTATTGAGGGTGAAGGTGAGCATATAGGAAAACCTTCTTTGTTTATGCGGGTTGCAATGTGCAACCTTACATGCAAAGGGTTTGCAAGCAAGGACTCTCCGCATGGTTGTGATAGCTTTGTTAGTTGGTCTGTGAAGAACAAATTTACTTTTGAGAAATTGTTCGAATATCTTGAGGAATATAACTATATTACATTGCTACGTAGAGGTGATATTTTTAAAATTACCGGTGGTGAACCTCTTATACAGCAGAAGAATCTTCTTGAGTTTATTGCTGCATTTACAGCTAAGTATCGCTTCATACCGAGAATTGACTTTGAAACAAACGCTACCATTATTCCTGATCCTGCCTGGCAACTTGATTATCTTGCCACATTCACCACATCTCCTAAACTTGCTAGTAATGGTGACCCAGAGCATAAGCGCTACATACCAGATGTATTAAACTGGCATGCACGCAATGGCTCAGGTTTTAAATTTGTAATTACAAAAGAAGAAGATCTCAAAGAGATTGAGGAGCGCTATATAGAAAAGTTTGATTTTAGGAGAAACAAAGTATGGCTAATGCCTTGCTGCGGAAGTAGAGAAGAACATATTGCTATTGCCCCATTGGTAGCCGAATTGTGCAAGAAGCATGGCTTTAATTTTAGTCCCAGATTACAGCTTGTTATTTGGGATAAAGCCTTGAAGGTTTAAAAGCATCTATTAATTAATATTATGAGAATTGCTATAGTGGGATCTGCCTGTCAGGGTAAGACAACTCTTACAAATGATTTTATAAAAAACTGGCCAACATACAAGCGGTCCAAAGAAAGCTATAGAGATTTAATTAAAAAAGAAAAAATTAAAATTAATAAAGAAGTTAATAGCGATGGTCAATGGAAGATTCTTAATAGTTTAATTGATGATCTTCAGAACACAGAGAAGACTGATAAGATTATTTTTGACAGGTGTCCGCTTGATAATTTGATATACTCTATGTGGAGTTTTGATAAGCAAAAATCTGATATAGATAAAGAATTTATTGATAAATGCATACCTCTTGTATGTGAAAGTATGCGTCACTTAGATATCATATTTTTTATTCCTATTACAAAAGTCGCTACTGTGAAGGTTGAGGAGAGAGAGCTGAGAGAAGTAGATAAATCATTTATTGAAGAGATAGATAATATATTCAAGGCTGTACAGCGCTCTTATTATACTGGTAAGTCACCATTTTTTCCTAAAGATGATTCTCCTGCAATAATTGAGATATTTGGTTCACCTGAAGAGAGAATTAAGATGATAGAACTTTATCTCAATAAAGACGGGGAGCTACATGGTGAAGAGGAGAGCGTATTAAACCCTGAGAATCTTGATTATATGGAAACATTGCTTAAAGCACAGAAAAAAGCAAAAGAACAAGAAGAAGAAGAAGTAAGATTGAGAAAAAAGTTCCTTCCTAATAAATAATTAGGTGAGCAAATTTAATCAAAAAATTGAATCTTTATCTGAAAACTACAAATCCATAAAGTATACAAAACGTGAATTTTATCCTAAAAATTTTAACCTTTCCGAGGATTTTGTAAATGCATTTCGTAAGGAATACAGAAGATTAATAGACGAAGGACTCGAGCCAAAGAAAGCACTCATAAAGCTTAATAAAGCTTTACTTTTTCATACAAATTAATTATAAAAATATAGTATTCTTACAGCTATACGTGTTGTCTGGCTCACATTATTAACTCCTGGAATTACCACTGTAAAGGTTAGATAATCATCACCTGCACCTGTTCCAGGAAAATAATTGAAATTAGCTACTGCAGGAGCATATGTACAAGCCTGAGCATAGCCTCCTGTTGTAGGTGCAAAAGGAGTTAAAATAAAATACGAAGCATAATTTACACTGTTTCCTATCAAACTACCAACACTGGTGCCATTTGATGTTTGTGGAAATCCACCCACATTAATACTGGATGATATTGTACCATTTGCAGGTATATCAGCAATACCTGTATATTCATAAACCTTCTTAAACGCTTGAGAAGAGTTAGCAGAGAGTGTGCTGAATAAATTATAGAGTTGCGTATATTCTGGTGAACCTGTTACGTAATCTGAGGATACAATAACACCATTTGTTGTTTTGAATATATTTTGATATGTATAATCTTTTGTTATTCCTAATTCATTACCACCATATAAAACAGAGGGCCTAAGAGTTGCAACGCGCATCTCCTCAAACACTGCATTATTTCCTGATATATTACCCACAACTGTTGCATCGCCAGCAGTATTAGTACGTACAACATTAAAATTTTGAAATTGTATTGTCTGTGTACCATTCTGCGTTTCCAGTACAATTAAATCTGTGTCTGCAGCTACCTGTGTTTGCGGTAGATTGGCTATATTTACAGCGTTACTATTTGTTGAATTCGTTGCCATTAATATTATTTATACTATAATATTGAGAATAATATGTATAAAATAGGTATAGGTATTATTACATGCGATAGATTTAATTATCTCAGCAATTGCTTAGAAAGTCTTCCCAATATTGATGGGCCTATAGTTGTAGTAAATGATGGTAAACAAGATATACAACCAAATATACAGAATCTTAAAAACTACAACAAAATACATCTTATTCAGCATAAAACTAATAAGGGGGTTGGAATAAGCAAAAATGATGCGCTCACATACCTCTTAAGTCAGGGGGTAGAGCATTTATTTTTACTAGAAGACGATATAGTGATTCTAGACAAAACTATTTTTGAAAAGTATATAGAAGCATCTAAGGTTTCTGGTATATTACATTTTAATTATGGTCCGGGAAGTCCATTCAACAGAAAACAAGATCCAAATATTTTCTACGATCTACATAACAGACACTTATGCGATCAACATTCTGAACCAAATCCCAAGAAAATAGTTGATTATGGTGAGAATGTAAAAATATCACTATTTGAACATACAGTTGCTATGTTTTCTTATTTTCATCGTAAAGTATTAGAAGAAGTTGGACTGCATGATGAACAATTCTATAACGCATGGGAGCATGTTGATCTTACATATAGAATTATTAAAGCAGGCTATCATCCACCTTTCTGGTGGTTTGCAGATATATATAACTCTCACAAATTCTTGACAGAAGCACCAGGTGCAATTGACAACAGTAGTATTGCTGGAAAAAAAGAGCAATGGGAAGAAAATGTATATGGGGGAAGAGAAAAATATAAAATTAAACATGGTCATTATCCCAACCAACCACCATTCTCCTCTGAACAGCAAGTTATTAGTGTACTCAGAAAACTCAAAGATAAAACAAAATGAAATCGATTTCTGTTTTTCTTACAACTATCGGCAAACCTACATTAATTAATATGCTTCGAAGCCTGGTTAATGAACTTGAGGCTGATGATTTTCTTTATTTAGCTATAGATGGCAAGGAATACTATAATGAAGCAAATAAACAAATTATGCAGTGTATTAATGACTTTAAGTGTAATATAACAATTTTTTATAATGAAAAAAATCTTGGTTACTGGGGACATGGCTGTAGAAATTTTTATCAAAAAAAATTAAAAGGCGACTTTATTCTGCATGGTGATGATGATGATGTATACATAAAAGGGTCTTTTAAAAAGATAAGAGAAGCTATAGAAACTTCAGATAAGCAATCAATTATATTTTTTAGAATTATTGGTGATTATAGATATAATGATTTTGTGTGGAAAGATCCTTCTCTTAGACATGGAAATATTGGTACACCCTGCGGTTTAATTCCCAATATTCCTGATAATATGGGTGTTTGGGAATGCAGTTATGGTGGTGATTTCTCTTTTTATTCTTCCTGTAAATTTAATCATATATTTTGTGAAGAAAAAATATATGTTGTCAATCCGCTAGGAACAAATTATCCCTTATGACAGTAATAGTACTATCAAATACAAAAAATCCTCAATATTATTATATGCTTAAAGAGTGCATTGATTCTATTCATCTTTCAAAGTGTATTAAAAAAATAATTGTTATAGAGACAAATTGCAATTTAAAAAATAAACAAATTGATTTAAATGCAGAATTTTTATTTCCTTGCATCAACTTCAACTACAACAAATTTTTAAATATTGCTCTTAAACATATTAGCAGTGAAGAAGATAAGCTAGCTATCTCTAATAATGACGTTATTTATGAATCTGGATGCTTTGATAAACTTGACAAAGCACTTTCAATTTATGATTCTGTCAGCCCCACAACAAGAGAAATTAAAGCAAATGAACAGTTTACAGAGGGCTTTGATATAGAAAAAATAGTTATGGGCTGGTGCATAGCTATGAACAAATATGTCCAAAAACAAATAGGCTTATTTGATGAGAAATTTTCTTTTTGGTATCAAGATAATGATTATGCCAATACTCTTAAAAAACTAAATCTTAAACATGCAAGAGTAAACAACGCCTATGCCCTGCATAAATACCAGCAGAGTCATAAATTATTAGAAAATAGCTACGCATATACACATGGGTTGTCTGAGTTGTTTAATGAAAAATGGAGGTAAATAATCCCATGATAGATAATAATAAAGCAACACAAGAATGTAATATTAATAAATGGAATGGTTACTATGTAAATTTACCTGATGATCCCTCTGCATTTCTTTATGGTGATACTGCTACATATGAAAAAGCTGCTCAATTTTTACTTGTTTGTAAGACAGTAGAAGACTGGGGATGTGGAGGTGGCGGGTTTTTAAGATTTAGAAAAGATGCTATAGGGGTAGATGGAAGCAATACTAAATTTGCTATTAAAAAATTTATTGATCTTAAGACGTATAGCTCTGATTGTGACGGCATACATATGAGACATGTTCTCGAGCATAATTATGCATGGAAGAATATTCTCAAAAATGCTTTAAATAGCGCAAAAGAAAAACTAGTTATAACATTCTTTATACCTGTAAACGATAAAGGCGAAACTGTTGAGATTTCACATAATAAATCACTAGGTGTTGATGTACCTGACTTATCAATATCTGAAGAAGAATTTCTCAACATTCTAAAAGAACATGAACCTAGAATATCAAAAGTTGAAACACTAACACTTTCAACCAACACGCAATATGGTAAAGAACAAATATTCTACATAACAAAATAATACTTCTAGCTCCACCTATGACACGTACAGAAAAATATAATTTTAAAATACAAAAAAATCAACATAAAATTGATGTACTAACAACATGGGAAGATTCAAGCGAGAAGGATACAATAGACCTATTTGAAGCTTGTTGCTTAAATTTAAAAAACAGAAATTACAATCAATATTCAATGGTTGAGCTTGGTTCTAATTGGTGTTATTATTCTTTGCTCTTTAAACATATCTTAGGAAAAGAAAAAACACTTAATATTATGGTTGAACCCATAGAAGATAGTCTTCAACTTGGCAAAGATCATTTTACACTTAATAATTGTGAAGGTGTCTTCTATAAGAGGGGTATTACTGATACAATGGAATACTACGGTAAACAGATAAAACTCGATGTCATATCTCTCGATGAAATTTTAGAACAAAATATGCTAGCATGTATTGATATTCTACATGCAGATGTAGATAGTTGTGAAGTTGCTTTAATAGATAAAAATATAGAATTTTTTAAGGAAGGTAAAGCAAGAAATATTTTTATTCTTACACATGGCGACTATTATACAAATACATGCAAAGAGTATTTTAAACAATTTCCATATAAACTAGTTGCAGAATATCCTTATGGTACACAATGCGGCGATGGATTATTAGTATATAAGCTGTCAATAGATAATTAAAATGAAAATTGCGTTAATGTGCCCCACGAGAAACAGGCTTAATAAGCTACTTACACTTATTTCAAGCTTGACTACTACTATAAAAAGTAAAGATGTATATCTTGTTTTAGGTGTTGATGAAGATGACCCTGCAGGAAAATATTATTCCTACTTGAGTAATAACATTCCTTTTATAAAGACAGTTGTATTTAAGAATGAAGGTAAATTTCTTGGGTTATCTACCATGTGGAATGATATGGCTAAACAAATAGATTCAGATATTTACGCTATGATAGGTGATGATATGATGTTCATGACGCAAGATTGGGATGAGCAAATTATTAAAGTATTTGAAAACGGGCCAAAAGATAAAATCATGATGCTGCACTGTAATGATGGCATGAGAGGTCCAGGTAACAAGTATGCCGGAGTACCTCCTCTTTGTGTTAATTTCTTTGTGCATAAAAATTATATAAATGCAGCTGGTTACTTTGTTGAACCCTACATGGAGAACACACACCATGATACATGGCCTCAAATTATTTTTGATAGATTACAGAGAACAATCTATAGGCATGATATATTAATCAAACATTTACATTATAGCGAAACTACAGGTAAGATGGATAGTATTAGTAACAATCTTGAAGCATTAAGAACTAATATTTGGAATAATAATGACTGGGTTCAAAGATATAAAAACGAAATGGACGAAGAATATACAAAACTAAAAACTTATATAGAAAATTTTAAATGAAAATATATACACACTATAGTGATAGTCATAAGAGTATGTATGATAATTTTAAGTATACTTTGAGAAACATATATTCCAAAGAACAAGCAGCAATTAGAGTTTTATACCATCCGCAAACAACAAGACATGGAGCCTTCATGACTCAGGGGTGGCTAGATTCAATGGAATATAAGCTCAATTTAATACTGGATGCAATAAATGAAAATAAAGGTAGTTGGTTTGTTTTTGCAGATTGTGATGTACAATTTTTTAAACCTTTTCTTAAAGATCTTGAGAGCAATCTTCAGAATGCAGATATTGTGTGTCAGGAGGATAGAGGAAGTTTATGTGCAGGTTTTTTTGCGTGTCAAGGCAATCTAAAAGCTATTAATCTTTTTGAATCAATAAAAAGGAATTTTAGACACCTAGTAAACGATCAAGTAGCACTAAATGAGCTTAAGCATCTTGCTACTTGTAAAATATTAAATAACAAAAAATATTATACTATAGGAAATTTTTTTAATAATAATGATGGTACATATAATTGGGATAATAATACTAACATTATTCCTCCTAAAGAAATGCTTATTCATCATGCCAATTATGTAGTTGGTGTAGAGAATAAGCAAAAACTTCTTAAGATGGTTAAACATAACTATGAAAATTTGGTTTGATAAAAATAAAATTAATTTTAAAAAATTTACTTCAGAGCAATTTTTACTTCTGCCTTTTTTTAAGGAAGAAGTAATTAATAATGATAATGATTTTAAAGATAATAAATGGAGAGAGTCTATTAACAGACTTATAAGCTTTACTTCTAAAGAGGAATGTGATGTTTTTTTATTTCCTGAAAAGCTGAATAAAGGCATACAAGAGTACATAATTGAAGCAAAAAAGTACAATAAAAAAGTAATAGCATTTTTTAATGATGACTATGATAAGCCCTCTTGCCTGGATAGTAATGTTATTCTATATAGAACTTCTCTTTTTAAATCAAAACAAAAAAATAATGAATACGCAATGCCAGCGTGGAGCCAAGATTTTTCAGAAGCAATACCCCTCAAGTCAAGATTAAAAAAAGATATTCCTACAGTCAGCTTCTGCGGTTTTTTTTCAAACCCTATAAGAAGCGAGAGCATTAAAATTCTGAATAAAAATAAAAATATAGAAACAAATTTTATTATTAGAAATGCTTTTTGGGGTGGATCACCTCATAATACTTCCATAAGAAATGAATATATTAATAGTATAGTGAATTCTGATCTTGTATTATGTGCAAGAGGGGCTGGTAATTTTTCCTACAGGCTTTATGAAACTCTATCGTGTGGCAGGATTCCCGTCTTTATAGATACTGATTGTGTTTTGCCCTGTGAAGATAAAATAGACTGGAAAAATCTTTGTATTTTTGTTACAAATATCAACGATCTTAATATGTGTATTAATAATTTTTGGCAAAATACAACACCAAGTGAATATATAGATAAACAAATTCACGCAAGGCAAACATATGAAGCATTCTTGTCTCCTAATGGATTTGCTAAATATGTAAGCTATAATATCTAAATGGTTGTATCGTTTTTTGAAGACATTTTCCAGTATGAAAAATTTCCTGTAGAATATGAATGCTTTAAGCAATTAAAAAACTGCAATGATTTAAATTATGTTGCTGTACCATGGACACAAATATTAAACAGTCATTGGCTTGATTATCCAAATAAGCAGCCTGTGGAATATTATTATAGAGCATTAAGCAAATATAAAATACAACAAGAGAATAATTTTACTGTTTGTCAACACGATAGCTATATGATGCTCAAACTTTACTTTAAGCATCTTAATATAACAAAAGTCTTTTCCCCATTACACGAGAGCAGCAATAATATCCCGGGTGTTAATATCTTACCCATACCATTCACAAGTTCTTTTAATTTTAAACAAGTCAAGAAAGATATACACTTCTCTTTTATTGGCACATACACCTCTCATCCTATACGTATGCATATGAGATCCAGAATATGTGGTCCTAATATTGTTTACAGAGACAGCTATCATGTTGACTCAAATGTTATTATTAGTAGTAAAAACACAAAACTAGCAGAAGAAAAAGAATATCAGGACACTCTACAGCGTAGTCGCTTTTCTCTTTGTCCGCGAGGCAGTTCTGCATCTTCAGTAAGATTTTGGGAGAGTATACACGCACAAGCTATACCTATTTTAATTTCAGATGACTGGGTATTGCCTGAATGGGATTGGAAGAATACAGTTGTTAGTATAAAGGAGAACGATTTTAATAAAATGAAATATAGTGATATACAAGCCCTTCTTAATAGCATATCCAATGAAGAAGAAAATAAAATGAGACAAAACTGTGTAAAAGCATATGAAAAATTTAATACAACTAATTTTGCAAACTACATAAGAGCATGCTTATAAAATATGAATGTTTATTATGAAAATACCTTCCTAAAAGGTTCAGACATAACAGAGTGTTTTAAAAAAGTATATAAATTAGCATCTCCTGAGAATTGCGACTATTTCTTATGTACTTCTATTGATAACAAGATTCATAGTGTTAAAGATGCTCTAAAGACATTTGTTCTTAAAGCGAAAGCAAATAGTAAAAAAGTCATCTTTTTAGGTCAAGGGGATATTGAAGAAGGTTACATACCTGAAACAATAGGCTATAACTTTAAGAACAATTTATATAAAACCAAAAAATTTAAAAATGAATTCTCTCTTACATCGCTATCGGAAGAAAGAGTACCCGACAAAAAATTTATACCGTATATTGGTGAATGTTCTGTGGGGTTTTGCGGCGCAAGTGATAGATTTAATAGAGAACAATATTTAATGAATCTTAAGAACTCTTATGTTAAGACAAACTTTATTATTAAAAATGGGCCCAAATGGGGCACGTCTTCCCACGCAGAATGCTTAGATGAAAATATTACAAAACAAATTCAAGAAGAGTCAATAGAAATCTTTTATAAAAATATGACTGAAAATTTATTCACTCTGTGTGTAAGAGGTTGGGGTAATTATAGCTACCGCTTTTGTCAAACTATTTGTATGGGCAGAATACCCATTCTTGTAGATACAGATTGTGTTCTTCCTTTTGAAGAAACCTTTAATTATGACAAGTATATTGTTAGAGTTAAACCTGATCAGAATATTGTTGAAGCTGTTAACAGGTTTTATAACACCAATAAAGAAAGCTTAATTAATATACAAGAACAACTCTATACATTTGGTAATGAATATCTTACCCCAGTAGGCTTCCTGCAAAATCTACATAAATTAATAAAGAAATATGAGTGTAGTAATTAAAAAGAGCATGGGAAGATTTGGAAACCAGTTGTTTCCTTATTTTACTGGCAGAATAATTTCAGAAAACTTAAAATTTAAACTCTACGGGCCTACTGAATCTGATAGAGAATTTATGCTTCATGGTTTAAATTTAAATTATAACCAAAAAGAATATGCTCACCATGAAGAGCCTATTCAAACATTAGGTGATCATAGCAACTCTGATCATTTTTATCATAATGATATAAATCATTTCAATAAACTCTGTCACCCTGACTTTGATATCTTAGATATCATAAATGATGATACACCTAGAAAAATTATTTTAGATGGATATTTTCAACGCAAAAAATTTTTTCTACCTTTTAGAAAAAATATTATTGAATGGTTTAATTCAGCAGCATATTCAACAAATGACACAGATACAGCTATTCATATACGCTTAGGTGACTTACTCTTTCCTAATCTCAGAAAACATCTTCTTCCACCTGAGTACTACGAAGAAGCAATTAAACGCTGCCCAGCAGGTAAGCTCACCATATGCACAGATTCTCCTGATAATGCATTTATACATTATTTAATTAAAAAATATAATGCAACTATATTTCAAAGTACAGAAAAAAATACAATTTCTTTTCTGGCAGCCCATAATAATTTAATTCTTAGTCAAGGGTCATTTAGCTTTTGGGCAGGATTCATGTGTAACGGTACTAATATTATTAACGCATTACCAAAAACTGGATGGAATAGCAGCGTTGATGATATTGATGTTGATGTACTATTGACCGGTGAAAATTACAAATATATAAAACTATGAATAATTTTGTGCTTATACATATTGGTAATACTTTACCCAGTTATCTTAAATTATGTATTCAACAAATTCAAACAACAAATAAAAATGCTGATATAATATTAGCAACAAATTTAAATGTTGAAGCCCCTGGTATCAATTGTATTAACATAAACAAATTACAATTAAAAGATACTGGAAGTTATTTTCAACATAACCCCGATCCATTATGGATAACATCATTGAAAAGAATTTTTATTTTAGATAATATAATACAAAAATTCAACCTAAAGAATACCGTGCATTTTGATAATGATGTTCTCATATATTATAATATAGATGAGATTAAGGACAAGTTAGTACAGCCGCTCTACCTCACTCCACATAAAAAATCAGAATTCACTTTTGGATTTTCTTTTGCCAAGACTACTGATGCTTTATCTCTTCTATCAGAAAATATACACAAATTAATTTTATTAGGCGAAGATAGGGTCAAGAGACTTACTGGAGATGAAACACATGAAATGCGATTGCTTGGCTATGTAAACAATAATATTATTATCCCCCTTCCTGTGCATCCAAAAATTAATGAGCCTATTAATAATTTCATTTTTGACCCTTCTTCCTATGGTCAGTTCCTAAATGGAACGCCCAATGGACACTTACCCGGGTTTATTGATGAAATGCAACTTGCAGGTAGTTGTTTTAAACAACACCCACCTAATATAAGATTTTTTAATAAAAAGCCAATTCTTGACTTTGACTCAAATACATATAAAATATTTAACTTACATATCCATAATAAAGAATTACACAAATATGTTACATGATATAGTAATACCATTTCATCCCAAAGACGAGTATACAATACACGATTGTATAAATTCCTGTAAAAAAATTAAAAATCTAAATAACATTTTTATAGTATCCAAGCAGCCTATAAGAGAATCCAACGTTACATGGATTAGTGAAGATATTTTTCCCTTTAAATTAGAAGATATTGTAAATATTAACAATTCAATACCTATGCATAGGGCCGGCTGGTATTATCAACAGCTTATAAAACTTTACTCACTTCTTATACCTAATATTACTAATACATTCTTAGTGCTTGATTCTGATGTAATTTTTTTAAAACCTATAGATTTTTTTGAACAAAATACACCACTATATTCTTATTCAAATGAATACACTCCTGATTATTTCAACTGCATGAAAAAATTAAACACATTCTTTGAGAGAAGTGTAAACGTTTCTGGTATTTGTCATCATATGATGTTTGAAACAAATATTTTAAATGAGATTTTTTCTTTAATTAGCAACAGAGATACTGCCTGGAAAACAATTATTGAAAATGTTGAAAATTGGCATCACGGATTTTCAGAATATGAACTATACTTTCATTACATACACAAAGCTTATCCTAAAAAATATAAGATAAGAAAATTAATCTATGAAGATGTTTTTAATATTGAAAATCTTAATACAAAATTACACTTAGATTTTGTAGCATGTCATGAATGGAAGAGAAGCAAATGAATTTTGTTACTGGTGAAAAGCTTCAAGAATTTGCAGATGTTACAGTAGCTCTCAATACAGAAAATAACTATAACTCTGAATTAGTTCAAACACAGATAAAAAATACTAAGACAAAGTGCTATGTCTTTAGTCCTAATAAAACAGATGTCATTATACCAATTGAGTTAAAAAAAGCTAAAACCGTCTTTACTTATCCACATATTTTAGATTATTTCTTTAATTATGTTTTTCCTCAAATAGATGGGCCTATTACTCTCATTACTCATAATAGCGATGTAGGTGTCAATTCAAATTATTTACCTTTTTTAAATTCTAATAAAATAAGTAGATGGTTTTGTCAGAACAAATCAACCATGCATCCCAAACTTTCCTCACTTCCTATAGGAATTGCAAATAGCCAGTGGCCTCATGGTAATATACAAAATATTGAAGAGATTATAAACCTAAATCTACCAAAAAATAACCTTGCTCTTAAAACCTTTGATTTATCAACTAATACCGCACACAGACAACAAATAAATCTTCAAACAGAACAAAACGGATTCATTATGGCGCCAAATATGCCCCATATTGAATATCTCAAACAACTTAAGCAATCTTATTTTTGTTTTTCTCCTTTTGGTGGTGGAGCAGATTGTCATAGAGTATGGGAGTGTCTTTATTTAGGCTGTGTTCCTATTGTGCCAAATCATGAATATGTTTTTAAAGACTTTGAAGATCTTCCGATTCTTTTTGTAGATAATTTTGCTGCTATCACTAAGGATTATTTGAGATCGCGAATACCTGATTTCTTCCCTTTCAGTAAATTTAATTTAAACAAATTAGATTTAAATTACTGGAAAAAAGAAATACTTGAGTATATAATCTAATTATGACTATCGGCTTATTTCAAGGGCAATTAAGAGGATTTAAACACGCTTTTAACTATATACAAAACAACCTCCTGCAACCATTGCAATGTAAGGAGTTAATTTTCTATCTACCAGAAGATGATAGAGAAAAAGAAATTGAAAAATTTATTCCTAATTCCTACAATGCTCACATAGTATATGAAAAAGAAATCTATCATGAAGAAGAAGGACTTTTAAATACGGATAATTTGACTTATAATGACAAGGGGATTGAGTATAACAAATATCCACTCAGAGGCAGGCTTCAGCATTACCTTATTCAACTCTACAATAAAAAAAGAGTATTTGAAATTTATAAAAATTCTTTTCCAGATTGCAGCAATCATACAGTATTACTCATGCGGCCTGATCTCGCACCTCACATACCTCTAAATCCAAGTCAATTAAATTTGAATTGTATTAATGTACCTAATTGCCCTCAATGGTTTGGTGTTTACGATAGAATGTGTATTGGTAGTTTCAAAAATGTTGAAACATACTCTTTACTTTACGATAATATAAAAAATAAACCATCATTTAGCCATAATAATCCTGAATCAAGGCTTAAATTCTGGTTAGACTATAATAATATTTGTACTAATATTTTTCAACTAGGTGAAGTATTGCGTGTGAGTATAGATGGTACATGTAGAGATTCGTAGAATGAAAAAAGGAATTATAGCTTTTACGAATGAGAAATACTTAAAATTAACTGAAACTTTAATTGAATCAATTTTAAAGTTTTCTTCTTTACCTGTAACTATAGTTACAATGGGATTTGATCACGACTTTAAAAATAATCGCGTCAACAGTAAACAACTAGATCTCGAATTAAATCAAAACTCATGGGTAGAATCAACCCTTAGCAAATATATAGTTTGTGCTCAAACCCCATATGACATAACTTTTTATGCAGATATTGATCTCATCATAACAAAAGAATTTGAATCATGGTTTAATAGCATAGAGCCTACTGTTTCTTCTCTAGAAGCACTATTTTGCTGCAAACATCCTCATTATCCTTGTAACGAAAACAATTTATCCTTACTACAATTTTTTAAAAAATTTGGTATTGGTGCAACTCCAGATTATATTTTAACAGCAGGGTATGCTTATAACCGCAAATTCATACCTCATTTTCTCGATGCTCACAAAAGAGCAATTAATCTTGTTAAAGAAGGTGTCGAATTTCCAACTGGTGAAGAGTGCTTTTTAAATGCATTTTTAATGCAAAATAAACTTATACGCGACAGCGGGTATGATTATTTACCAAATGCTGAACTATTTGAATCATACATTAATAAATCTCTAGATGCTAAAAATTATCTACATCCTATTTATCAAAAAGAAGGCAGATATATAAAACCTATTCTTTTTCATGGTAATAAAGATATTAATCGAGCCCGGTATATGATAGAAGAAATTGAAAAACATACTTGAATATTATTTTTTATATACTATTATAAGTTAATATGATTATTAATCAAAAGATATACGACGGTAAGCTTCTTCACTCCCGCTTTGCTTATACATTTTTTCGCGATAAAACATTACCTATTGGCAATATTGTTGCTTTCAGAGCACCAATGAAGGTTGAAGCTGAAGGCATGATTGATAGTGAAGATGTTCTTAATAACGATTATATCTATAGCGATGATGCAATAAATTTTCTCTGGGAAATTCCTAATCTCGATGCTTTTGGTGCTGTTGCATACCAAAGACTTCTCAATACACAAATTGCGAACATCTTGAGCACTCAGTATCTAAAAGCACCTATCGAGGTAGATGGTGATGATTTGATTGTTCACAAAGAGCATCAGCAAGGCGGTATTACCCAAACAAAAGGTAAATGCAGTGTTAGTATAACATATACTAAAAATAATGTTGCTCTTGGTCATACAGGAATTAATATTACTGCAGGTAAGAAAGCACCGGCATTTGCATATTCAACCAATTTAACTGATGAACAAGCTACACAATTTATGCAGACAATTATTGAATTATTTTATACAATAAATGATGATATCTTTATTGCCACTACTAAAGTTATTAGTTGATGAGTATATTTGATGTTATTGCGGATATTCTTTTTTCAAAGAAAAAAACAACGCTTGCTAATGTAGATAACGAATCTTTATTCTCGCCTTTTATGCTTAACAGGTGGATAAGCATGTATTCAAATAGTCTAGCTATCAAGTGTAATATTTTAAATAAATTTATCTCATTCAATAAACAAACAGTATATACATTATTTTTCAATATTTTTGACAAGGTACCACAGAAAAAAATAACATATTATAAAAAAATTAAAGAAACTGTAGATGACAATGATATATTACCAGTGTTTGCCAAGTCCCTTGAGCTCTCTCGCCGCGAAATTAAACTTTACGATGACGTATTGACTTCTCTAAAAAGTGTATAATATATTAATATGGCTGCTAATATTGATCTGTTACCTACTCAAAAAAGTTTAATTGATTTATCTGAATTACCGAAAAATTCATTTAATTCTATTTTTTATGGCTTTAGTCTCAAGCAACTACTTGATGATGTTATGCTTGTAAGATTTGTTGATGAGACAGAGGACGGTACTAATATCATACGCAACGGTATTGTTGTACCTGTTAATGTTGATACAAAAGCTTGGCGTATTGGTGAAGTCATTCTAGCTGGTCCAAATACTAAACACGCAAAACCAAAAGATTATGTTTGTTTTCCAAACAATCTTGGAGTTCCTGTTGCCAATATTTCTGTAGATGGCTATGGCACGTTAAAGAAAGGTATTTTCCTTAATGAGCAGCGTATATTTGGTATTTGTTCTGTAATTAACGATAATAATTCGGTTGCGGCACATACTACAAAAAAACGAAAAAATAGTGAATGAAAGTAACTGTTTCTTCTTTGCGTACTATAGTGCAAAGCAATGTTGCTGAAATAAAATTTTTTAGAAGGCGACCTAAGCCTGGGTTTCCAGCAACAAGAAGAATGCTTTGTACTACGAGCTTTCCATTGTTAAACAGTACTGAGGGAAGACTTGTCTTAAACTATAGACCAACTAATAGACCGCCGCGTTTTAACCCCACGCAAAAAGATCTTCTTATAGTTTGGGATATTTTTATGCAAGACTATCGCTGTGTAAATACAGCAGCATGTAATTTAATAGCTACTATTCCTGCAAACAAAGAGTTCTGGAAATATTTTACGCAAAAATTAGCTCGTCTTACAACACAACAAAAAATTGCATTTATGAACAAATGATAACACCATCCTATATAACAACTACTATTAATAAGCATTTGCAAAAACATGCAGAGTTTATTATTGATAATAAAACCATTAAATCTGGAAAAATACTATTGTTTAGTGTAAAAGATTTTTTTTGCGCTTTTTTATTGTATAACGAGACAAAGAAAAAGAGATTTTTATATGAAATACCTTATCCATTTAGTTTTATTGAGAATAAAAATGAATTAATCTTTGACTACACACTTGCTACATTTACTCAAAATAATCCTGCGGTAAAGGACGATTTTTTAAAATTTAGAAACAAAAAGTCATCCAAATTATTCAATAAAAAAGTTAAACTCAAGATTTTTATTTAACTCCTCGTATTTTATACTATAATATAATATTGTGTTAAGCCGGTATTTAAATCATTTTCCAAGAGAATATAACCCTTCCCCACAGCAAGTAAAGCTTATTAAAAACGTTGAAAAGGCTTTTAATAAAGGTAAAAAATTTGTTATAGCATGTGCACCAACAGGCTCTGGTAAAAGTTTTCTTGCCAAGACGCTTGCAGGACTAAGCAACCCACCTGACCCCGCTTTTGTTGATTTAGTTAAAACATACAAAGCATATAAACAAGATTTTACAGGAAATTATATTCATGAAGCTGAATGTATTGATACCCCATCTGCAGGCGCATTTGCACTAACTATAACAAAATCATTACAAGATCAATATTTAAAACTTTTTGCAGATACAAGCCTTCTCAAAGGTAAAACAAACTACATATGTGATGTAGATCAAAATTTTGATGTTGAAACAGCGCCCTGCTTACTAGTCAGTAAAATAAAAGATGATTGCTGGGAAAAAAATAGATGCCCATATTATAATGCGCGTAATAGTGCTTTAATATCTCAATTTGCTGCTTTAAATTACAAGATGTTTTTATCATTACCCAAACATTTAAAGCGTAAAAATTTTCTCATTTGTGATGAAGCATCAGAGCTTGAAGATGAATTGGTAAAACAGTTTTCTGCTGAAGTAAACTACGAAAGACTTAAAAATTATGGAGTTGAATATCACCCACTTACTTCTGAATCATATGAAAAAGCTCGTAACTGGGTTAACAGCTTAACCCTAAACATTAACGAAAAAATTGACACTCTCATTAGCAAGGCAAATAAAAAGCAAAACTCTCTTTCACAACCTGAACGAATAAAGCTTTTATATCTTAAAAATGCTTCAAATTCTCTTTCTTCAATTGACTTGCTATGGAATGATTGTGAGTTTGTAGTTGATAGAGATGTAAAAAAAGCTACATTCACACCATTAAAGATTGATAAGCTATCAAAACATATTTTTGATTATGGTGATAATGTTCTTCTTATGTCAGCAACAATCATTGATCACAAAAATTTTGCAAAAACTCTTGGTATAACAGATTATGAGTATGTAGAGGTAGATAGTGACTTTGAAGCCTCTAAATCACCAATACACGTTTCATCAAAACATAAATTAAATTATAAAAATTTAAAAGTTGTTTTACCTAATATTATTGATCAAATTAAACAGATTGTTGAATTTCATAAAAACGATAAAGGCATTATACACACGCATACACAGGAGATTACAAATCTTCTTAGAGATAAATTACAAACAAATAGAAGATATCTCTTTAGAGATGCTACTTCTAATAATGAAGATATATTAAGCGAGCACTTTAAAGCAGATTTTCCAACAATACTTGTATCTCCCTCTCTTTCATATGGGATTGACTTAAAAGATGATTTAGCAAGATTTCAAATAATAGTAAAGCTGCCTTTTCCACCACTCTCCAGCAAGAGGATAAAACGTTTATTTGATATAGATAAAAACTGGTATGAAAATAAAATGCTCAATTCTATAGTGCAAGCATGCGGTAGAGCTACCAGAAGTAAACACGACTATTCGACAACTTATATCCTCGATGGAAACATTGTAAATACACTGAAAAGAACAAAAGACAAGCTTCCACGCTATTTTATTGATAGGGTTTGTTAATAAATAATATAGTGAAGAATTACTCTTATCACTTTGAGATAAAAGATCTTATTACTCAATTTGTTAATGCATTTGATAATATTGTCATTAAAAGATTTGATATCACAAGAACAGCTAAGAGTAACATACAAGTAAGATATGTATACTCACCAAAACAAAGAGTGATGTATGATCTAGTAAATAAAGCTCAAAATCTAACAGTTCCAGTTGTCGCTATTAGCATCTCAAATGTATCTCGAGATGAAACACGTGTTTTTAATAAAATAGGCGGGTTTTATTATTCACAGGGTGATAGAATAGGCAATGAAACAACTAAAAGCGATTTCTATAAAAGCCCTGTACCTGTTAACATAACCATTAATATGTCCATTCTTACAAAATTTCAAACTGATATGGATCAAATTGTATCTAATTTTGTCCCATATAACAACCCTTATATTATTATATCTTGGAAAGTTCCAGAGGATATGGTTGAAGGTGGGTTCTCATCCCCTCAAGAAATACGTAGTGAAGTTTTATGGAACGGATCAATAGCGCTCTCTTACCCTACAGATATAACTGCTTCAGAGAAATATAGAATTGTAGGTGATACATCTTTTACTATTAAGGGATGGCTATTTGGTGACCCTGCATTCCCTGCATCTAATATATTTTATATTGATAATAATTTTTATAATGCTTCTCTACTCACTGAAATGACTTATGAAACTCTATCAACACAAACATTCACATACCCTGTATCATCTGGATTAGCATCTGATTTAGAGATTGTTCCTATTTCTGCATTCCCTCAAATAACTAATTTTGATTATACATTTCAAAATATATGAATTATGTAACATTTACTTCTCCTAATACTGCATACCTTTCTTTTGGTGGTTATTTTTATGACAGGCTTGAGTATATTTTTTTAAGCTCTACAAATAATACAATATTCCCTTATGTTTGCTCTATAGAGTATTTTACTGGTAATAAAACTCTTTCTTCTTCTATACCACCTATATCAGGATACCCCTACAGTAACTACTTCATACAGGGTGAAAATAAACTTGTTATATTTTTGTCCAATCTACCTGCCCCGGGCTTATACGATATTATAGTAGGTAATGCTGCAGGTTATAGTAAGCTTTCTGATAGAGATTATTTAATTGATGTACCGCAACCACCTCCAACACCAGCTTTTTATGCTGTTACACAGGGTGAAACAGTACCTGTTACCGGTTCTAATTTTTACGTCTTAGCACCTGATGCTATAACAAATTTTAATGTGTCAGGTGATGGTTATACATATAATGTTAATATTATCAGTGAAGGTGAATATAGCTATGCTATTGTTACCTTGACCAATGGCGAGCAATATACAGCGCAATTAAATACTTTAACAACAATTATGATAGATGGCATAGAGAGAACTGTATATTTAACCTACTATCCAAATGGAGATGTAACATAATGGGCTGGGGGTGGGGTAGCAGTGAGTCTAGTGGTAATGAATGGCCAGATCCTCCATCAGGTTTTCGAGTGGACGTGGGGTTCGGCGGTATGTGCGCAGCAGGATCTGTAGCAGGTCAGGCACCATCTACAGGATGCCCATGTGGTACAACCCCAGTTAAGAAATGGTATACAGACCCTACAGGGTATTGTTGCAAATACACAGCTTGTGTATCAAATACAACAGCAAAGACGACAAAGAACAATCCATGTAGAATAATTGCATAAATTATGAGTGCATATACTAATGTACAGTTGCAACGAACTAATTATGGTGTATTAAATTACTGCCGCTTGAATTTAAATCAAGCTGCCATTTCTGGTACATGGTATGAT